>ENA-UEOW01000648-UEOW01000648.1-human-gut-metagenome-genome-assembly--contig:-NODE-648-length-9628-cov-2.518480_pt1 | contig 9628 bp, 6 predicted proteins | sample MGYA00242894_ERZ507904 | MGnify/ENA primary metagenome ERZ507904 (study PRJEB26167, sample SAMN06115426) | human gut metagenome | host: Homo sapiens | place: China:Chongqing | collected 2015-04-10... | reverse complement strand
AAGTTTATTAAGCATAATCCGGGTGATTGGTACGATATAACCCAGACCCACGTCAGCGAGTGCATCCATACGCCGCATTATCTGCGGGTGCGAAGCGAAAAAATCCCGAGCGTCGTCTACGGTCATTTCGAGCACATCAGCAATGGACTTTCCCTGCCAGCGACACTCTAATGTTTCTCGGTTGTAGCGCGCTCCGCCGCATACATCACAGCGAACATACAGGTCCGGAAGGAACTGCATCGGCACGCGCACCACGCCTTCACCGGCACAGGCTTCACATCGACCGCCATGATTCAGGAAAGAAAAGCGGGAGGCCGAATACCCGCGCTCCCGTGCGGTAAGCGTTTCGGCAAAAAGTTCACGGATAGGCGTGAATGCCCCCGTATAACTTGCCGCATTGGAGCGCGTCGACCGTCCAATCGGAGCTTGATCAACACTTACCACCTGATCAAAATACTCAGCCCCATAAAGTTCACTGAAGGGCAGCCCTGCACCCGCCGCCTTGGCGTCTTTGGAAACCACTGCCTTCAGAGCAGGGAGCAGCGTATCCACGATCAATGTTGATTTACCTGAGCCCGAAACTCCCGTAATGACAGTGAGTCCTCCCACTGGAATCGTGAGATTCACATTCTTGAGGTTGCGGCCGACAGCGCCCTTCAGTTCAAGTTTGTCGGCCTTTGTAGCATTGAAATGGCGCCTGGGCAGAGCATTCTGGACTTGGCCAGAAAGCCATGCACCTGTAAGTGAATGAGGATTAGCCTTTAATGCCGCCAATGTTCCCTGAGCTGTCACCTCTCCGCCGGCGGTTCCCGCTCCCGGTCCCATGTCAACGAGCCAATCCGCAGCCTCCATCACCGTGCGATCGTGCTCCACAACCAGTACCGTGTTGCCGAGCGCCTGCAAACGTTTAAGGACCTGCACCAAGGCTTCAGCATCCTTTGGATGAAGACCTGTTGTCGGTTCATCGAGCACATAGAGCACGCCAGACAGACCCGAACCAAGCTGAGCCGCGAGTCGAATACGCTCCAATTCCCCGCCCGACAATGTTCGTCCGGGACGTGAAAGTGTGAGGTAATCAAGCCCCAGATTTTCAAGGCAAGCGAGTTTTGACCTTGCACCTGCCGCAGCGCGAGCAACGATCTCACCACGGACGCCCTCCAATTGCAGATTGGCAAGCTTCAGTGCCACATCCTTAATAGACAGCGCCTGGAGCTCTGGAAAACGCTGTCCGTCAAGCCGCACGGTTCTGCCCACAATGCCCAGTCCAGAACCATCACAATCTGGACAAGACACTTGCGTCATAAATGCTGAAAGAACTTTTTTCTCAGAAGGCGTAGCGTCGCGCAAATATGCCTCTATTGCCCCCTGAACGGCATCCAGCAGAGCGCGGCGTGCCGCTTCAGGAAGCTGCTGCCACGGCGCATCAACATCCAAACCAGCAGCGGCTGCCGTTTGCATCAGCATCTGACGCCAAGTTGAGGACGGATTCCCAGCAAAAGCCCCGCCGGCGAGCGATTTGGAGGGATCAACAATCAGCCGCTCTGCTAAAAGCACATCCACTAGTCCTGTACCGCCGCAATGCGGGCAGGCTCCGCGCCGACTAAACCGGGAAAAGTCGCCCGGCTCCAATTCGCCAGCCGCGAAATCGCAGAGCGGACAAGCATTTTTTGATGAAAATCGTCTTTCCCAAACGCCGCCGTTTTCACCTTCTCCATCCAAATCAAAAACGACAGCACGCCCACCGCCTCGCTCTAGCGCAGTTTCGAGACTCTGTGCAATACGCTCGCGAACATCTCCGCGGACACGCAGGCGGTCAACGATCAACTCCAGAACATGCGCCCCATCTCCAAGCGGTTCACCGCCGCTGACATCGTCGAGATGCATTATTTGGCCGTCAATACGTACCCGTTGGAACCCTTCCGTCTGAAGCTTTGCGGCAAGCGCTTGAAAGGCCTTTGCCGAAACTTCCATGCCCAGATCGATTGGCGCCGCAACAGCGATCCGCCGATCCCCCGCATCACACAGCACCTTATCCGTCATTGACGCCACAGACTCAGCTTTTAGCGGCAATCCGTGCCTTGGACAATATGCAGTACCCGCACGAGCATATAAGAGCCGCAAATGGTCATCGATTTCCGTCAAAGTTCCCACTGTGCTCTTGGGATGCAAACCGCCTGTCGTCTGGCCAATAGCTACAGCCGGCGGCAAACCGTCAATCACATCGACATCAGCACGCGGGAGTTGTTCCAGAAATTGTCTAGCCCGTGGCGATAGACTCTCGACATAGCGTCGTTCGCCTTCTGCGTAAAGCGTATCGAAGGCAAGCGAACTCTTGCCTGACCCGGATGGTCCCGTGACGACGATAAATGCGCCGCGAGGCAGTCCGAGAGAAATATTCTTCAGATTGTGAGTGCGCGCACCTCGCACCTCGATAGTGCCGGAAGTTGTCATGGCAGGAAAATTTAAGAAAGCGGAAACTCCTAAGGACTATAACCGCCGCACGTCACAAGAATGTCGGCTTCAGCAGCCGATGCCCAAACCATTGCCCATCCAAAGAGTTTTCTCATGGCTAGCTCCGCCGCCCATATGACGCCGCAGGAAAGAACCTCAAGTTTTTCGCTCGCGAGTATTTTTGCGCTGCGCATGTTCGGGCTCTTCATTATTCTGCCGGTCTTTGCCGTCTATGCACGAGAGCTGCCTGGCGGTGACAGCGAAACGCTTGTCGGCATTACCTTAGGCATATACGGCCTCACTCAAGGTCTGCTCCAGATTCCTTTTGGCGTTGCTTCAGATCGACTTGGTCGCAAACCCGTCATCATTTTCGGACTCATCATCTTTGCACTCGGCAGTTTCCTCGCTGCGTCGGGCGCCAACATCTGGATCGTTATGCTAGGGCGCATGCTGCAGGGTGCAGGAGCTATCTCCGCCGCCGTTACCGCGTTCATCGCAGACAGCGTACGCGTACAGGTCCTCACTAAGGCAATGGCCATGGTCGGCGCCTCTATAGGCCTTACCTTTGCTCTTTCTCTCCTTATTTCGCCACCGCTCACAAAGCTATGGGGGGTTTCAGGGCTTTTCACACTCACTGGCATTTCTGCCCTGATTGCTGTCCTGGTTGTCAAATTCGTTGTTCCTCCGGCACCCCAGTCAGCCATCGATGAAAAAAATGAACATCGATCATGGAGGAAGGTCGTTTGTGATCCTCAGCTCGTCCGCCTCAATATCGGCATCTTCGTGCTTCATGCAGTACTCACCGCCATCTTCGTGGTTATTCCAACACGGCTCGTCTACATGCGGCTGCCAAGTGAGCATCATTGGTGGGTATATCTGCCTGCGGTCATCGCTGGTTTCGCTCTTATGGCTCCGCCATTAATTTTTGGTGAAAAGAAGCAAGCTGTTGTCCGAGTCATGCGCTTCATGATTGGATTTCTCACTGTAGCTTTTGTGCTCTTTGCATATCTCATTCATTCCATCTGGGAAATTGCTTTCCTTCTCGGCATCTTTTTCATCGGCTTCAATGTACTAGAGGCCACACTGCCAAATCTAGTCTCTCGAATTGCTCCGGCAGCTGACCGAGGGCTTGCATTGGGCGTATACAATACAACACAGAATATTGGGCTTTTTGTCGGCGGCGCGCTCGGCGGTGCAATTTCACAGCACTTCGGGCCCGAAGCGGTCTTCTTCGTCTGTGCATTTGCTATGCTTATTTGGTTCGCCTCATCGTTTGGGCTGCAGGAACCTGCCCGTCCGAACCGAGAGCCCGGCGAAGTCATTAAATAATTTTTGTTTTTTAGCTTTAGTTTTGGGTAAGAATCATGGCTTCCGTCAACAAGGTCATTCTTCTCGGCAATTTGGGCGCAGATCCGGACGTCCGCTACACACCCGATGGCGGTACAGCAATTTGTACCCTCAGTCTCGCCACCTCCCGTCGCTACAAGAACCGTGACGGTCAGTTCACCGAGGAAACGGAATGGCACCGCGTTGTGCTTTTCGGTCGTACAGCAGAAATCGCCCGCGACTATCTCAAAAAGGGGCGCTCTGTCTACGTTGAAGGCCGCCTGCGCACCCGCAAGTGGACTGATCAGAACGGCAACGACCGTTGGACCACCGAAGTGGTCTGCGAAAATATGCAGCTTCTTGGTGGCCGTGACGGCAGTGGTCAAGGCGGCCCGAGCGGTGGCTACGTCCCTGCCGGCGACGGCTTTGAATCCGCACCTCGCCCCGCAGCGCCTCGTTCTCCGGCTGCTGCCCCGCAGCCGCAGGCTTCACCTGCCGCCGCATCGGCGCCCATCGACTCACTGGATGAAGACGTCCCGTTCTAAAACGGAAGGCAACGAAGCGACACCACACATCACCGGTTCGTCATATGAAAAAGCTCCGCACTGCAAGTCGGAGCTTTTCTTTTGACTACATAATCAGCACTATTCGTGACGCACGGCTTCTATAGGATCGAGTTTTGCTGCCCTGCGAGCTGGGAAGAACCCAAATACGACGCCGGTAAGTGCCGATACCGTGAACGCGAGCAGATTAATACCCGGATCAAAAACGAAAGGCACATTCATCAGCGTGCAAAAGAGTCGGGACGCGCCAAGCGCTGCCAAAACTCCCAAGATGCCGCCCAAGCATCCAAGCATCAAAGCTTCAATCAAAAACTGCATAAGCACTTCTCTGCCAAGCGCCCCGATTGCCAAGCGAATGCCGATTTCACGGGTGCGCTCCGTCACGGACACCAGCATGATGTTCATAATGCCGATACCGCCGACGAGGAGACTCACTCCTGCCACCGCAGCCAGCAAGGTCGTCATAATCTGAGTAGTAGAAGCCACTTTTGCCGCAATTTCTGCCGTATCCATGATTTGGAAGTTATCGTCATCACCTGACGCAAGGGAACGGCGCTCACGCATCAAATCCTTAACTGCAGTCTTCAAACGCTCTCTGTCACTATCCGCATTGATGCGAATAAGGAGTGCCGACACTCGGTTATCACCGAGAATGCGACGCTGCACTGACTTCAGCGGCATAACGAGCAGATCGTCCTGATCTCCCCCCATGGCAGCCGTTCCCTTGGTCTTTAGCAATCCGATCACGCGGCAGGAGAAGCCGCCGGTTCGAATCTGCCGGCCAACAACATTTTGCGTTGTGCCAAACAATTCATTTGCTACAGTCGATCCAATGACACAAACCGCGCTGCCCGCTCGTTCTTCGGCCTCCTCAAAATTACGGCCATCTTCAAACGTCCGGTTGTCAATCGTAAAGTAATCCGTATTGGTGCCGACCACGCTCGTCTGCCAATTCCGTCCGTTGGCAACGACAGTCATTGACTTGGAGACCTGCGGCGCTACTGCCTCAATACCGGCGAGCTGAGTGCGCAGTGCTGTCACGTCATCAAGACGAAAGTTCGGTGCCCCTACTTTCTGCCCGGGCCCCAAGCGCATGTCTGGCCGAAGCATCAGCTGGTTGTTGCCGAAGGATTCAATTTCCGTTTTGATGGCAGTAGATGCGCCATTGCCAATCGTCACCATCGTAATGACGGCAGCCACACCGATCACAACCCCCAAGACGGTCAGGAGACTGCGTAGCGGATTGCGCCAGATCTGACGAATAGCCAGAAGAAATGCATTCCAAATCACATTGATTCTCCCTTGAAGTCAAGCTTGGCTCCATGGTCATCGTCCACCAGTTTGCCGTCCTTAAAGAGAATGTGTCGCCTTGCGAAGGCCGCCATATCAGGTTCGTGCGTAACGAGAGCGATCGTGATGTCCTCTTCTTCATTGAGATCTCTGAGGAGCTTCATAATCTCGATGCTGCGCGAACTGTCAAGACTGCCCGTCGGTTCGTCAGCAAGCAGCAGCTTCGGCTTGATGACAATCGCTCGGGCGATTGCTACGCGCTGCTGTTGACCGCCGGAGAGTTCTGCCGGCGTATGGTGTGCCCACTCAAGGAGCCCAACGCGTTCGAGCGCTGCAGCCGCTAAACGTTGACGATCGGCACGCTTCAATCCTCGGTAAAGCAGCGGCAGTTCAACGTTTTCCATTGCCGTTGTGCGCGGCAGGAGATTGAATCCTTGAAAAACAAAACCAATCCACCGACGGCGCAGTAGTGCTCGTTCATCATTTGTCAGGTTCTCAACATGCACACCGTCAAAGAGGTACTCGCCCCACGATGGACGATCAAGTGCGCCAACGATATTCATCGCTGTTGACTTGCCCGAGCCGGACGGCCCCATAATGGCGACAAATTCGCCTTGCTGAATCTGCAGATCAATATGATGCAAGGCGACAAAGGCCGCTTCACCGGTACCGTATCGCTTGCCGATGCCGCGAAATTCAATGAGCGGTGTTTCACTCATGACGGTCTCCTCAAGACTTAGCGCGCTGCTGATCGACAACTACCTGATCGCCATCTTTGAGGTCACCAGAAATCACTTCTGTGCGCGTACCGTCAGTAAGACCGGTCTTGATGCTGACCGGAACAGCATCTCCATTTCGCAAGATGTACACCGTTCGTTCACGGACACTCTGTGAAGCGGAAATATCTTCCTTAACACGTTTTGAGCTGCCGTTATGCGGTCCTCTTGGCATAAACATGGTGGCCGCGCTTCCAGAAAAATCCTGTACGGCAGAAGTGCGTGGCGTAAAACGCAACGCTGAATTCGGCACGAGCAGCACGTTTCGACGCTCCGCGGTCGTCACGGTTGCAGAAGCCGTCATCCCTGGGCGCAGCAACAGGTCGGCATTATCAACATTGAGATAAGTCGTATATGTCACAACGTTTTCCGTCGTTGTCGCTCCGTATGCCACCTTTGTCAGCGTTGCCGGGAAACGTTTATCCGGATAGGCACTAACCGTAAAGTAGGCTTTCTGTCCAGATTGAATGCTTCCAATGTCGGCCTCGTCCACATTTACCTTGAGTTCAAGTTCACGCAGATCAGTCGCTAGCGACAGCAGCTCCACAGCTTGCAAACTGGCGGCTACAGCGTAACCCGGTTCAACCGAACGAGCGAGAACCACACCGTCAATAGGCGACTTAATGTTGGCCTTTGAACGATCCGTCTCCGCTGTCTCGAGCGCCGCTTGTGCATCCGCAATAGTAGCTTTAGCAACCTCTACAGCGGCCTTAGCCGTAGCTACTGCAGCCTCCTGAGCATCCAGATCCGTTCGAGACGGCATCTTGCCGCCTGAAAGTTTATTGAGCTCCTTGAGGCGCTTATCCTTCACCTGAGCTTCCTTAAGCGTTGCTTTGCTCTCCGCGAGCTTAGCTTCAGCGCTTGCTAATGAAGCACGAGCGCTTGCCACTTTGGAATCAAGATTGCGGGTATCGAGTTCAATGAGCACTTGGTCGGTTTTGATCTCATCATTGACGTCAACATTGACTTTACGAACAATGCCGGACAGTTCAGAGCCAAGCGTTACAGTGCGAATTGGATTAAGCGTACCGTCTGCTGAAACGGTTACATCCAGATTGCCTGTCTTAGCGGTCTGTGTCACATAGTTCGCTTTAGGTCCCTGTTGCTGTCCAAGCCACCAATACCATCCACCGCCAGCCGCGAGAGCCAAAACGACAGCCGCCGGCACTGCGCGCACATACCAGGGGCGCTTTCTTTCGCCAAGCAGCTCTGCAACCGCAGCCTCGCTGTTTTCATTTTTCTTTGCGTCAGTCATCGCAATTCCTTTACTTATTTGCCCGCAGCGGTCGGCGCAGCAGATTTACTAACACTTTGATTGACAGCCCAATCTCCACCGAGCGCGCGATAAAGCGTGATGTAGCTGTTAGCTCGGTCTGCACGATTGTTCAATTCGCTTTCACGTGCAGAAAGGAGCGATCGCTGTGTTGAGAGGAGCATCGTGTATTCGCCAATACCTGCTCCATATTCATCACGAGCAAGCTTTTCTGCCGTACGGGCATGAGATACAGCTCGCTCAAGGTCGCCCTTTCGATATTCAGCACTGCGGATGGCCGTTAGGGCATTGTCTGTTTCCTCCAATGCCGACAACAGTGTTGAACGGTAAGACGCCACTGCACTCTGAAGATTCGCCATCGCCGTTTCCTCTCCGGCGATGAGGTTTCCCCAATTGAGAATCGGCATTGCCAGTGCTGCAGCCAAACCGGCGACCCCAGTTCCAGATGCCCCTAAAGCACTCACTGCCGTTGCTGTCGTACCGATATTTCCAGAAAGCGAAAGCGTAGGGAAAAAATCGCTTTTGGCACTTTTTAAATTTTTTACCGCAGCTTCTGCTGTTGCTTTAGCGGCTCGTACATCGGGACGCTGTTCAATCAGTTCAGCAGGCATCGACACCGCGCCCCCCATCGGCGGCACCGGAATGATGCCCGTCGGTTCCAGTCCCAACTCATCAACGGGGCAACCCGTAAGACGCATCAGTGCGTTCCTATACTGAATGATGTTTTTTTCAAGCGTTGGAATTTGTGCGCGGGAAGACGCCACCTGCATCAGAGCATCTTCAGCCTCCGAAGCCGAACCAGTGCCAGCCTGAAACTGCCATTGAGCGGTTTCGGCGGTTTCTAGATAGGTTTCCAATGACGCCTTTGTTACGGCAAGACTGGCCTCAGCTGCACGCAGATTGACGTAAGCCTCAGCTGTTGCCGCCGCGGTTGCTGCGCGGACATCCTCAAGCGTATAGGCCGAAGCCATGGCCTTGAGAGTTGCCGCATCAGCTTGCCAAAATTCGCTTCCGGCCAGATTGAGCGAGAGGCCGCCACTCACTTCTGCCGAAAAACTATTTCGCCCCGTACCGTCGGCATGATTGAGGCTGCCGTTGAGTCCAAGACTCGCCGTAGGCCAGAGTGCTGCATTGGCAGAAGTTACGCTCGCATTAGCGGCACGAAGATTAGCTGCCGCAGTCTCTATATCCGGATTCGCTGCAAGTGCTTTGGTGATTAACTCCACGAGCACCGGATCCTCCCAGCGAGCCCAAAAATCCTGCCAAGCAGCAATATGGCCTGCCGGAAGCGTTGAAGCCGTCCATTGCTGAGGTGCAGCATCGGAGAGTAATCGGGAATAATCCGGAGACTGAACTGCACAACCTGTACTCGTAAGAATGACCGCACAGGTCAGCGGAATAAACCGCAGTTTTGTTTTCATTTAATTGAAATCTCCGTGCTTATGAGATGTTGACGGAACATCTTTTGCTGTTGTCCGCATTTTTGCGGACGGCAGCCTAGCGAATACTGAGGAGATGGGGTCGTTCTGTGTTAAGAAACGTCAAGAATCTACAAACTCCTGTTTTTGAATTTCGACACTCTTTCACCGATACCATCGTGCTTGACTGCGCTTTTGTTAAGATTACGGATGATATTGTTCTATATCATTTAATTTCCGATGCTTAAGAACCCCCGCCGCCTTCTCATCATTGATGACGATGTCGACTTCGTCACTTTGCTCGTTGACTACTTCACGCTTGAAGGTTTCGATACTGTCCCTGCGCACAACGGCCCTGAAGGGCTTGCTCATCTTGCGCGCGAACCATTCGATCTGGTCGTTCTCGACGTAATGATGCCTGGCATGAGCGGCGTGGAAGTACTCAAAAAGATGCGAGAGAAGTCGCATATTCCAGTCTTAATGCTTACCGCCCGCGGCGACCCGGTCGATCGCATTGTAGGGTTGGAGCTC
>ENA-UEOW01000643-UEOW01000643.1-human-gut-metagenome-genome-assembly--contig:-NODE-643-length-9647-cov-5.173145_pt1 | contig 9647 bp, 9 predicted proteins | sample MGYA00242894_ERZ507904 | MGnify/ENA primary metagenome ERZ507904 (study PRJEB26167, sample SAMN06115426) | human gut metagenome | host: Homo sapiens | place: China:Chongqing | collected 2015-04-10... | reverse complement strand
GTAAAACCGTTATCCGGGCTGACGGTATGCGTCAGAGTCGTAATGGTCCATTCCGCATCATCTATCGGCTGTTTAAAGCCACTGACTTTCACTGGCATTTCCGTGTAGAGATCTGCCCGCCCTTCCGCCAGTTGTAGCGAGAATGACGCAACGCCGCGTTGCAGGCGTTCCCACTGCATTTTCGCTGCCCGTTCAGCGTTGCTCCGGTTGGCATAGGTGCGATTAAGTACCAGCACGTTTTCATCTGTACCCACCAGGTAATCGCCCTGCTTCGCTTCCGGCTCTTTCTTCTGCTTCTTAGTCCTGCGCTTACGCTTCACCGTGGTGCTTTCTTTCTTCGCGGGTTCGCGGGTATGCAACCAACTGGCAATTACGCCCGTATAGGCTCCGCGATCAGCCAGGGTAAAGCGGTGACTGTCGCCGTCCTTGCGTGTGATAGTGATCACTGGCAGTGGTTTACCAGTGGCGCTTTTGCCCTGCCCCTGCCGGATGAATAACAGATTGCCATTTTTCACCGACGCGATGGCACCGTACTGTCGCGCCAGTCGCATCAGAAAACTGCCGTCACTCTCATTAGTCTGGTCTATATGCTCCACGGGCTTATCCGACAGCTCTTTACCCAGTGCCATCTTCAGCTTGTGCCGCGCGGCTATTTCCTTCACCACTTCCCCGATGGTGGTGTTATGCCACGATTTTTCACGGCGGGTATTCAGGGTTTCCCGAAAATCAGCACTTCGCGCCCGGATAGTCAGGCGGTCCGGTGCGCCAGTGTGTTCAATCTCGTCCACCGTGAATGCCCCTTTCGGGAAAAGCGGCTGCCCCTTCCAGCCCAGCGCCAGCGTAATGACCGCACCACGGCGCGGCAGCACGATTTTTCCATCGGCGTCGTCCAGCTCCAGTTCAAGCTGGTCCGCTTCAAATCCCCGGTTATCCGTCAGCGTCAGCCCCATCAGGCGGTTGTCCAGCACAGTGGTGATATCCCTGCCTTCAATACTGATGCTGAATGCCGGAGTTTTGTTGCCTTTGTTAAGCAGTTCAGAGCTGAAATTCACGACAGCAGCCCTCCCACCGTTTTACTGATATCGCTTAAGGCAGATGTTGCCGTTCCCTGCAGATTATTCAGTTGCGCACTGAGATCACCGAACATATCGGACAGGGATTCATCCACGCGTTTTAGCGACAGGGTGAACTCAATCCTGCGCGGCATACCGTCGCGGAAAAACTCCGTTTTAGTCTGATTCAGTCCCTCAATCACATACATGCCGTAAATCGTGCCGCTGCCTTCAATCAGGGGCCATGCTTTCCCCTGTTCTGCCATCTGCTCCAGTGCCAGCAACGACAGCCTGCCGCCTGTTATTTCCGGCATAAGAACGCCAGAAAGCGTCAGCATGTCGTTATCCGGTCCCAGAAACTGCGTTGACGGGCGTCGGTTAACCCGGCTGTTAGCCGCATGTCGCCAGCTGCGCTGATACTGCAGCTCCTGATACGGCACGGTGCGCAGCATAAACACGTATAATCCCAGCACCATCATCATGCGTCGTATCCCCCCTGATCGCTGTAGTTACTCCTGGCTTTTGCCTTCAGCCTGCGTTCACGTTCATCAAGCTGGCGGGCCACCTCCCGCGCAATATCCTGCGCACTTTGTCCTGGCTGCGTCTGAATGATGATCTGCGTCGGTGCCTCAATCCGTTGAACGGGCGGCACAGTGGCTGCACGACTCAACATCGCTTCGCCGCCTTTCGCGGGAAGTGCCAACGGATGCAACGGTGGAAGCTCTGCAGGCGCGGCAGCAACACCCATCATTCCGGCAACAACGGCAGCCAGTGCAGCTGTATTTCTCCGGCTGGTCACATTTGCCGGGCCGTTAACAATTTCCGGCCCGTTTTCACCGACGATGCCAAACTGCCCGCGCGGGATATAGCCGCCGCTGTCATACATCCCCGCAAAGCCATATCCCCATGACGGAAAACCACCCGATGGCATCATCACTTTACCGTCTGCATTCACCGTCGCAGGTTGCTGACGCGTCACGCTTTCCGGCAGTTTCGCCTTTGCAGCCTCTTTACTGACAATGCCGAGTTTCTCCAGCAACCAGGAAACGCCAGATTTCAGGGAGTCCAGCGGATGCATGACCATATTCAGCCCTTCCGCCAGTGCCTCCCCGAATCTCCGCCCCATTGCCGCTGCACTCTGCAGTTCGGCAGAGGTCGACTTAACGGGCGTCAGCAGATCAGTAAACCAGCCCCACAGCGCCTGCACTTTGTCGCCAATCCACTGGAACACAGGCTTAAGCGGTTCGAACGCTGCACTGATGGGACCTGCCGCCGCTTTGAATCCTTCCACCACGCCACCGAGAAATGCGGTGATGGGTTGCCAGTATTTCCAGACAACCAGTGCCACACCCGCCAGTGCAGTAACCACAAGACCTATCGGACTGAGCAGAGCACCTAACAGACCAGATACGGCATACAGGGCAACGCGCAACATCGCCAGTGGACCAGATGCCAGTACTCGCAGCACCGTGCCTGTGGCAGCCAGCCCGCCGCGTAGTGCTGCCAGTGGATTCATAAACATCACAGCAACCGCACGTAAACCGGATAATCCAGACCGCAACAGTGCAACCGGCGCACCTGCTACAGTTTTCAGGACATTTCCCGTCAGTGATGCCGTGCGGTGCAAAGACGACAACAGCGCAGTAAGTAAACCCGCTGCGTTGCCCGATGAAGCAAGCCCGCGTCGCAGCAGTGCCAGTGGAGCGCCAGCCAGCCAGGACAACGCGCTGCTGGTTCGAGTTACTGCTGCCGTAACGGAAGGTAACGTTTTGATACCCAGCACAGAGAATCCCAGACGGATCACTGCCAGCGGCCCCAGCACTGCAGCCAGCGCCACCGCTATGGTGCCGAGGCCTACGGTAACCGCAGCCACAACAGCCGCTACTTTCATCAGTGTGCCTGTCAGTTCCGGGTTAGCTTCCACCCAGCGGCGCAACGCCCCCGTAATGCTTTTCACCGTGTACAGAATATCCATCAGCGGCTGGCGCAGCGTTTCGCCCAGGCTGCTGAAGGTGTTCTGCGCTCCGGTTTTAACCAGCAACCACTGAGCAGAAAGTGAGTCCTTGTTGATGTCGGATTCTTTCTGCATGGAACCGAGCGCATCATTGCCCGCTGTCAGTTTTAGCTGGCGCTGCAGTTCCGGCAGGTTGTTTGCCAGTTTCGCCGCGTCATCACCAAACTCTTTACCAAACAACATGGTCATGGCAGACAGACGCTTGTCCTGCGGCAGTGCGTTCACCTTCTCCAGCACACGCTGGATAGTTCCCATCGCATCCTTCGTCATCTGCTTTTCAATCACTTCAGGATTGAGTTTCAGCAGATTCATCCCTTCAAAGAAACTCTTGCTTTGCATGGTGGCAATGGACAATTCACGCACCATCGCGTTTGCTGCACTGGCTGCAACCTCCGGCGCAGCGCCCAGTGTCAGAAAGGTGGAACCCAGTGCCGCCGCTTTACGATAATCCAGACGGTCAGCCACACCGCCCAGACGTTGCATGACATCAATGATGTCCGCCCCTTTCGACATGGCGTTATCATCCAGATAGTTCAGCGCATCGCCGAGCTGTTCAATATTGCGGGTAGGTATTTTGTAGAGCTGGGCGATTTTCCCCAGACTTTCTGACAGTTCATCCGCTGGCAGCTCAAAGGCTGTTGCCGCCTTTGCTGCCGTACTGGCGAAGGCCAGCAGGTCACGTTTCTGGTCTTCCCAGCTGTCGTCAGGGTTTGCGACGTTCATACGCGCACCACCTTCAACCAGTGCAGCGAAGTCCACCGCACCGTTTTCCATCGGCAACTGTTCGCTGGCAGCCTTGATGGCATCCTGCATTTCATAAAAACGTGCAGTGCGGTTGCCATTATCGTCACGCAGACCATTGACCTGCTTCGCCACACCTTTCATGGCATTTTCCATGCTGGTATAGCTTTTTACTGCCGCCATCACTGGTGTCCCCATTGCCAGCCCTGCAGCCGTGGTGGTGGCTCCGGCTCCTGCAATACGATCACGCACCTCCAGCGAACGGGCATAACTGGCACGCGCCGCATTCATCCTGCGCTGAGCTTCCCCCAGTCGCTTCAGCCGCGCCTCCTGTTTCGACAATTCCTGGTTATAACGTGATGTTTCACGGGCTAAACGGGCAGTTGCTCCCGCATCATCGTTCGCAGAAATTCCCGCCCGATACAGTTCTGCACGCACAAGCGCCGTTTGCTTCTGCAAATATTTTTGTTGTTCTTCCAGGCGTTGGACTGCCAGCGTTTGCCGACCTAAAGCCACAAGGTGCCGTTGTGATGGTTGTTCCATCGCTTCCAGCTCAGAACTAAGCAAATTTGCCTTCTGTCTGGCATAGTTCAGCCTGTCGCCTAACCTTTTGTTATCGGCCTGCAGCTTGCGAAATTTTTCCAGGCTGTTACCCGCCTGATTGAGTTGCTTTAATGCGTCACGGGAGTTTCTGATTGCGCCAGCCAGCTCTTTCGAACTGGCCTGTGCAGCACGGAATGGGCGGGTGAGTTTGTCAACCGCATTAAGAATGACCTGCAGGCGCAGGTTATTATCACTCATCGTTGGCCCCGCTTCTCTGAATCGCTTTATACCGCCATTCCAGCACTTCTGTCAGCGGCATAACGTCAGTAACGGATGGCGGCCAGTGAAAAATGGTGGCGATATCTGCCACCAGATCGTCAACCGTCAGGCTGTCGGTAAACCGGCAAGCACCGACTTCTTCAACAAAAAAGTGACAACCTCAACCGACATGGCAGTGAGATCTGCCGGGTCCATCTCTGCAATTTCCTGTGCGGTCAGTGCCGGGCTGGAGATGCGGGGGATCACGGTCATCATCGCGTTCACATCCATATCCATAATGGCCTGCAGGCGTGTACCGCGCAGCGCACCGGACTGCGGTTTACGCAGCACAATTTCGGTGATTTCAGTTTTACCACGCTTGATGGGGGTATCCAGTTGAATGGTCTTTTCAGTCTGCTTATCGCTCATTTTGCTGTCCTGTAAATTGGGTCCTGGCGCGGCATTCCGCGCCGTTCAGATACATCAGAGGCCGAGGGCGTTGCGGTGCGCTTCCATCAGGTCCACACCGTCCACAATTTCCACCATGTTGATAAGGTCCACTTCATAGAGCACCTCACCATTGATGGTCAGCTTCGCGTAGCTGTTGGTACTGGTCACTTTGGTGGTGTTGCTTTCGCCCGTCTTCCACTCGCCGGAATCCACTTCTTTGTGACGCCCACGCACGACAAGCTCCACGGCCTGCACTTCCCCGGTATCGTCACGCTGGATAGAGCCGGTAAAGCGCAGTTGGATGCCATCCACCGTGGATTTGCCCATCTGCTTAAACAGCAGCAGTTCAGTACCACCAATGGAAAATTCTGTGTCCAGAGCACTGTCATCAAGACCCAGATCCACATCCACCGCCCCCGGCATTCCGCCGCCGCGATACTTCTCATATTTGCGGGTGAATTTCGGCAGCGTCAGCGACTCAACGATCCCCTGCCAGTTGTTCCCGTCGTTAAACAGGTTCAGGTGTTTTAATTTGCGTGGTAAAGCCATGTTATCCCCTTACGCGCTGACCTGGCTGGAGAAATTCACCAGGTACTGATCGGTGATGCGCTGACGCAGCATCAGGTTTTCAAGTGGCGGCACTGGCGTGTAGTCGTAGTCGATGGTGAGCTTCCCGGCTTTCAGAGTATCTTTGTCGTTCACCGACTCATCCAGCCAGCAATCACCACCAATGAGATAGCCCTGACTGACCAGGCTGCGCATTTTGGCGCGGATACCTTCGATAATGTCGCGGGCCAACGACGGGTTCAGCGGTTTGTCCACCGCCCACATATGCGCTTCTGCCATTGTGTCCATAAGTACCTGCGCCGTGCGGGTGTAGTTTTCGAAGGCAAAGAGCGGGTCATCACTCAGGCAGCGGGAACCCCAGAAGCGGAAACCGTCTTTGCGGATAAGGGTGGTGACGTCGTTCTGGTTCAGCAGTCCCGCATCTGTTGCCGTGTCCTGCAGATCCCAGAACACATCAGCAGAAATTCCGGTGACACCGTTAACGCCCACGTTGGACAGGCTTTTGTGCCATCCGGTCTGCTCGTCAATTTTAGCGCGCAGACCAAGCGCACGGGCGGTGGCATAAGCCGTTGCTTCGGCATTCAGCACCGTGTCCCAGCCAGTAAAGTCGGGCCAGATCAGCATCCCTTCGCGCTGGCTGAAGTTTTCACGGTAAGTGATCGCCTCCTGTACCGTCTTGCAGCCATACGCTGACAGGTAAGCAAACCCACGCAGGCTTTGCGCCACGCTCAGCAACTCAGTCGCTACCGCCTTGGTGTCGTGGCCTGGCACGCCGAGAATGCGCGGTTTAACGCCGAGCTGTGACTGGGCAGATAACAGGGCTTTCATGCCTGTTTTTTTACCTTCAGCAGTCACTGCGCCGATGATATTGGTCGTGGTTTCTTCTTCCGTTTCACCCTGCGGCACACGCACAACAATGGTCACGGGTTTTGCCTGGTCAGCGATGGCATCCAGCGAACGGGCCAGTGTGCCGGACTCACCCGCTTTACCACTGGCGGTAAGCACATCAGTGATCAGCACGGGTTTATTAAGAGGAAACATTTTTGCATCGGCATCATCGCCCGTGCAGACCATGCCCACGATGGCGGTGCTCACCGTGGTAATGGATCGGGTGCCTTCGTTGACTTCAACAACGCGCACCCCGTGGTGGTAATCCTGAGCCATAGTGGCGAACCTCCTGATTGGATTAGGCTTCGCCCTATGTTGAAGTGATTGTGCCTGACAAACAGCTAAGCGCGGTTGTGTCGTTATTCACACAAAATGACGGTATTTGTCTACTTGCAGGGATAATCAAAATAATGCTGATTCAGGGGGATTCATTGCTCTTATTTGCCGGAAATTTTCTATAAATGGTAGAAACGCCTACATCAAAAATCAGTGCAATACGCTGTCTTGATTCTCCGGCCTCGAGTAAACGCCCAATCTGTGCCCACTGTTCGGTGGTCAACTTAGGACGGCGTCCACCTACTCTGCCTTTGGCACGAGCTGCAGCCAGCCCTGCCATGGTACGTTCAACTATCAGTTCGCGTTCCATTTCAGCCAGGACCCCTATGACATGAAAAAAGAAACGGCCCATTGGGGTGCTGGTATCAATACTGTCAGTCAGGCTTCGGAAATTCACGCCACGCTGACGCAACTCTTCTATCAGTGTAACAAGATGCCGCATACTGCGCCCCAACCTGTCCAGCTTCCAGACAACCAAAGTGTCTCCTGCCGATAGTGTCCTGAGCAGTTTTTTAAGCCCCGGTCTGTCGGACTTAGTGCCACTGATTTTATCCTCAAAAATCCGCTCACATCCCGCGCAGTTCAGTGCATTACGTTGCAAATCGGTGTTCTGGTCATTTGTTGACACGCGTACATAGCCAATAAGCATGATCAATCCCCTGAATAAAAACCGTGGATGATGCCAGTTAGCCATTATCTCTGCATTTTCATAAACGTTGGTTTGGGAGATGCGAGCGGATACGTTGGTAGGCTGCTAAAAATACAGGTATTCACTGCCAGCGGGACAGTGACAAAAACGCCAGGCGCAAAAAAATGGCGAATTAAATGTCTCGGGGCGGGGGCCGGTAGTTCAGCTGCACCGGCAACGGGTAGTAACGAGGTTTCCGTGAGTAACGGGGGCGGCGCAGGGGCATATGCTGAGGGCATTTATGACGTATCGTCAATAACAACGGCGTCAGTCGTCATCGGTTCCGGCGGTGCAGGAGGAACGGCGGGTTCAATATACGGCGCTGACGGCGGAGCTAGCTCAGTTGGTTCGTTTATTTCATCGCCCGGCGGGAAAGCTGGATTACCCGCCGGCCCGGCAACCCCACCATTTCAGCCCGTGGCCAATAATAACAGCGATAGCCCGACTGGGTGGAATATTGTCGGCTCATCTGGAGCAGGGGCAGAACCAGCCGTAGCTGTTGCAAATAGCTATGCCGCTGGCTCGCGTGGTTCAAATAGTATATTTGGGGTAGGCGGATCGATTCCTGCAATTAATAGCCCGGCAAATCCCGGTGGGGGCTATGGTTCTGGAGCATCCGGCTGTTCGAATGGCCAATCCCAATCAGCTAAATCAGGCGCAGCGGGACGCCCGGGAATCGTAATCATTGAGGAGCTGGCATAATGAGTAATTATGCGCTAGTTAAAAATGGCGTCGTTGAAAATGTTGTTGTATGGGATGGCACTGGAGACATTTTCGATGATTATATTACTGTGAATATTGACGACATATCGGCTGGTATCGACTGGACATATGACGGAGAGGCATTTGCCCCTCCGCCAGAAATTACTCCGCAGGGGGTGTAGGCCACTCAATATCGGGAGCTTTTGATGTATCAATCCGCATCAGCAGCACCCGGTATTTTTTCCATTCAGATAAGGCGGCGGCTTCTTCCGTCGTCGCTATCCCCGCATCAACAGCATCCTGTCTCCACGATATTTCATCATCAGCAGCTGATTTTAAGGTCGATTTCTGGTAATGACTCCAACTTTCTGATAGTGTTTTATGTTCAGATAATGCCCGATGACTTTGTCATGCAGCTCCACCGATTTTGAGAACGACAGTGACTTCCTGCCTCAGATTCAGGTTATGCCGCTCAATGCGCTGCGTATATCGCTTGCTGATAACGTGCAGTTCTCCCTTCAGGCGTGGTTCATAAAGCGGCCAGCCATCCCTCATCCATACCACGACCTCAAAGGCCGACAGCAGGCCCAGAAGACGCTCCAGCGTGGCCATCGTGCGTTCACCGAATACGTGCACCACAACTGTCCTCCGTATCCTGTCATACGCGTAAAACAACCAGCGCTGGCGTGATTTAGCGCCGACGTAACCCCACTGTTCGTCCATTTCCGCGCAAACAATGACGTCACTGCCCGGTTGTATGCGTGAGTTTACCGACTGCGGCTTGGAGTTATTTCATCGACAAAACCACCGACAATAGCGAAAACCGCCTGTGGATGATGGGCAACATGGGGAGGGTTCTGAGGAGTTATCTTGCGATGCGCTATAGGTTTGCCCCATCCCTCCCAAACCAAGGTATGTGAGAAGACCAGTTACATCCTTTCCACTCAAATTAGTCAGCGTATTGTCCAGCGGTTGTTTACCTGCCAGTGCATTAAGCATTGTCGTGGCAAAGTTCGGGTCATTCCCCAGCGCCGCCGCCAGTTCGTTCAGTGTATCCAGTGCCGCAGGTGCAGAACCCACCATTGCCGCAATCGCCGATTTCACAAATGCCGTGGTGGCAATTTGTGTATTGTTGACCGACTGTGCCGCAGTAGGTGCGGTTGGCGTTCCGGTGAGTGTCGGACTCGACAGCGGCGCTTTCAGTGCCAGCGCATTGTTAATGGTGGTACTGAATTTCGGATCATTGTTAATGGCTGCGGCTATTTCTTTCAGCGTGTCCAGCGTGGCTGGCGCACCATTAATAAGAGCCGTCAGAGCCGCCTGAACAAACTCGGTGGTCGCAATCTGCGTGGTGTTATTCCCTGCTGCTGGCGTTGGCGCTTTGGGTGTCCCGGTAAACGTCGGACTT
>ENA-UEOW01000634-UEOW01000634.1-human-gut-metagenome-genome-assembly--contig:-NODE-634-length-9975-cov-7.012932_pt1 | contig 9975 bp, 4 predicted proteins | sample MGYA00242894_ERZ507904 | MGnify/ENA primary metagenome ERZ507904 (study PRJEB26167, sample SAMN06115426) | human gut metagenome | host: Homo sapiens | place: China:Chongqing | collected 2015-04-10... | reverse complement strand
GAGTGAAATGTCGGATGTTCGAAAATGTAAAGGCGGAACAGTGAGAACTGAGTCGAAGGATCTGGCGCCGCACCACCCCCGCTGAACCTATAGAACCTGTTGAACCTCTTTCGCAAACAATCAAGGGGGCGCCCCGCCCCGCGGGCTAACCCTTAGTCACTAGTCCTTCACCTCTACGACCATTCCATTTTTGAGCTTAGACAGATTCGTCACAGCCGCCCTCTCGCCAGCTGCCAGACCGCTCCGGATCTCCACCATCTCATCATTGGAAACGCCGAGCGTGACAGGCACCTCTTCTGCGCGGCCATCCTCATCCACCACATAGACCAATTTCTTCCCATTGTGATCGATGACAGCCGTCTTCGGAAGGAGGAGCACATCCTTCTTCTGCATCGCCGTCACCTCCGTCCGGCCAAACATCCCGCCGCGGATCTGCGCTGCGTGATCTGTAAGTACAAGACGCACCTTGTACGCATGCGTATCCGCATCCATCGCCGGACTGATATAGCGGATCGTCCCCTTCACCGACTCCCCGAGCGAATCGATCGACACATCCAAACTCATCCCCTCTTGCAGGATCCCGACATCCTGCTCCGCGACCTGACAGTCCAGATACAGCTCACTCGTATCGACGACCGTGAGCAGCTTCTCTCCTGCCGTGGCCCACTCGCCCGCTTCTGCCCTCCGATAGCTTACGATACCGGAAAGAGGAGAAAGAAGCGTCATGTCCGCCTGCTGATTCGTGAGCGCCTCCACCGCATAACGCGTCTTCTCCGCAGCCGCCTCCTTGCCGGCGATCACCGCCGGACGGCCGCCGACAGACTGGCTTGTCAGACCTTCGAGCGCCGCCTTCGCCTCCATCATCGCGCGATACCTGTCATCGCGATCCTGACGAGACACCGCCCCCTCATCGAAAAGCTGCTGGTAACGTTCATACGTCGTCAGCGCATTCTCATAGTCACTCTGCGCCTTCATCGTCCCCGCGTCATACTCTGCACGGCTCGTCACCGCCTCAGCCGCTGCCTGCGCGCTGCCTGCGCGATTCTCTCCGATAGAGATCGAGACATCCTTCGTATCCTGACGAAGGAGCACATCCCCAAGAGACACCGCATCCCCCAGGTCCACCGCCACCTCCGCGATACGGCCAGCATACTTCGGAGAAATATCCACCGAAGCCTTCGGCACCGTCTCCCCCGAGAGCACGATCCGCTTCATCATATCCTGCCGCACAAGCGTCACGACCTTCACCGTCGGACGCACCTCGGCCTTCTTCACCCCCTGCCCCCCGCGATGGGTATAGACATAAATGCCCCCCATCAAGAGAAAAAGCAGGACAGCGAAGGAAATATATTTCATGCGCTTCGAATGAAGCCAGTCAGATAACATAGTGCCTCCTTGAAAAAAGGAATATAGATGCAACCGGTTCTAACGGTTCTGAAGGGGAGTGACGCCCGAAGACGTTACAAGCCCCCAGCCCGTCCATATCATTTGTTTTATTATACTGGATTCGTAAATACTTTTACAGAGAACGGCAGAACATTTTGTTCCTTTCCAAGAGAAAGCAGTGCGCCGGATGACCGATGACAGGATGAAAAGAAAGGCGATGCTCAAGGAATAGCAGTCCTATTCCTACGGCATTCTCCCTCCTTCCTCTGGAAGGAGGTGCCCCGAAGGGGGCGGAGGTTGGCTTCCGTAGCGGAATGAAAAAAGGGGAGAAACGTTTCCTCGTTTCGTCATCCCGAGCGCAGCCGAGGGATCTTTTTCGTTTCCCATTTCCGTTTTCCTTCGTAAAGTTGTCTGCATGAAGCACCGTCCTCCCCAGTCGCATGGAGCACCGTGTTTCCCGTTCCCCGCCCTCCTCACCTCTTTTGCCTGACCGCAAACGAAAAAGATTTCTCGCATTCGCTCGAAATAACGATGCAGGAAGGCGGCATTCTCCCTCCTTCCTCAACAAGGGGACACCCCGAAGGCAATGCTCGAGGAATGGCAGCCCTATTCCTACGGCATTTTCCCTCCTTCCTCTGGAAGGAGGGGCCCCAAAGGGGCGGAGGTTGGTTCACGCTATAGGTTGAACCCAAACCCTGCGCCCTAAATCATGCTATAATAAGGAAAAGTTTTGAAAATGAAAGGAGCCCCATCATGAAACTTGTCATCATCAATACCCTCTCCGAAGACAAAATCAAATCCCTGAAAAAAGCCGTCCCCGGTGCTATCGTCGAATCCTACAAATCGCCGAAAGAAGCCATTCCCCATGTCGCAGACGCCGACGCCATCGCCATGTGGGGCTTCCAGGACGCAGAGCCTATCCTCGCCGCCGGGCCAAACATCCGCTGGGTACACTCCCTCTCTGACGGCGTCGAGCGCCTCCTTTCCCCCTCCATGCTCTCACGCCCCATCCACCTCACGAATTCCCACGGCGTCCACGACCGCGCCGTCTCCGAGCACACCCTCGCCCTGCTCCTCGCATGGATGCGCCGCATCCCAGACGCCGTCCGCCACCAGAGCGCCCATGAATGGATACGCCCCCGCGGCGACACCCTCTTTGGCAAGACCATCCTTATCGTAGGCTTCGGCAGCATCGGCCGCGCCATCGCCCAGCGAGCGAAAGTCTTCGAGACCCGCATCCTCGCCGTAAAGAAACACCTCTCTACAGAAATGTTCGCTGACCATGTCTATCTCGAAGACCAGCTCGCCGAAGTCCTCCCGAAGGCCGACATCGTCATCGCCGCCCTCCCTGCGACGCCCGAGACAGATCACTTCTTCGGGCAGAAGGAATTCGCCCTCATGAAGAAATCCGCCCTCTTCATCAATATCGCCCGCGCCTCCGTCGTCGATGAAGCCGCCCTCATTGACGCCCTCTCTCAGAAAGAGATCGCCGGTGCCTGCATGGATGTCTTCTCGAGAGAGCCCCTCCCCGGCGATCACCCCTTCTGGCAGATGGACAATGTCATCATGACCCCGCACATCGCCTCCATGGTTCCCGACTTTTGGGACAAGCTCACCAGCCTCCTCCAGATGAACTTCGTCGCCTTCGCCCGCGGAGAAAAACTCATGAACGAAGTCGACAAGAGAAAAGGATACTAAGATCTAAAAAATGCGGCCAAAAGGAGATATCGGTGTTCTCGTTTCGTAGCCTTCCCCATTGGGGAAGGGGGACCGCGCAGCGGTGAATAGGGTGTTCTCGTTTATCGTCGACTGGAGACGCATTTCCCATTTCGCCAGAAGGAAAGTATGAAATGAGCTATAAAAGTCTAGCAAAAGCCAATCGAAAAAATATGACTCCAGAAGAGAAGCATCTCTGGTATGATTTTCTGCGTTCATGTCCGGTTCCCTTTACACGTCAGCGTCGAATTGAGAATTACATCGTTGACTTCTATTGCCATCAAGCTAGACTTGTCATTGAGATCGACGGAAGTCAGCACTATACAGAAGCCGGGCAATCTTATGATCAGAATCGGACAGCCCTCTTAGAACAGCTCGGAATCCTCGTTATTCGATATACCAATTTTCAAGTCATGGATCATTTCGATGTTGTTGTTCAAGAAATTGCCAGAATCATTTACGAACGCACAGGAAAAAACGTATTCGAATAATATCTTTTCTGAAATGCGGCGAAGCCGCCTTCTCTTTTCCTTCCCCTCTAGGGAAAGGCTTTGTTTGGAGATAGCGGTGGATAGGGTGCTTTCGCAAACGGCATACTTGAGACGATCTTTCCCGCTCTCTTTCATGCCGCTAGAACCCTATCTGGCTCGCTCCGCTCGCCACCTTCCCCACGCGGGGAAGGCTTTGTCCGTCGGTATTGTTTTCCCCACATATCCTATACTCGCTCTGACGACATGGGAATAGCGCCATCCTCGTATCGCAGCCCCCTATCGGAATAGCATCCCCATACACATAATAAAGCCGCCCTGCGGCGCTACTTGCATAGCGCCGCAGGGCGGCTTATATATTTCAACAGGGGCAATTCCATGACATCCGGCAGGAGATAAAGGGGACCCCTGTTGATAACGATATAGATGCAGGGCTCTGCCCTTCTGCGGAAAGTTCGTAGTGAGAGGGTGTTCCGGCCGGCTGCATCAGCCGGAGCCCGTGATCTCACTTGACCTTCTGTACCTGTTTCCGCTTAGCTTATCCTTCAGATTTTTCTGCTGTGGCTTTTTCCGAAGCAGCCATCGCCTGCAGTTCCGGCTTGAATTCTTCTACCAGCTCTTTTTCAGCTTCTGCGCCGCGAGAGAGTGCATTGTAGATGATCTCTGCCATTTCATAGCGGGTCATGGTGCGTTCGCCGTGGAATTCGCCGTCCGGATAGCCCTGGACGATGTCATTGCCCGCGAGGCGGGAAACGGCTTCATACGCCCAGTGGTTTTCCGGTACATCCGGGAAATCTTTCGACATATTCGGATTCAGCACGGAGAGGAGCGCATCCATGCGGGCGGTGAGGTCATCCACCTGCGCTTTCAGCGCATTGTTTTCCTCACGGGAGAGCTTGTTGCTGCCCTTGCCGAGGCGAACGGATACGCCGCCGCCTACCATGTTCTCACCTGTGCCGAATGCGGTGGAGAGGTTCACCATCACATCATTGTTCGGGCGGTAGAAGGCGCCGAGCGCTGCTGCGGTCTCGCTGCCGTAGTTGCCGATCGCAGCGGCGATGTTCCACTTGGAGTCCGGATCAAATTCCATCGGATGCAGGTTCGCCATAGCGGCTGCATTCGCACCGACCTTATTGACCTTGCCTTCGAGATCATTCTTCACGGTGTAGAGCTGTCCGCCATTCACTGCATCTTTGCTGCCCTCGGAAATGCTGCCGTCAGCCACATTCGTGATCTTCTGGTCATTCGCATTGATGCCAGCTGCGCTGATGTAGGTCTTGTCTCCCACTTTGTAGGATTTCGCCGTCACATCGCCTTTGATGGTCGCATTGCCGTCGATGGAGAGGTCTTTCGCGATGCTGACAGAGTCACCGAAGGTTGCTTTCTGCGTAACATCGAGTGCTCCATCAACCTTGGTATTCTTCAGGTTTGTGTTGCCTTCAACGGTGAGATCTTTCTTCACAGTCGCATTGCTTCCCATGGTCACGTCGCCTTTGAGGGTCGAGGTGCCGGTAACTTCGAGCGAGCCCGTGGTGGTCTTGCCGGTGATATTCGCATTGCCGCGGACGCCGAGGTCTTTCATCACCTCCGCATAGTCCATGGTGATCTTACCGGTGGTGATGGTATTGCCCTTGATGGTGGTATTCACCGCCGTGCCAGCACCGCTTTCGCCGGTGACAGGCGCCGCTGCTTCGCTATTGATGAAGCTGGTGCCGTCTGCTGTAGAAATCACGGTATTTGCTTTGGAACCACTCTTGATGGTATTCGCCGAGGTGGTAGCAGTTGCAACAGAACCATTTTCATTGCCTACCCCGTCCCTCACTGCATCCGTAAGTCCATCTGCATTCTGGATCGTTACTGTCGATTTATTACCATCGACAGTAGACTGCGTGGTGCCCGCCGCATCCGACTGGGTCAGATTCTGCTTTGCCCCGTCCTTGATGGATGTGGTAATCTTCCCATTTTCCATATTCTCCCAGGTGTTCTCGCCGACTTTATTGGAGATCAGCTTGTCTGCCTGGTTCTTGATCTCAGATGCCTTGGAAGTGATGATGCCCGTTGCCGTGTTGTTGATGTTGACAGCTTCATTGTTGATGACTTCCGAAGCCTTATTCGTGATCACCTTTGCCTCATTGGTCAGCGTTTCTTCCGCCTTGATCGAGACATCCTTCGATTCCATCATGATCTTGTCAATACGCTGTTTGAAGGTGGAGCCGCCTACCGTGTCAGTGATGCCGTCGCTGTCCAGTACGCGAGTATGATCGCCCACCTTGTCTGTCAGCTTCGTATTCGCTTCGTTGGTGATATTCTCCGCTTTGTTCGAAATGTTGCCGGTCACGATCGTGGTCTGGTTTCCGCCGATGGTGTTTACCTGATCCCCATCGATCTTGTTGGTCTGCTTGCCAGTGACATGGATGTTCTGATCCCCTGTCACATTTGTTTCCTGACCGTTGCCATAGTTCTCCGTCACCTTGCCAGTCACATTCTCCGTTTTGGTGCCAGTGACTTCGTGCAGCTCATTGCCGCTGACGGTGGTCTTGAGATCGCCGCCTACGGTATTCGTCATATTGCCGCTCGCATTGTTTACGATATCCTTGGCATCGTTTGTGATAGTACCATCTTTTGCAGTATTGGTGATATTCTTTGTATCCTGCTCCGTTTTCGTAATAGTAGTACCATCAGTGACATGTGAAGTGATGCTATTCTTCTTCTGATTGATAGTAGAAATGCTGCTTCCATCAGTGACCGCAGAATCAATGGAGTTCGCTTTCACATTGGATACCGATGTATTTGTCCCATCTGTGACAGAGCCGGAAATCTGGGTCACATCCTGAATGGTAGACGAGGTTTTTCCATTGCCATCCGTGATTTCCGTGGAAGTCGCTTCAGCCGTCTTGGTTTCCGAATTCTTCAAAGTACCTATGATGAGGTAATCTCTGGATTCATTAGCACCTCTGATGTACTGTCCTTTTTCTCCTGTTCCTTTGATGCTGACATCAGTAGTGGTCTTTCCTGCCACCTTGGTTTCCGTATTAGTACCATAAGCATTATCAATGGTATCGATCATACCGCTGGAAGCATTGCGATTGATATCCGTAGCCGTGGTGGTCTGTGTACCGCTAATAGTGGTGGTCTGGTCGCCAGTGATATTGTTAATCTGTCCGCCGGAAATTATATTTTCCTGCCCGCCTTCCACGGTATTGGTCTGTTTCCCCGTGACCTTGTTCGTCTGATTTCCGGTCACGGTATGGATTTCTTCGCCGGTGATATCGGTCTTCAATCCGCCTTTGAAGTTCTCCGTCGCCTGTCCTGTCACGGTGGTAGTCAGCTTACCGCCTACGGTATTCGTCATATCGCCGGTGGCGTTGTTCACGATATTCTTTGCATCGTTTGTAATCGTGCCATCTTTTGCGGTATTGGTGATATCAAGTGCAGTCTGCAGCTTAGAGGTCGTATAGGTGCCATTGGTGATCGTCTTTTCGGAAGAATCCAGGTTGTCCTGCAGCTTATTCACTTTGGTGCCGCCGGACAGCACCTTAGCCGATGCATTGGCTACATCATAGGAATCATTGATATTGGTACCATCGGTCACCATTGCCTCAAGGCTGCCTTTCTTCTGGGTCACACGGGAATTGGTGGCTTCTCCTTTGCCGACGACAGAGGTGATTTCATCGCCCTTCTGTGTCACTTCAGATTCACCAGCATCCGTCTTTACGTTGCCCATGATGGCATCGATACGCTGTTTGAAGGTCGAGCCTTTTCCATCAGCACCCGGAACAGTATCCGTGATGCCTTCGTTGTCCAGCACGCGGGTATTATCGCCCACCTTGTCAGTCAGCTTCGTATTCGCTTCGTTGGTGATGTTCTCCGCTTTGTTCGAAATGTTGCCGGTCACGGTCGTGGTCTGGTTTCCGCCGATGGTGTTTACCTGATCCCCATCGATCTTGTTGGTCTGCTTGCCGGTGACGTGGATGTTCTGATCCCCAGTGACAGTATGATTTTCCGTACCAGTGACATTGGTATCAAGTCCACCGTTGAAGTTCTCCGTCGCCTGTCCTGTCACGGTGGTAGTCAACTTGCCGCCTACGGTATTCGTCATATCGCCGGTGGCGTTGTTCACGATATCCTTTGCATCGTTTGTGATAGTACCATTCTGAGCGGTGTTCTTGATATTTCCGCTGGCATTGTTCTCGATATTCTTTGCATCGTTTTTGATGGTGCCTTGTTCAGCGATATTGGTGATATCCTTCGCAGTCTGCTCCGTCTTCGTGGTCGCGCCCGCCGCATTCGTGATTTCCGTCACGGACGAATCCTTGGTATTGACCTGATGATTCTTATTCTTCCCATCCTTGTCCTGAATCTGGAAGCTATTCTCTGTCGCAGTGACTTTCGTATAGGTCTTGTTGCCGTCCTTGTCAGTCGCAGAGCCATTGATGCCTTCTGCGGTCTGGCTCGTATTGGTGCGATTTCCCTTCGAATCTTTGGCTTCGGTCTTGACACCATCTGCTGTCACATCCGAGCGGGTTTCTGTCCAGTCAGTCGTGTCGCCCTTCTTCGCATAGGTTTCGCTGCCCTTTTCCGTATGGGTGAACTGGCTCTCCGTGGTCACACCGCTCTTTTTCACCTCTCCGTGATGAGTGATACCGTCTGCGGTAATCGTAGTAGAGCTATTATGAATCGTACCATCCGCGTCCGTCTTCTTGTTTTCCATGGCAATCTCGCCTACATTGAGCTTGCCATTGACCGTCAGATCTTTCTCTATGGTGACATTTTTCTCAAATTTTGCTTCGCCTTTTGCGGTCAGTGTGCCATTGAGCGTGGTCTCTTTATTGACACTGAGCGTGCCATCGACCTGAGTATTCTTGAGGCTGGATTCACCAGTCACATTGAGCGCGCCATCCACCGTTGTACCTTTCAGCGTCGTAGCCCCATTGGTCACGGTCAGACCTTTATCCATCTCTACGGCTTCCTTGAATGTCGCCTTTCCAGTGGTGGTGAGCGTACCATCGACTTTCGTATTCTTAAGGCTGGATTCACCAGTCACATTGAGCGTGCCATCCACATCCGTCTTTTTGAGCTTGGTATCGCCTGTGACAGAGAGCGTCTTATCCATGGTCACGTCGCCCTTGAGTTGCGAAGCATTTTCCACGTTCAGAGAGCCTGCGTTCACAGCGCCCGTCGTTGTGATATCGCCAGCGCCAGCATCCACGCCTTTGCCTGTCAGCTTGCCATCCGCAGTTACATCGCCTTTCGCCTTCACGTTGCCAACGCTATCGACAGTCACATTGCCTTCGATCGTAGTTTCTCTTGTAGCGTCAATGCGGTCGATTCCGGCGGTGCGCTTATTGGTGGCAGCGATGTCGTTCGCATTGGCCTGAATGTTATTTGCATTCGTCTGAATCTTGCCCTCGAGCTCGGTATCCTTCGCTTTGAGGTCGGTGATATCGCCACTGTTTTTAGTGATTTTCTCTTCCAGTTCCGTATCTTTATTCGTACGCGCTGTTACCTCTGCCGCCAGATTTTCATTGGTCTTATTCAGCTGTTTACCAGTGACTGCATCGGTGGAGCTCTCATTTAAGGCCGCATCTTTCAGATTCGTAATAGTCGTTCCACCTGCGCCAGCGAGGGTGATTTTATCTTTTACAGCAGTGTCATATTTCACGCCGCTTCCCTCCAGCGTAGTGATTTTTCCTTCTAGCTCAGTGTCTTTCGTTTTGAGTTCACCAATGGCTGTTTTATTGGCGTCAATCTTACCTTCTGCGGTAGTAAGTCGATTATTGAAAGCATTATCAGCATTCGTACGAGCCGTTTCTTCTGCCGTGATCTTATTCTGAAGCTCCGTCTTTGCGTTTGTAACCGCTGCATTGCGATCCGTAACTTCCTGCGCAATGGCATTATCGATTGCCTGATTTCTATTGGTGACTTCTCCGTTGATGGCCGTGTTGATAGCCGCATCACGATCATTTCTTTCCTGCGCAATAGCGGCAGTAATTGCAGTATCTCTCGCAGTTGCTTCAGCCGCGATCTTGTCAACAACTTCGGTCGTCTTCGCATAGGCTGCGAGTTTCGTATCTACGTTAGTCCCTGCCTCTGTGAGTTTCTGATCCACATAAGTTTTATCAGCTTTGCCATCAAGTGCAGTCGCATCCGCCTTCTTTGCCAATTCATCTGCCATCGTTGTCTTGATTACTGATTTCCCGGCTTCACTCAGATTATCGAGACTGGTATTCGCTTTGCCGTCAAGTGCAGTCGCATCCGCTTTCTTTGCCAATTCATCTGCCATCGTTGTCTTGATGACTGATTTCCCAGCTTCACTCAGATTATCGAGACTGGTATTCGCTTTGCCGTCAAGTGCAGTCGCATCCGCTTTCTTTGCCAATTCATC
>ENA-UEOW01000625-UEOW01000625.1-human-gut-metagenome-genome-assembly--contig:-NODE-625-length-10140-cov-4.179569_pt1 | contig 10140 bp, 8 predicted proteins | sample MGYA00242894_ERZ507904 | MGnify/ENA primary metagenome ERZ507904 (study PRJEB26167, sample SAMN06115426) | human gut metagenome | host: Homo sapiens | place: China:Chongqing | collected 2015-04-10... | reverse complement strand
AATATAAAAATATCCGATATGGCGAAAAAAGATGAATTAGCATTCGAAGGAGGAGTAGAAAGCCCCCAACCAAATAACAGCGAAAAACTGAAAGCACTTCAGGCTGCAATGGATAAGATAGAAAAAAGCTTCGGAAAAGGCTCTATCATGAAAATGGGTGACAACCATGTACAAGAAGTAGAAGTCATTCCTACTGGTTCTATCGCACTGAATGCAGCTTTGGGTGTTGGAGGTTATCCTAAAGGACGTATCATTGAAATATATGGTCCGGAATCATCAGGTAAAACAACCTTGGCAATCCATGCCATTGCAGAAGCACAGAAAGCAGGTGGTATCGCAGCTTTTATTGATGCAGAACATGCTTTCGACCGTTTTTATGCAGCAAAATTAGGTGTAGATATCGATAATTTGTGGATTTCACAGCCTGACAACGGAGAGCAAGCATTAGAAATAGCTGAGCAGTTGATCCGCTCATCTGCTATTGACATCATCGTTATCGACTCTGTTGCCGCATTAACTCCTAAAGCTGAAATAGAAGGAGATATGGGAGATAACCGCGTAGGATTGCAGGCACGACTCATGTCACAAGCTCTGCGCAAACTGACATCTGCCATCAGCAAGACAAATACAACATGTATTTTCATCAACCAGCTGCGTGAAAAAATCGGTGTCATGTTTGGAAATCCGGAAACAACAACAGGAGGTAATGCACTGAAATTCTATGCATCTGTACGTCTGGATATTCGCAAAGGTCAACCTATCAAAGATGGAGAAGACATTATCGGAAACCAGACTCGCGTAAAAATCGTAAAGAACAAAGTTGCCCCTCCATTCAGAAAAGCGGAATTCGACATTATGTTTGGTGAAGGAATTTCCAGAAGTGGAGAAATTATTGATTTAGGTGCCGAACTGGGTATAATCAAAAAAAGCGGTTCGTGGTACAGCTACAATGAAACCAAACTGGGACAGGGACGGGATGCAGCTAAACAGTGCATTCAGGACAACCCTGAACTGGCAGAAGAGCTGGAAGGACTTATCTTTACAGCCCTGAAAGACAAAGAATAAATAGAAAAAAGGCTACGATTATGAAACTAACACGTACAATCATCGCAATCTGTTTATGTATGGTTGCGGTGGCAGGGTTTGCCCAAAAAGCAACAAACAATCCTTTTTTCCGTTTTGCAACAAAAGCTGAAGCGCAGATGCTTATTACAGATATCGACGAGTACACCAATGGATGGAATCAGTTCGATATTTGTTCACGCTTACAGAATAAAGAAGGACGAAAGTCACAATTGCTTACTCTAGCGATGAGCAGCGTACAGAACTGGAGTGATACGGAGAAAAAAAAGGTAACAAATGCCTTCAATGCAATAGTTGCATCCATCAAAAAACAAAAACTGGCTCTTAGTTTTCCTGATGAAATCATTTTAATAAAGACATCAATGCAGGAAGAAGGAGGAGCAAGTGCCTATACTCGCAAGAACTGGATTGCTATAGGAGAAAATGTTCTGAACAATACGCAAGATGCACAAATGCAATTATTGCTGGCACACGAGTTGTTTCATATTCTGACCCGTCACGACTTGAATTTTAAGAAGTCAGTATATCAGACAATAGGTTTCACGGTTATGGATCACGAAATATTGTTTCCAACAGATATTCTGGAAAAACGTATTTCCAATCCTGACATCAGCCGTTATGACAGCTATACTCCGCTTACCGTAAATGGTAGAACTCAAAACTATACAATGATGATCTATACAGATCGTCCATATGAGGACGGCGATTTTTTTGATTACATAAAAATCGGACTTATTCCTCTGAATGAACAGTTCATTCCAATACAAGAGAACGGAGAAACAATAATCATACCTATCGAACAAGCTGAAGACTTATACGAAAAAATAGGTAAAAACACAGATTATGTCATCAACCCCGAAGAGGTACTGGCAGATAACTTTGCTTTTATGATAGTAGAGAAAAAAGATTTACCAACCCCTGAGGTCGTAAACCGTATGAAAGAGGTTTTGAAAAAATAAAAATAATCTGCAATCCGAAAAAGCCGGCTTTATGCTTAACGTTTCTAAGTGAAACAAGCATAAAACCGGCTTTTATTATATATTGCAGCTTCCCCTACTCCTTCAACATCTATTTATCATAAACAGGATATATATTCATCACTAAAATCTCAAAAAAGATTGTACATATTTTCCAAAAACTTCAAGTAAAATTCACTAAAAGATCGAGAATTTTTCTCCCCTACAAAGTTTTTACGCATTCTCCCTTTCATCCTTTCATAAGGAACTCTTTTCAGGTGAAAGGCATGAAGCACATTTTTTTGACTGACAGTATGACAAAAAAATTGTATTTTTGCAGCTGTTTTATGTTTTTATTCATTCAGGCACGAAATTTGTAAGAAAGTCGAAGAATAATTATATGCAACATTTGTATTAAGAAATAAATAAAAAATAGATATTATCATGACTACAAAAAATCATCATCCGCAAGAAGAAGAGGTATTGAAGGCTCAACAAGAAGAAGCATCGGAACAAACCGAAACTCAAACAGAAGAAACTTCTAACACAGAAGAACAGTGCGAAGAGCCATCTGCTGAACAAAAGCTGGAAAAAGAATTAGAGGAAGCTAAGCAAACTATCGAAGACCAAAAAGATAAATATTTAAGACTTTCTGCAGAGTTCGACAACTACCGCAAACGTACAATGAAAGAAAAAGCTGAATTAATTAAGAATGGTGGAGAAAAAGCAATCAGCGCAATTCTTCCTATTCTTGATGATTTAGAACGTGCCTTGCAAAACATGCAGAAAGCCGACAATGTACAGGCTATGTATGAAGGTATAGACCTTATTTCACAGAAATTCCTGAAAGTTCTCGCACAAGAAGGTCTGCAAAAGATGGAACCGGTAGGAGAAACATTCGACACCGACTTTCATGAAGCAATAGCATTGGTTCCTGCTCCGGACGAAACACAGAAGGGTAAAGTTCTAGCTTGTGTCCAAACAGGATACAAGCTAAACGACAAAGTTATTCGCCATGCAAAAGTTGTTGTAGCACAGTAATTTCCTAATCCTTGTTTTTATCATTATGGCAAAAAGAGATTATTACGAAGTGCTGGGCGTAGACAAATCAGCTTCAGCAGACGAGATAAAAAAAGCATACCGTAAGAAAGCAATCCAATATCATCCTGATAAAAATCCAGGAGATAAAGAAGCAGAAGAAAAATTTAAAGAAGCTGCAGAAGCTTATGAAGTACTAAGCAATCCAGACAAGCGTGCACGTTATGACCAGTTCGGACATGCTGGAGTAGATGGAGCTGCTGGAGCTGGAGGCTTTGGCGGTTTTGGCGGACAGGGTATGTCTATGGATGACATCTTCTCTATGTTTGGCGATATCTTCGGTGGACATGGAGGTTTCGGCGGCTTTGGAGGCGGTGGCGGACAAACCCGCCAGCGTAAATTCCGGGGATCAGACTTACGTGTAAAGGTCAAGCTTAACTTAAAAGAAATCTCAACCGGAGTTGAAAAGAAATTCAAGCTTAAGAAATATGTTCAATGTTCACACTGTCATGGAACAGGAGCAGAAGGTGACGGTGGTGTAGAAACTTGTCCTACATGTCACGGTACAGGAAGCGTTACCCGTACACAACAAAGCATATTTGGTATGATGCAAACCCAAACCGTATGTCCTCAGTGTGGCGGTGAAGGTAAAATCATCAAAAATAAATGTAAGGAATGTGGCGGTGAAGGTATCGTATATGGCGAAGAGGTAGTTACTGTAAAAATTCCAGCAGGTGTAGCCGAAGGAATGCAAGTTACCATGAACGGTAAAGGTAATGCAGGAAAGCACAACGGAGTAGCCGGAGACTTGTTAGTTCTTATCGAAGAAGAAAAACATCCGGAACTAATTCGTGATGAAAGCGACCTGATATACAACTTGTTGTTAAGTGTACCAACTGCCGCACTGGGAGGAACCGTAGAGATTCCGACTATCGACGGAAAAGCTAAAATTAAAATCGAGCCGGGTACACAGCCCGGAAAGGTACTTCGCCTGCGAGGAAAAGGATTACCAAACATTAACAGTTATGGATACAGTACCGGAACTGGAGATTTACTGGTAAATGTAAGTGTATATATTCCTGAGAGTCTGACCAAAGAAGAACGACAAGCTTTGGAAAAATGGCAGGAATCGGAAAGTTTTAAACCAGATATGAGCTTAAAAGAAAAGATATTCAAAAAGTTCAGAAGCTTGTTCGATTAATATTTCACATACAACAAAAAAGGTGCAACATAGTATTCTTTGTATAAGAGAAAGGATGTTGCACCTTTTTTCATATAAATCTGCGTTAATCTGCGTTAATCTCTGTTGCTCCTGTCATGCGACATACAAGAATATCCGTATCTTTGGTAAAAGATAAATGTAAAAAACGCTGACATGAAACAAATATACCTGATACTACTCATCTTGTTATTCTCTTTCAAAATCTTTTCACAGACTGAAAAGGAAAAAGACATTGCCCCTTCTCCTGAAGCTACGCAAGCTACAATGATAAAAGACAGCCTTGATGTACCGTTGGTATCCCCTATTCCTCAAACAGGATATATACAGCCCTTTGGTATGTATGGTATCACCCCATTCGATTATGGTTATGCCACATGGCAACTGCACAAGGGCTTCAATGCTTCCATTGGTTTGAATCTGACATTCAGCCCCAGCAAATATGCTCCATCTGGAGTAGGATTCGGACAAGATGCAGCATTTATGTATGCTGTTCCTATCACCGAACGCCTCAGTGTGGCAGGAGGACTTTATGCCAGCAATATGGACTGGGGATTTCTCCGATATCATACGGTAGGAATTGCAGGAGTAGCAGCATATAAACTGACTGACAGAATCAGTATTTACGCCTATGGGAACAAATCCTTCACACCTCAACGTCCACCTTATTATTATCCTCTGCCAAACTACGCACCCGACCGTATCGGAGGCATGATTAATTTTAAGGTAGGCGAAAGCAGCTCTTTCAGCATAGGTATAGAGGGAAGAAAAAATGATTATCCATGGTGGTACTGATATATTATGTCAATAAATGATTTATCTTTGCACGACAAAAAACAACAGACATAAATGACTTATCAGGAAACTCTAGCATATTTATATAATAGCGCTCCTTTATTTCAACATGTAGGAAAGGCAGCATACAAAGAAGGATTAGAAAATACACTGGCACTCGACGAATATTTCGGACATCCACACAAGAAGTTCCGGTCTATCCACATAGCTGGGACAAACGGTAAAGGCTCATGTTCGCATACATTAGCAGCAATCCTTCAGTCCGCAGGTTACCGTGTGGGACTATATACATCTCCTCATCTGGTCGATTTCCGTGAACGTATCCGCATAAACGGGATTCCTGTTCCACAAGACTTCGTTATTGATTTCGTGGAAAAACATCGTTCTTTCTTCGAACCGCTTCACCCTTCTTTTTTCGAACTGACTACCGCAATGGCATTTCATTATTTTGCATGCCAGCAAGTAGATGTAGCTGTTATAGAAGTAGGATTGGGAGGACGACTGGACTGCACCAATATCATTCATCCGGATTTATGTCTGATCACCAATATCAGTTTCGATCATGTGCAATTTCTTGGTAATACGCTAGAAAAAATAGCAGGCGAAAAAGCAGGAATTATCAAGCCATCCGTACCTGTAGTAATTGGTGAAACAACTCCCGAAACAAAACCAGTTTTCCAACATAAGGCAGCAGAAGTTAACGCCCCAATCATTTTTGCTGAAGAAGAGCATCTGCTAACAGATATATTCCAAGACGAAGATGGAAAATATACTTACCAGACAAGCTCTCTTAAAGACTTAAAAGGTGAACTGGGAGGATTTTGTCAGAAGAAGAACACCAATACTTTACTTTCGGCTATTCATCAGCTAGAAAAATTGAATTACCATATTTCCGAAACAGATATCCGGAACGGATTTGCTCATGTCTGTGAATTGACTGGATTAATGGGACGCTGGCAAAAATTATCGGAACATCCTACTGTAATATGCGATACAGGACATAATGTAGGAGGGATACAATACATTGTAAAACAATTATCCTGCCAAAAATATAAACAACTACGTATTGTAATCGGAATGGTAAATGATAAAGACATTACTGGAGTACTGGCAATGCTTCCTAAAAATGCCATTTACTATTTTACTCAAGCAAGTGTACAACGTGCTCTACCAGCCGATAAAGTAAAAGAACTGGCAATTCCATTTGGCCTGAAAGGTGAAGCTTATCCCGATGTAAAAACAGCATTAGCCTCTGCGCAAAAAGATGCAGAAACAGATGACTTTATATTTATAGGGGGAAGTAGTTTTATCGTTGCCGATTTGCTTTCGACTTGCCTACCTAAAGAATAAAATAACAGATTTGTTTGTGTATCTTGAATAAAATCTTTTTATTTGCATACATTTACAAGTCATAAAAAGATAACGACAGATATAAAAAATTATGAATAACACATTTTATTACGAAAATAACCTTTGCGGCTTAAAGCGAACCGATTTCCAGAAAAATATCGGAGGCAAAGAAACTGATTTATTTATCTTGACAAACGACAACGGTGCTGAAATGGCAATCACCAACTATGGAGGTGCTATCTTAGCCATCATGGTTCCTGACAAAAATGGGAAACTGGCTAATGTCGTACAAGGACATGACAATATAGAAAGTGTTATCAATAGCCCAGAAGTCTTTTTAAGCACATTAATCGGACGTTACGGAAACCGTATAGCAAAAGGAAGATTCCAGCTGGACGGTAAAGAATACGAGCTAACAATCAACAATGGTCCTAATTCACTTCACGGAGGACCGACTGGATATCACGCACGTATTTGGGATGCTCAGCAAACAAGCAAACAAAGTGTAACACTTCATTATCTTTCAGAAGATGGAGAAGAAGGATTTCCGGGCACCCTTGATATAACAGTTGTTTATACTTTTACCAATCAGAACGAATTAGTTCTTACTTATACAGCAACAACAGACAAACGCACAATTGTCAATCTTACTCACCACGCATTCTTCAGCCTTTCTGGTCTGGCAACACCTACTGCCAGTGTAGAGAACAATATAGTTACTATCAACGCTGATTTTTATACTCCGATTGATGAAGTTTCTATTACTACCGGAGAAATACTAAAAGTAGAAGGAACGCCAATGGATTTCCGCACTCCACATACTATAGGAAGCCGCATCAACGAACCGTTCCAACAACTCGTTTATGGAGCTGGATATGATCATAATTATGTAATCAATAAGCAAGAAGCTGGAACACTGACATTTGCAGCCAAATGCGTAGAACCAATTAGCGGGCGTACTCTTGAAGTTTACACTACCGAACCAGGCGTACAAGTATACACAGCCAACTGGCACAGTGGTTTCGCAGGATGGCATGGAGCTACATTCCCCGCACGTAGTGCAATCTGTTTCGAGGCACAACATTTCCCCGATACACCAAATAAAGGTCATTTCCCTTCTGCAGCCCTTAATCCTGGAGAAGTATACCATCAAGTTACCGTATACAAATTCGGAATAGAGCAATAATTTAATGAAACAGAACTAACCTAATTTATTAACCCTATATTATCAACAAAACCATGAATCAACAAAAACAGAATGGCAATCTCATCGCAATTATTACGATGTTCTTTCTTTTTGCGATGATCTCTTTCGTCACTAATCTTGCAGCACCTTTCGGAACGATTTGGAAAAACCAATATGCCGGTGCAAACACCCTGGGTATGATGGGAAACATGATGAACTTCCTTGCATACTTGTTCATGGGTATTCCGGCAGGAAATATGCTTGTAAAAATTGGTTATAAGAAAACTGCCCTGATTGCAATGGCAGTAGGTTTCTTCGGCTTGCTCACCCAGTATATTTCAAGCTTGGTAGGCGCTGATGTTTCAGTGTTCTCAATGGGTGAATACACTATTAAATTAAACTTTATCATTTATCTGCTGGGAGCATTCATCTGTGGTTTCTGCGTATGTATGTTAAATACTGTAGTAAACCCGATGTTGAACCTGTTAGGTGGAGGTGGTAACAAAGGAAACCAGTTAATCCAGGCAGGTGGTGCACTGAACTCATTGTCAGGTACTCTTACTCCGCTTTTCGTAGGTGTATTGATCGGCAGTGTAACTCCTCAGACTGCAATGTCGGATGTAGCTCCGTTGCTTTTCATCGCAATGGGTGTATTTATCTTCACATTCATCATTATTTCTTTTGTCAGTATTCCAGAACCTCACTTGCGTAAAGGTAAAGTTCAAAAAGAACAACACCCTCACAGTCCATGGAGCTTCCGTCACACTGTACTAGGTGTAATCGGTATCTTTATTTATGTAGGTATCGAAATTGGTATCCCGGGAACACTTAACTTCTACTTGGCAGACTCTACAGAAAAAGGAGCTGGTCTGCTTACAGACGGTGCCGCTATCGGTGGAGCTATCGCTGCAATTTACTGGTTATTGATGCTGGTTGGACGTTTGGCAAGTAGTGTCATCAGCGGTAAAGTATCAAGTCGTGTACAGCTTATCACAGTATCAATAGTTGCTATCTGCTTTATTCTTATCGCTATCTTTACTCCGAAAGAAGTTACAGTATCTATGCCGGGCTATAGCGCCGACAATGGTTTCCAGATGGCATCTGTACCTCTGAGCGCTCTGTTCCTTGTATTGTGCGGACTTTGCACATCAATCATGTGGGGAGGTATTTTCAACCTCGCTGTAGAAGGATTGGGTAAATATACAGCACAGGCATCAGGAATTTTCATGATGATGGTTGTAGGTGGTGGAATCCTGCCATTGATACAGCAGTTCATCTCAGACTCAGCTGGTTACATGAATAGTTACTGGCTTATCATTGCAATGTTAGCTTATCTGTTGTTCTACGGATTAGTAGGTTGCAAAAATGTAAATAAAGATATCCCTGTTGAATAATAAGATGATAGACGAAAATGATGGATGAAGATTATCACTTTTTGTTAAAGAAGTCTTCATTCATCATTTTTTAGGTTCTAACTAAAACAATATTATCCTTTTAAGCTTTTACCACTATGGATATAGAATTTGTAAGAAGCCGTTTCATCAAGCATTTCGATGGTACAACCGGAAGTATTTATGCATCACCCGGACGCATCAACCTGATAGGAGAACACACAGACTATAATGGAGGATTTGTTTTCCCGGGAGCTGTAGACAAAGGTATTATGGCAGAAATTAAACCAAACGGCACCAATAAAGTATGTGCTTACTCTATTGACCTGAAAGACTATGTAGAGTTTGGTTTGAATGAAGAAGATGCACCTAAAGCTAGCTGGGCACGTTATATTTTTGGCGTATGCCGCGAAATGATAAAGAGAGGAGTAGATGTAAAAGGTTTCAATACAGCATTTGCAGGCGATGTTCCTCTGGGAGCTGGTATGTCTTCTTCTGCTGCACTCGAATCTACTTTTGCCTTTGCTCTGAATGATTTATTCGGCGACAACAAAATAGATAAATTTGAACTTGCGAAAGTAGGTCAGGCTACAGAACACAACTACTGCGGAGTAAACTGCGGAATTATGGACCAGTTTGCATCTGTATTCGGCAAAGAAGGCAGCCTGATGCGTCTTGACTGTCGTTCACTGGAATATCAATATTTCCCATTCCGTCCGGAAGGTTACCGTCTGGTTTTGGTTGATTCTGTTGTTAAGCACGAACTTGCTTCATCAGCTTATAACAAACGCCGCCAGAGTTGCGAAAACGTAGTAGCTGCACTGAAGAAAAAATATCCGAACGTTGAATTCTTGCGTGACGCTACTCTCGAAATGCTTGCAGAGGTAAAAGCAGAAGTAAGCGAAGAAGATTATAAACGAGCAGAATATGTAATCGAAGAAATTCAGCGCGTACTTGATGTATGCGAAGCTCTTGAACGCAATGATTATGAAACCGTAGGTCAGAAAATGTATGAAACTCACCACGGTATGAGTAAATTGTATGAAGTAAGCTGCGAAGAACTGGATTTCTTGAACGATGTAGCATTCGATTGTGGTGTAACAGGCTCTCGCGTTATGGGAG
>ENA-UEOW01000611-UEOW01000611.1-human-gut-metagenome-genome-assembly--contig:-NODE-611-length-10567-cov-33.432126_pt1 | contig 10567 bp, 5 predicted proteins | sample MGYA00242894_ERZ507904 | MGnify/ENA primary metagenome ERZ507904 (study PRJEB26167, sample SAMN06115426) | human gut metagenome | host: Homo sapiens | place: China:Chongqing | collected 2015-04-10... | reverse complement strand
ACATTTGCTATACGATGATTCATATTGTCGTTGGTAATCTTGTTAGTTAAACATTCTGTTTTACGGTTGCAAAGTTAGGCATAATTTCCGATATATCCGTGTATTATTTTGCTGAATAAACATACTTTGTTGCAAAGGCAGAAAAATATTCGGAAATATCTGAAAAAAGAAACAAGAATTGATGCACATCAAGTCAGAAAAAGCAAAGAAAACAACAAAACACACACTCTATTTAACTCAAGAATTGACCAAAAACAACCAAAGATCAATTAACAAAGCACAAAAGGTTATGACAATTCATATAATAATAATGTACGCGTACCTTTATATATAATAGACATATAATAGAATAATCAATATAAATCAACCATCAAGTAAATAAATTGTAACGTCAACACTTAATCTTTAATAAATATGACGAAAATTACATTTTATTTTCAATAAAGCAGAAAAGTATTAGTAATCAGCAAAATATGTACAAGCTATTTTGCAAAAAATAGCTATCTTTGCAGCAGATTTACAAAATAGCCTAAAGGTTTAGAATAAACAATATAAAACAAATAAACATAATCACAACAATGGAAAAAGTAAATGCAACCTAGAGCTAGCCTCTAGCCCTTTCTTCTCATCAGAAAAAGATGACGAAGGAATAATCAGAGAGCACTAATCCGTTTTGGATTCTTTCCCGTATCGATCATATAAGTGAAAGAGCCCAACTGTTTTAACCAACTAACAAAAATTGTATGAACTTTAAAAGTAGAGAAAAGTTGCTTGCTAGTGTAGCTGCCCTGAGTCTTCTCGGCATCTCCCCTCAGCAAACTTTCGCAGCCCAGATCACAACGAATCAGGCTGTGCAACAGACCAAGAAGATTACTGGTAACGTATCCGATGCAATGGGTCCTATCATCGGTGCAACAGTAAAAGTGAAAGGCACAAAAAATGCCGCAGTGACAGACTTTGATGGTAACTACACACTGAATGTAGGTGCCGGACAGACTGTAGAGGTAACTTACGTAGGCTATGTTACCAAAACTTTCAAAGTAGGAGGCCAAAGCAAGTACGACATCACTTTGGTAGAAGACGACAACAGTCTTGACGAGGTGGTAGTTGTAGGTTATGGTACCATGAAGAAGAGCGACATCTCAGGAGCTTCTGTTTCCATGGGAGAAGACCAAATCAAAGGTTCTATTATCACAAACTTAGACCAGAGTTTCCAAGGTCGCGTTGCCGGTGTTACATCTGTAGCGACTTCAGGTGCTCCAGGTTCTTCTACCTCAATCCGAGTTCGCGGACAGTCAACCATCAATGCCGGTGCAGAACCACTTTATGTCATTGATGGTGTCATCTTCCAGGGCGGCGGTTCAAGCGGCGGTTCATTAGGTTTGGGAGATGCCTTAGGAAACGGTTCTGTTTCTACCGTATCACCAATGTCAACTATCAACCCTGCCGATATCGTCAGTATGGAAATTCTGAAGGATGCTTCTGCTACAGCCATCTATGGTGCCCAGGGTGCAAATGGTGTTGTACTTATCACAACCAAACGGGGTAAGATTGGAGAAGCAAAATTTACATACGACGGCATGGCTGCATGGCAATACCAGGGAAAGCGTATTGACATTCTGAATCTTCGTGAATTCTCAGAATATTATAATGATTTTGTAAACAACGGATGGATTTCACAGGATCAGGCACGTCCTGATTTCTCAGACCCATCTATCTTGGGTCGAGGAACCAACTGGCAGGACGCTGTATTCCGCACAGCTTTCCAGCACCAGCATCAGGTTGCTGCACAAGGTGGTACAGAGAAGGTTAAGTACTATGTTAGTGGCGGTATGATGGATCAGGATGGTACTATCATCGGTTCTAACTTCAAGCGTTTGAACGTACGTGCCAATCTGGACGCCCAACTGAAGAAATGGTTCAAGATAGGTATGAATACTACATACACAAGAACCAAGGAGCGCCTGCTCCATGCTGATGGTACAGAAGGTGTTATTACATACGCATTGACCACACCACCAGATATTGCCATCTACGATGTAGACGGAAACTACACATCTGTAGTACGTGACGGCTGGTCTTCACCAAACCCTATTGCACAGGCTTTGAGCAAGGATATCACCATGAAGCGCAACAAGCTGACCGGTAACATTTTTGCAGACATTACTCCTATAAAGAACCTCACCTGGCATACAGAGTTGGGTTACGACTTGTCATGGAGTGATGCAGAGGTCTTTACACCTACTATGCACTTAGGCAACTGGAACCAGGACACAAACTTTGCAAGCTGGCAGAAGAATACAAGCAAGTATTGGCAGTTTAAGAACTACATTACTTATAATGGAAGTATCAAAAAGCATTCTTTCACAGCCATGCTGGGTCAGGAAGCTTGGCGTAGTGACTGGGATTATACCTATCAGTCAAACTCTAATTTGCCAAACAATATGATCCATTTGCCATCTTTGGGTTCCAGCACTCCTAGTATCAAGTCTGGTTTTGGTGTTACAACAATGTCATCATTCTTTACACGTGAGACATACAACTACGATGACCGTTATTTAGCAACATATACATTCCGTCGTGACGGAAGTTCGAACTTCGGTCCTGAAAACCGTTGGGCTTCATTCCACTCATTTGCAGCAAGCTGGCGTTTCTCTAACGAGAAGTTTATCAAGAGCATCGCAGGTAAATGGTTGAGCAATGGTAAGATTCGTATTGGCTGGGGTCAGACTGGTAATGCCAATATCGGTGCTTACAAATGGGGTACTACCGTAACCAAGTTCCTTGTTGGTCAAACAAGCGTAGCATACCGTCCTACCAATATTCCAAACACTTCTATCAAGTGGGAAACTCAGGAACAGACCAATATCGGTCTCGATCTTGGACTCTTCAATGATAAGATTGGTTTCACTCTCGACTGGTACAACAAGGTTTCCAACGATATGCTGATGCCTTTACAGTTGCCTTCATATATGGGTACTCAAGGCAATGGTTCTTCACGTCTTAATGCACCTTGGGGTAACTACGGTAAGATCAAGAACACCGGTTTCGAGTTGGCAGTAAACGCTCATCCTATTGCTAACAAGAACTTCTCTTGGGATACAGAGTTCAACATTTCTTGGAACAAGAACAAACTGGTAGGTCTCAGCGGCACAACCAATGCCAACATCATTGGCTATGGCCAGTGGAACGACGTGGTCTGTGTAAGTAACATCGGCAAACCTCTCTATCAATTCTGGGGATATCAGACCGATGGCGTATACAAGGATTTTGAAGATATCAAAAACTCTCCTAAGCCTAAGAGCTACAAGGAAGGAGCCCTGAATAAGGGAACAACCGTATGGCCAGGCGATATCAAGTTTAAGGATATTTCAGGTCCTGACGGAAAGCCTGATGGAGTTATCGACGATTACGACAAGACTTACATCGGTAATCCACAGCCTAAATATACATTTGGTTGGACCAACACATTCCGTTATAAGGACTTCGACCTGACATTGTTCGTCAGCGGTTCTGTAGGAAACAAGGTTATGAACTACCTGAATATCAGCATGAGCAAGATGAACAATGCCTGGGTAAACCAGAGTGCAAGTGTCAAGAATCATGCCGTACTGGCTCCAATTGATCCGAACAAGGACTACAGTAATGGTTATAAAGGCAACAATGCCAATACCGTATACAACTGGTATGATGACGTAGACAACATCTATGTAGTAAACGCAGGAACCAACATTCCACGTCTTGCTATCGGTGACCCAGCCGGAAACTCTAGCGTTATCAGTGACAGATATGTTGAAGATGGATCATACTTGAGAATGAAGAATATCACTTTAGGTTATACATTGCCTAAAAAGTATGCAAGATACCTTCATATTGAGAGTTTGAGAGTATATGCAAATATACAGAACCTCTTCACTATTACCGGTTACGACGGTTATGATCCAGAAGTAGGTGCAAGTACATCCGATTCACAGGGATACAGCTTCGGTGTAGATAACGGACGTTATCCTTCACCAACGATATATTCTTTCGGTATCAACCTTGCTTTCTAATTAAATAACAAAAGAATAAACAATTATGAAAAAATACAATATATATAAAACGGCCGTTTGCGCATTCGTCTTGGGTCTCAGCTTGTCTTCTTGCGGGGACTTTCTGGATCAGCCAGACAATTCCAACTACAATGCAGACACGTTCTATAATGGTGATGCAGAGTGCTATCAAGGCGCCAATTCTCTGTACAGTATGCCATGGTATGATTTCCAAAGAGGTTTCTTCAAAGTTGGTGAAGTTATGTCAGGAAACTATTATTGGTGGGGAAGTGAAGATACTCAATACTGGAACTGTAACGTATCTGCCAACAATGCCAACCTGAAAGATATGTCTTATTCACTTTGGACAGTAAATGCCTACGCCAACACCATTTATGATAAACTGAAAGGTGCCAACGCAAGCGCAAGCGTTAAGAGTGCATGTATGGGAGAATGCCTGACATGGAAAGCTATGGCATACTTCTATCTTGTACGTACATTCGGTGCAGTGCCAATCATCCATAATAACACAGACATTATCGGTGCCGGTACATACAATGACCAGTATAAGGCCAACATAGAGGATGTATACGATTACATCATCATGACCTTGAAAAAAGCCATTGAACTGTTACCGGAAAAAGATCCTACAGGTCTTGGACGTATTGATAAATACAGCGCAGAAGGCTTGCTTGCCAAGGTTTACCTGACAAAGTCTGGTTTCGATCCAGCAACTACAACTTACGAACAGGGAAGTGTGGCATATATCAAGACCACCAATCACCAGCGCAACCAGGAAGATCTTGACAACGCTGCCAAATATGCAAAGGATGTTATAGACAATAGTGGCAGAAGTTTGGAACCTGCAGCCAATTTCCCAGCAATGTTCTACAGCGCATACAAAGGTCCTGAATCACTCATCGCATGGCACTGGCGTGCCACACGTGACCCTTGGACATCTCAAAACTCACTTCAAAGTGACCTCGCTATTTCGGGTTTCGATGAAACAGGTAACAACTGGGGAGGATGGGCTGGTCCATCAGTAGACCTGATAGAAGCTTTCGGAGATAATCCAACAAGCCAGACTAGAAACAACACCGACATCCGCCGTAAGGCTACCATGATCATGGCTGGTGACAAATATGATTATTTCTACACAGACTGCGGTGGTTTCGACTTCTTGAAGCATGTATATAAAGGTTATGAGAAGCATCAAGGCAATGGTGAACTCCAGACTCCAACAGGAGCACAATGTGCAAAACATCTTGTTGGTGATAAAGCCGACCATAACTTGCATATAGGCTGCGACTTTGATGTGCAGGCTTATGGTAACTATACTCAGCTGTTACGTCTTGCAGATGTTTATCTCATCTATGCAGAAGCCAAGATAGGTAATGCAGGCTCAACAACAGATGCATCTGCCATTGATGCATTCTACAAAGTTCGCAACCGTGCGGTATCTACATACGAACGCCCAACATCTATCAGTTTCGAAGATGTATGGAAGGAGCGCAGATTGGAGTTAGCACTTGAGGGCGATCGCTGGTATGATTACGTACGCAGATACTACTTCGATCCTGATGCAACAATTGCTGAGTTGAACGCACAGAAGAGAAATGAGTATTATGGTCTGAATGCGCTCTATGAGACATGGTACAACAAGGGTAGCTATGATGGTCCTTGGAACTTGAACAGCGATGTAAGATACAATGATGATCCTGGTAAGCATCAGAACGTTCAGATGAGCAGTTTTACCATCCCATTCCCTACAGAAGATGCAACCATGAACCCTCATTTGCTGGAGGCACCACAGCATGTTGACATTTCTCAGTTTACTTATTAATATAAGAAACCTCAAAAATAGAACAATTATGAAGCTAAATAATAAAATATTAAGTATCATGCTTCTTGGAGCTACAGCTTTTACAGGTCTCAGTATCACAAGTTGTGTGGATGAGCCTGACAAATATGAAATAGCTGGTGGAACTCCTTCTATTGATTACGTTCGCCTGTGCGATGTAACCAAGAAAGATTCCATGTTAACTGGAGCATACATGGGTACAAGTATCTGCCTGGTCGGTAACAACTTGAGAAGTATAACAAAAATGCTCTTCAACGACCAGCAAGCCATTTTGAATACAAGTATGATTACAGACCATACCTTGATTGTAGATGTACCAAAGACTCTTACTGACAATCCTACCAATAAGATCTACATGTACAACAAGGATGGTGAGTGTACTGAATATAACTTCAAGACGCTCGTACCAGAACCGGTGGTAACATCATTGAGCAATGAGTTTGCAAAAGATGGCGAAACCGTAACCCTGAAAGGTGACTACCTGCTGGATTACGAGAATGCTCATCTTAAAATCACATTCCCAGGCAACGTAGATGTTACAGATTTCAAGAGCATTTCCAAGAGTGCCGTTACTTTTGTGGTACCAGAAGGTGCACAGAAAGGATTTGTCACAGTAGAAAGCATGTATGGAAAAGGTAAGTCTAAGTTCTATTTCCGTGACGACCGCTGCATACTCTTCGACTGGGATAATGACGGAGATGACGCAATAGCAACAGGTCATGGCTGGCGTGATGGAATTCAAAATGGTAACCGTATGAGGAATGATGTTGAAGGAGTTCAGCCTCTTGACGGAAATTACTACTACTTAGGAGGCAAGACCGTTAATTTCGATTCATGGGCTGAAGATGAATACTCATTCAACTACTGGCCAGAGCCGGCTGCAGGTTATCCTGAGTTGAACTCGCTGATGAAATGGGATGATGTTGACAACATGCAAGTGAAGTTTGAGGTTAACATTCCTAATGATTGGACAGGCTTGTCATTACAGGTATATTTTACCGGTAACGACCAGGTAACATACTCAACAGGCAACAACAACTATCTTGCAGATGACAAGTTTCCACGTGCACTTTGGACTCCATGGTATGGAGCAACTAACAACACATTCAGCACTTCAGGAAACTGGCAGACTGTTTCTATTCCATTATCAGAATTTGCATACGACAGATATGGAAACAAATTGGGTGGTTTGAAGTTTGAGAATCTCACAGGTATGACCATGTTCCTCTATACAGGACCATACAAAGAGGCTACTGTAGAATGCTCACCAACAATTTGCGTTGATAACATTCGTGTTTGCCCTATCAATGAATAAAATTTGCTGATGCTGGCAGTCATCCAACTGCCAGCACTGCAAACAAACAAAAACAATAAACGTCAATCATTATGAAAAGACATAATAAATCTTTCCTCTGGTTGGTTCTGCTACTGATATGCAGTACATTTGCGTTCACATCATGCGACCGTGATGACTTGAACACCGACCAGTATGGCAATGAAATATCTGTATTATCATACGGTCCAAACCCTGTACTCCGTGGGGGTGTCCTTACTTTCAAGGGAGCCAATCTTGACCAGATTACAGAAATAGATCTTCCTGGTGCAGAAGCTATTACCAGCATTAATGTTGTTACATCAGGAAAAAACTCAGAAATCAATATTGAAGTTCCTGCAGAAAAATGTGAACCAGGTATTGTTACATTGAAGACCGCCAAGAATGGTGAAATCAAGACACTTACCCCAATCACATACATTGAGAATTTGAAATTCACAGGTTTCTACGTAGGTGAAAACAAGGAAAATCTGATTGGTAGCGTTGGAGACGTCCTCACCCTCGAAGGCGATTACCTCAACAACATTACATCTGTTATTTTTGCTAATGGCTACACTATGGATGCCGAGAGTTTTAAATCTCAGACACGCTATCAGATTCAGTTGGTTATCCCAGCAGAAGCAGGAGAAGGCAGATTCCAGATTAGCGATGGAAACAACTATATGTATTCTGAAGGTGCTTTAAGTATCAATGCTCCTGAAATCGATGCAAACAATGCTATCGGTAAGTCTCTCATCAAGGCTGGTGAAACAGAGGTCCTCAGAGGTACTTCACTTGACCAGATTGCAAGTATTGAGTTGAATGGTGCAACCGTAGAAGCAGCTGACTTCAAGTCACAAACAGCTTCTGAGATTACCTTCGTTATCTCTTCAAAGGTAGCAGACGGTGAAATTACAGCTGTAACAAAAAGCGGTATAAGAATTTCTTTCGGTGAGATTACAACCGTAGTTCCTAGTCAGCTCGTTGCAACTCCTTCCCCTATCAAGAACGGTGAAGAGATAACAATCAGCGGTAAGGATATGGATCTGATTACAGGCATCGCATTCCCTAACGCCAAGGATTCTAAGCTTAACAAGGTTGAGACTACAAAGGTTACTTCTACAGTACCAGAGGATGCACAGGAAGGCGACATCACTTTGAGTCTTGATAATGGCAAGACCGTTGCAGTAGCCTATACATTGGTTAAGCCAACAGTTACCGCTTGCACTCCTGCTGCTATCACAGCTGGCGAGAAGACCATCATCAAGGGTACAGATCTCGACCTCGTGAAGAGCGTCACCTTCCCTGGCGATGTAGAGCAGACCGTAGAGAAATTTGCAGCACAGAATGCCAATGCCATCGCAGTAACAGTTCCTGCAGCATGCGCCGGTACAGGCTTCAAGCTCAACCTGAAGAATGGTACCACTATCAACATCGATGGTCAATTGAGCATCAAGGCAGCTACAGATCCAGCAATTGCATCCGTAACACCAGGTGAAGCTATCGCAGGTTCTACCATCACCATCACTGGTAAGAACTTCCAGAACATCCAGAACCTCTATATCGGTTCTTACAAGGTAAACCGCTATACCTCACGTACCAATACAGAGATTGTATGTCAGGTTCCTGCCAATGCTGAAGTAGGTACATACAAGATCGTGATGGAAGACCCAGACGGCAACAAGATTGAAGGTCCTGAGTTCAAGGTGGTTCCTGCCGAAAAGGATATCGCAGAACTTGTAACGAATATGGATAATGGGAAAATAACATATCCATTTGATTTCTCATGGTCAAGTGGCAGTGGAAAATTCTATTTGACCAAAGACGTATTTGAGAAAGTAAAGGTAAAAGTTGGTTCTAAACTGATTGTTTACAAAGACCCTACCGTCAAGGGACAAGTACAGATCAATAAGAATGAAGATGGTTGGCCAACTATAACAACTATTGCAGATTGGAATCCTTCAGAAAGTAAACTTGAATATGTTTTTGATGAAACAGCTGTAGAAGTTGCACACTCATGTGGCTTTGCTATTCAGGGCGACTTGACAGGAGTTACCAAGATTGTTATCCTCCCATAAGATAGATATATTTAACATAAAAAAAGCATTTATGTGAAATATAATTCGTAAATTTGTGGCGTAGTTATATCAACTGCGCCACATTTTTAATTAAAACCAAAACATCAACCCGATATGAAGAAAATAGCATTATCCTTACTGATAGCTCTGAGCTGCATCTCTGCCAAAGCTGCAGACGGCAAGTCGCTGTTCGTATCATTCAACGATGGTAGCAAGATAGAGTTTGCACTGAGCACTCTACCGGAAGTAACCTTCGGAAATGATAAGATGACTGTAAAATCTACAGCTACTACTGCCAGTTACGAACTATGGAAGGTTTCCACCTTCACTTATGGTACAACGACAGGCATCAAGCAGGTAGAAACCAACAACAAGTTTGCCTTCGAAGGTGACCGTATCATCGTAGACGGTACCAACAACAAGGTAAGCGCCTTCGCACTGGATGGGAAGAACATCAAACTCTCCCCTATCACCGTTGGCGACAAGACCATCATCAATCTCAGTGAATTGACAAATGGGGTCTATATTATCAAAATCAATAACAAATCCTTAAAAGTAGCAAGACAATGAAAAAGATATTACTCTCACTCCTGGCAGTAATGATTTCATTCACTGCCTTGGCACAGACCGATGGTGACAAAATTACCATCAACAATTCAGAAGGAAAGCAAGCTGAATGGAATCTGACGGGCGAAACCAACGCCATCAGCAGCATGAAGCACAATGCCAGCAACCAACTGGAAATCTATCTCAAAGGACTGGAAGATTTCGGAGCCTGGGAAACATACGACATCAACAAGATCAACAACATCTCCTTCTCTATCTATCACGAAAGCGAAGTGGGCGATGTGAATCTCGCTGACCCAGCAGCTACTGAGAAAACCAAGCGTCTCTACAAATATCTGCAGCTGAATTATGGCAGCAAGACCATCTCTTCGGTCATCGCCAACGTCAATTGGAACACCCAAGAGGCAGATAAGATTTATCAGGCTACAGGTAAATATCCAGCCATCAACTGCTATGATTTCATCCATATCTATGTTCCTAAGCAGGGTTCCAACGGATGGATCAACTATAACGACATCACGCCCGTCACCAACTGGGCAGACCAGGGCGGACTGGTATCGCTGATGTGGCACTTCAACGTGCCTAAGACAGAAAGCACAGTTCCAGGAACAGATGGTAGCGGTGTGACCTGCACCCCATCAGAAACATCCTTCAAAGCAGCCAACGTATTTACTGCTGGCTCTTGGGAGAACAAATGGTTCTATCAGGAGATGGACAA
>ENA-UEOW01000606-UEOW01000606.1-human-gut-metagenome-genome-assembly--contig:-NODE-606-length-10727-cov-516.462066_pt1 | contig 10727 bp, 8 predicted proteins | sample MGYA00242894_ERZ507904 | MGnify/ENA primary metagenome ERZ507904 (study PRJEB26167, sample SAMN06115426) | human gut metagenome | host: Homo sapiens | place: China:Chongqing | collected 2015-04-10... | reverse complement strand
CATAAACCACCAACATAAACGAGAATTTAAAACAGCCATTAAGACCTTGTATGACACCAGTACATCGTCCTTTTTAACGTAACCATAAAGAGTAGCAGTTTGATAAAACACACCTTGTTCATCAAAGGAAAAGTTACCCCCCATAGAAATATCTGGAGCGATAAGTTTTGGTGAAGTCGCATAAGCTAACCCCTGCTTTCTACTTAATTGAAACCATTCATTATCAATATCAAAACGACCTTTTTCTCTTCTTCTAAGAATCGTTTCACATTTTTTTAAATAACTATAAGTCATAGGATACTTTTCAGATAAGTCATTCTCTTTAATAAGAGTCATATTGCCACTATTTCTCTCATATGGTAAAACTACATATCTCTGAGTATCTAAACTTCCATACAACTGCAAAAGTACGAAAAAGAATTGGTTATAAAGCAGCATATATTCAAGGCTTTTTCCCTTACAGGGCGCAGGGGGGGGGGGACAACGCCCTAATACCCAGGGTGTTGCCCTGGGCTAGGAGCTTTTGGGCCTTCAGCCCGTGCTTGAACCACATGCAAAAGTTCAATGATTTACTTCTTAACCAGGCATTTTATACTCATGTCTAAGCTTCCAGATAGTTCATCATATCCTCCAATGTATCGAAGTTCTTGACATTCCCCCTCTTTACATCCATAATAGCCTCCAACAAATCGCCCTCATACACTTGTGGTCTAGTATGCTTCTTATCATCCATAAAACGAACCAAACGTACATAGCCAGAGCGACAAACCTTCGACTTTTCCTTCTTGGAACTATCAAAAGCGTTCTTAAAATCTATAGTAATCTGCTTCATAATTATTTGGACTTTAAATTAAACATCTATTTTAATACTATCGTTGCATTTATTCTTTTCTCTTCACCCAAACCTTATGGCTGCCGCGGCCTAGTGAATCTATCGGTGAAGTCTTGTCATTTGTCAGCTCCTTCAGTTCCATAGAGGCAGCAGTACGGCTCAGGTTGTTGATGGAGGCATAATCGCCTAGGGTGAGGACTCCGTTCTTCTCTATCACCTCCAGGGCACGGGCGATGCGCTCTTCCCTGGAATACAGCTGCTTACGGATAACCTTTACACCACCCATATCACGCTCCAGGTCACGGTCGGTTTCACGCTTCACATCCTTGATAAACTCAGGAGACGCCTTGAAGTTGATGTCCTTCACTCCCACCTTGCGATACGTCATCTTATCATCTGGATTCAGAATTTCCCTAGGCTTCTCATCCTCAAAAGCGAGGGAGAGGGAGAAGGTGCCGAAACCTTCCAGATTCACGTTGTACCCCATGGAGAGCATGTCTGTCAGCATATCAACCACATCGGTCAATACAGCCTCCGTGGTACTTTCCGAAATACCGCGATGGTAGTTCTGCATCATCTTGACGAACTCTTTTCGGGATAGTGTACGGTTGGTCACCATCTTGGGATAAACTCTGCGCTTGCCTTCATCACGCAAATCATTCAACTCTTGCAACTTGTACTTAGCCATATCAGTTTCCTTTCTTATTAAGATGGTTATCACTCCTTATTGCAGCAGTCTTTGCATCCTACAGTATTTATGATCATACCTAAGAAGAAAAGACCACAAACCTAGGAAGAAAAGTATTTAATCCTAGGAGAAATCTCCGTTCACCGACGCCGAATGTCCGTTCAGCGTCGATGAACGGCGGTTCAACGTCGCTGAATGTCGGTTCAACGTCGGTGAACGAAGATTTCTACCTTGCAAAGATACAACTTTATCAGATATAAAACAAGACTTTTCCTGAATATCTTTACTTTTCCGGCCATAATTCTTCGTTTTTTGAGCTTATTTCTTTGCGTATCCCAAATAATTGTGTTAACTTTGTAGTCAGATTGCAAACCAAAGGTCAAAGGATTGCAAACCAAAGACAAAGCAAAAGATTAAGATTAGACATTCTTATGAGTATGAAGATATTAGCAACCAGCGACTGGCATCTGGGCAACCTGTTTCACGGCAACGACCGTCTGCCGGAACACAAGCATTTTCTGAAATGGCTCCTGGAACAGATAGCTGGACAAAAACCCGATGCTCTCCTCATAGCAGGAGACATCTTCGATAACGGAAATCCATCGGCAGCGGCACAGACCGTTTATTACGAGTTTCTTGCCGATGCTACCCAACTGTGCCCTAACATGCAGGTCATCATTACCGCCGGCAACCACGATTCCGCCAGCCGACTGGAGGCTCCCCGTCCGCTGCTCACCCGATACCACGTGGAAATAAGAGGAAACGTAAGGAAAATCTGGAAGCAGGGAGAAAGCGAGGACGATGATAAAACCGGCGGACATTGGATCTATTCCTTCGATGACCTCATCATCCCCGTAACCAACGAGGCAGGAGAAGAAGTCATCATCCTCGCCGTACCTTTCCTAAGAAGCGATGTGGTGCAGAACGCCAGTTACTCGCAGGGAGTCAACGACTTTCTGAGAGAACTGACGGCTGAGGCTCGAAAGAAATACCCGGGCAGGAAGTGCATCATGATGGCACACATGTACGCCAAGGGTTCGGATATCGCCAAAAAGGATGCTAGCGAGAAAATCATCATCGGCGGACAGGAGGAAGTGGACCTGGAAGGATGGAACGACCATCCCGACTATATGACTTGCGGACACATCCACAAACGGCAACATATCTGGAACACCGACTGGGCAAGATATACGGGAAGTATCCTCCCGATGTCGTTTGCCGAGAAAGACTACACCCACGGCATCGACCTCATCACCATAAAACACGGAGAAGAGGAGGAAGGAAAGGAAACCGGCAAGAGCAAGGAATGGAAAGTAGATTTCCTGGAATACAAGCCTCAGCACGCCCTCCGCATCCTGCCCGAAAATGAGGAAGAGCTGACCTTCAAGAAATGGCAGAAGCTCATCAATTCTGAACTCTCGGAGAGAACTGACGGCGAACTGAGCGACCACTTCGACTACGTGATGCTGAAGGTGAAACAGGAGAAACTGACCAGCGATGACATCAAGGAACTGGAGAAACTCGTCAACGAAAAGGATGCCGTGCTCTGCAAAATCCAGCGCATCATCCCGCAACTGGACCTCTCCACCATCCAGGGTTCCCAGCACATCACCAGCATAGAAGACATCATCAACCGTCCTCCGCTCGACACGCTGAAGGAAGCCTTCGCCATCAGACACAACGCTCCGATGAACGAAAGACAGGAGAAAATGTTATCCGATTTATTAACGACATCATCATTATGAAATTCCTACAACTCGAAATACTCAACCTCGCTTCGCTTGACAAACAGGGTGGCGAGGTCATCAACTTTGAAGAAGGTGCCTTAGGCGAGAGCACCATCTTCAGCATCGTAGGTCCGACGGGAAGTGGCAAGTCTACCCTACTCGATGCTATCTGCCTTGCCCTCTACAACCGCGCCCCTCGCTATCCCAGGAAGAAAGGCGACAAGAACCAGAACATCGAGATTTTCGGAGCTGCCGATGCCAGCGAAAGTAACCGTCTGGCACCTACCGACAGCCGAAACATCCTGACACGTGGCAAGAAAGAAGGCTACAGCAAACTCACCTTCCTTGCCAACAACGGCAGCATCTACCGCGCAGAATGGCACGTCAGATTCCAGAGAGTGCGCTACGAGAACGCCAAGACTGCGCTCTATAAAATCACGAGAAACGGCGAAGAGATAACGGAGGAAACTGCCGACTGGAACGAGCTGCCGAACATCATCGGACTCGACTACGACCAGTTTCTCCGTACCGTACTCATCGCCCAAGGCTCGTTTGCCAACTTCCTGACGGCAAAGGAAAACGAGCGGTACGAACTCCTGGAAAAACTCATCGGATGCGAGGAAACTTATACGAACATCGCTACTGAAATCAAGAAGGCGAAAGACCAGGCGACGGATGCCTACAACCAGATGGCTGCATCGGTGGAAGCCGTAAAACAGAACCTACTGAACGATGAAGAACTCGCCCAACTGAAGGAGGAAATCGCCCGCCTGGAAAAGGCTGAGAAGGAACTCGACAGCCAGTTGCAAGCCATCTCGAAAGACCTGCAATGGTTTGAGGAAAACGATAAGCAAATCAGACAAATCGCTATCTACCAGACTGATATGAAGCAAGCAGCAGAAGCCATTAAAGCGATGCAAGCCCAGATTCTCCGTCTGCAGTTGCACGATGAAGTACAGCCTGCCGTCAACCTACTACAAGAAGTAGAACGACAGACGCAAAGCATCCACGAGCAGGAAGGAAACATCCTGAAAGCGGAAGGAAACATCAAAAGTCAAGAGTCTGCCATCAGCGAAAGCGAGAAAACTCTCGCCAGTCTGAAGGAAGCAGTAAGCAAGGCACAGGAACAGCTGGAAAAGGCGCTGCCGGTCATTGCTGAAGCAAGAGCGCTGAAAACAAAAATGGAAGCGGCGATGCCGAATCTGAAAGAAAAGAAAGAGGCATTGGAGTTGGCACAGAAAGAGAATCTAACTGCCCAAAGAGATGTGGAGGAAAACGCCCGAAACATCCAAAAATGGGAAGCTGAAACGGAGAAAGCGAACCTTGCTCTCAAAGCGACACAGGAAGAGATTGCCAAGCAGAAACAGGTTCTGCACGAAGCGACGCAAGCCGCTGAACAGGCTTGGGAGACGGAAAGAAATAAGACTGTCGGACAGAACATAGAGGAACTGCAGAACAGCAAGACTGTAGCCGACAGGAAACTACAGGATGTCCAGCAAGCCATCAAGGTTGTGGCTCATCTCGATGCTGCCACAACAGAAAAGCAGAAGAATGAGGAGCGAATCCAGGTCTTGGGCAAGAGAAACGCAGAGATAGATGAAGCCCTGGGCAAGTTGACCATCGAGGCTCTGACCCAAGAGACCCTGACGCTGAGAAATGCCTATACCCTCATGGTGAGTGAGAAATGGGAGATTCATCGTGCCAACCTGACCGAAGGCAAGCCTTGTCCGCTCTGCGGCAGCACGACCCATCCTTATCATACCGACAACAGACAGTTTGAGGAAGCCACTACAGAACTCTCTCAACTTCTGAAAGCCAAGGAGGATCTGCTGAAACTGCAGCAGAAAGAGGAGAAGGATCTTTCCGGCGAGAGAAAACAGAACGATGGCGAAGTACAGGCGCTCCAGAAACAACAGGAAAAGCTCTCGGGAGAAATCGCAACTTACGAAGAGGATTGGAAGGCACTCATCGCCCAGTATCCCAAGATTCCAAAGGCAGAGGCAGAACTGAAATTGCTCTTGCCTATCTATGAAAACAAGGCGAAAGATGCGAGCAGCAAACTGAGCCAGTTTAACAAGATTCAGAAAGAGATAGAACGGCTGACCCAACTCAAGGATAAGGCTGTAAAGGATGAAGCTGCGTATGAAAGCAAAGCTTCAACGATACAGAACAAAGCTCAGGAAAACACTTCAACCTGCGCCACAAAACTGGCTGAGCAGAAAGCACTTACCACCAACCTCATCTCACAGCAAAAGAGTAAGAAGGAGGCTTACGAGAAAGCCCTTCAGACATGGAATAGCGCCAGGAAGGAAATGGAGGAATGGCAGGAGCAATACAAGCAGATTCTGAATGGAGAAGAGCCTGATGCGGCAGAACAAAGACTGACTGCAGCTAAGGACAAAGCTACGAAAGCAGCAGATAACCAGAACGAGAACATCAACAAACTGAAGGCTGAACTCGCCAACAGTAAAGGTTCGCATCAAACCATGCTGTCTCAGAACAGGACGATGAAAGAGAATCTGCTGGCGAAGGAAAAGGAACTCGACCTTTGGATAGAGGAATACAACAAGCAGCTTGAAGAAAAGAGCATTGAAGGAAAAGACTCTGAAGAGGAAGGCATCGAGGAAAGAAGTATCGAACCAAGCCTTATCAACCGAAATACCATCCGGGAGATGCTTCACTCTGCCGAAGACTGGAACGCCATCCGACGGGAAAAGGACGAAAAGGAGAAAGCCGTGGCTTCAACTACCGCCCTTTATCAGAGCGCAGAAAAGGCGCATCAGCAGCATTTGGAACATCAGCCTGCCCAAACCCGTGATGCTCTCCTAGCCATTCAGCAGGAGTATCAGGAAAGAAGCCAGCGCAACGAACTGATTGCTGCCAACGCCAGGATGCAGAACCATCAGGAAGCCGTGAAGCAGTTGGGTGACAAGGCTGAGGCTCTGCAACTCGTAACACAGGAAAAGGACGACTGGACAGCCATTACGGATGCCATCGGAGCAGACGGAAAGACGCTGCGCAAGATAGCCCAATGCTATACGCTCAGTTTCCTGATAACTCATGCCAACCAGGAAATCAGAAAGTTCAACAGCCGTTACGAACTGCAGCAGGTAAAGCATTCGCTGGGCATCCGAGTCATCGACCACGACCGTGCCGACGATATCCGAGACACCACCTCCCTATCTGGTGGCGAAACCTTCATCGTGAGTCTCGGTCTCGCCCTGGGTCTGTCGGCGTTATCCTCCCGCAACATCTCCTTCGAGAACCTGTTCATCGATGAAGGCTTCGGAACCCTCGACCCCGATACCTTAGCCACCGTCATCGACTCCCTCGCCATGCTGCAAAGTTCGCAAGGCAAGAAGGTGGGCGTCATCAGTCATACCGACACGATGAGCGAGCGCATCACCACCCAGATAAGGATTATCAAGAATGGCAACTCCGGCAGCAGTCATATCGAGATCTATCCTTAACCCATCGCAATTACACCTTAAATTATATAGTAATTACACCTTATTTATCCCTATCAGCGCCAAGGATGGCGACAACGTGGTGAACAAGAGCGATGTGATTCGTCCTCACCATAACAAAAGAAAGGGTATGCCATAAGTCCATGACACACCCTTTCTTTTGTTTCCATTGAATATTAAACCCTGTTTCCCTCTTTTGGGAATACTACGGTTGGCTTGAAGGTCTTAGCCTCCTCAAAGTCCATCAGGGCATAAGCGATGATGATAACGGTATCGCCCACCTGCACCTTGCGGGCTGCAGCACCGTTCAGGCAGATACAACCGCTGCCACGCTCACCCTTGATAATATAGGTCTCCAAGCGCTCACCATTGTTGTTGTCTACAATCTGAACCTTCTCGCCTGCTATCAGATTAGCAGCGTCCATCAAGTCCTCATCGATGGTGATGCTACCCATATAATTCAGGTTAGCCTCAGTTACGGTCACACAATGGAGCTTACTCTTCAATACTTCTATCTGCATTGTTCTGTTATTACTTGATCTGTTACGGATTAAACTTAATAAAGAATATCTATCGAGGAATTATCCCTTATACTTGATATGGTCGATGAGACGGATAGGAGTCTTACCGCAATAAACGGTGATGCACCCTACCACATAGGCACTATCCTCCCATGAAGAAACATCCTGCAGGCTGTCGCCATCCACAATCTGGAAATACTCTACCTCCAGACCCTCTACAGCATTGATGTCGGCAACCACCTTATCATGAGTTTCCTGTACGGTATGAGTCTTGGCATACTCCACACTCTCCTTCAGGGCCTTATAGATGTTTGGCGCAATGGCACGCTCATCAGGAGCCAGCAAAGTATTACGGCTGCTCTTAGCCAAACCGTCCTCATCACGGACAATAGGGCACTCCACAATCTGCACATCGCTGTTGATGTACTTCACGAGCTGCTTGATGACAGCGATCTGCTGCCAATCCTTCTCACCGAAATAAGCACGAGTTGGTCGAACGATATAGAAAAGACGGCTCACTACCTGACATACACCATTGAAATGACCCGGGCGCTTGGCACCCTCCATCACGGTAGAAACAGGTGGAAACTCAAAGTGGCGTGTATCTGGTGTAGGATACATCTCCTTCACCGATGGTGCAAACACATAGTCAGCACCACAAGCCTCCAAGAGCTTGCAGTCAGCATCGAGGGTACGAGGATAGCGATCCAAGTCACCCTGATCATTAAACTGTGTAGGATTCAGGAACACAGAAACCACAGTCACGCCATTTTCCTTTACACTGCGCTTAACAAGAGAGGCGTGACCCTCATGCAGCGCACCCATAGTTGGCACAAGGCCGATTTCCTTTCCCTCCTTACGACACATGAAGAGTTCGTTCTGGAGGTCAACAATCTTATTGAATACTTTCATCGTCATAATCTGTTTTCGGGTGCAAAATAACAACTTTTTTCTCAAATGAGAAAGAAAAAACCTAAAAATATGCGAATTAATGCCGAAAATAATGAATTTCGGAGAAAAAAATGCCCCTATTTGAAGTTTTTTTTGTACCTTTGCACGTAATTCGTAAGAATAAAATTTAATTTTTATGGCAAAAAAAGTATTATTTATCAATCAGGAGATCGACCCATACGTAGCCGAGTCTCACATGTCAATCATGGGACGCGAACTGCCTCAGAAGATGCAGGAAGCAGGTTTTGAGATCCGCACCTTCATGCCTAAGTGGGGCACCATCAACGAGCGTCGCGGACAATTGCACGAGGTCATTCGCCTGTCTGGTATGAACCTTATCATAGATGATACAGACCATCCGCTGATCATCAAGGTTGCATCTATACCAACAACACGACAGCAGATTTATTTCATCGATAATGACGACTATTTCAAGAGCCGCCAGATGGGCACCGATGAAAACGGAAAGGAATATGCCGACAACGGAGAAAGAGCTATCTTCTTTGCACGTGGCGTATTGGAAACCGTAAAGAAGCTCCGCTGGCAGCCTGATGTAATCGTCTGCCAGGGTTGGGCTAGCGCAGTAGTACCATTCTATGTAAAGACAGCCTACAGCGAAGAGCCTTCATTTGCAGAATCAAAGGTGATTACCGCTCTCTATACCAACGAACTCAAGGGTGAACTGGGTACCAACTTCAAACGTTGCGTTGCCTTCCGCGATGCCAAGTCAGAACTGCTCGACAGCTATCAGGACGACTTCAACTTCATTGAGCTCGGCAAACTTGCCATCGACTATAGCGACGGTGTGGTAGAAGGTGAAGAAGAAGCTAACCAGATTCTCTTTGATTATGCGAAGGAGAAGAACAAGCCTGTACTGGCTTATCCGGGAGAAGATATCCAGGAGCCATACGCAGACTTCATCAACAAGGTTTGTCCTGACGCAGAATAAAATTCCGACAACAGAGACACATACATACAAGGATAATGAAAATTTTAAGACTCTTAACAGTATTAGTAATAGCAGCGCTTACTTTCGCTGCATGTGATGACACCACCGAGGGAATCGGTGGTAGCATCACTAACGATATTGACAACATCAACATCACTAGCGCAGTATTTCCTGTAGCTACAAAGTCTATGGTTTCAGGTGCCGTATTGAGCCGCAACAACAGCGGTCTCATCGGTAAGATGAAAGACCCGGAAACCGGCAACTATGTAAAGGGTGACTACATGACCCAGTTGAGCGTATTGCCTACTTTCTCTATAGATACACTCGATTACATCAAGCAGGCAAACAAAGGTTCTATCGAAGCAGACTCATGCTACCTCCTGGTTTCATACAATGCCAGCTACGGCGATACTATCGCCCCAATGAAGGTGACAGCCTATGAGATGACAAAGCCGATGGCAGAAGATAAGGAGTATTACTCTGATTATGATGCCTTCAAGGAAGAAGTAAGCGAAAACAACCAGCATTGGAGCAGTAATTACAACTTGAGCAATACATCAGATGTCAAGAACTTCAAGATTTACTTGAATAAGAAGTATGAGAAAGATGGTAAGACATACAAGAACTATGGTTCTTACATCATGCAAACATACGCAGAACATCCTGAGTACTTCAAGACCAACTTCAAGTTCCTGCACAATGTCTGCCCTGGCTTCTACATCAAGAATGTAGGTGGTACGGGTAACATGGCTAAGATCTGGAATACAGAGCTTATCTTCTACTGGACCCGTCACAAGACCATCAAGGCAAAGGACGGCGTTACAGACAGTATAGCTGTAGGCATCGGATACAACCGTTTCGATGGTACAGAAGAGGTATTGCAGCTCAACAAGATTGAGAACGACACCGTGAAACTGAAGCAGTTGGCAAGTCAGGAGAAGAACTGTACTTATCTCAAGTCACCGGCAGGTATCTTCACCGAGGTTACCCTCCCTATCGAAGATATCATGAAGGGACATGAGAAGGATACGCTCAACACAGCTACCATCTCTTTCCCACGGCTCAACAATGAAAACGAAGACAACCCATACAACTTTGCTACACCAAGCACCATCCTGATGGTTCAGAAAGACAGTTTGCAGTCGTTCTTCGAAAAGAGCAAGTTGGCAGATAGCCGTACTTCTTATACCACAAGCTACAGCAGTACAGGTACTTATAAGAATGCCTATACATTCCAGAATATCGCCAACCTGGTTTCTGCCATGTATAAGAACAAGGGCAAGGGAGAAAACTGGAATAAAGTAGTACTGGTTCCTGTAAACATCATCACAACCGCACAGGGACATACTACCGTCATCTCCAAGATTAATCACGATATGTCACTCGCTTCTACCCGACTGAAAAGAGGTGTAATAACCACCGACAGCAACGGCAAGGAGACAAGTCCTATACAGATAAAGGTGATTTACAGTAAGTTTAAAGAAAAAGAATAAGCATTCATAACGCAAAGTAAAAAAGGAAACGAAACATGGCAGATAATTTTTTGGAGCGTCATCGCGAAGAATACGAAATACGCAAGGCTGCATGGCTCA
>ENA-UEOW01000595-UEOW01000595.1-human-gut-metagenome-genome-assembly--contig:-NODE-595-length-10928-cov-5.638651_pt1 | contig 10928 bp, 7 predicted proteins | sample MGYA00242894_ERZ507904 | MGnify/ENA primary metagenome ERZ507904 (study PRJEB26167, sample SAMN06115426) | human gut metagenome | host: Homo sapiens | place: China:Chongqing | collected 2015-04-10... | reverse complement strand
CTCTCTCCGTACACGGAAAACTATACCGCGCTTCTCCTAGGCGTCAATATCGGAGGCCTCGGTACCCTCATCGCGTCTATGGCGAGTCTCATTTCCTTCAAGGCGTATCTCTCGATGCGATTCCACTTTGCCCGTGCCTATTTTCTTGTCTTTACCGGGGCGAATCTGGGCTTTCTGGCCGTTCTGATCGGGGCGTACCTGGTGCTGTGGGGGAAGTAGGAAGGAAGAGCGGCGTACACGCTAAAAAAGCCCGCCTCTTTCATAGTGATATGATCCCCCTAAAGCAGACAAGGTAAATAACCAAACTGCTTTAGAGGCTTTTTTATTGTTCTGATATGGTACACTATACAAAGAGCAACTTTCGCTACTTTGAGCTTACAAACGATTTTAAGACGGGTGCGTTTTTTTGAAAAACCGTGGAATTGTATCAAAATCATTGTCCTAATGGATGAGACAGAAACCGTGCTATATTGTCTTATGAATGAGGCAAAACAGCACGGTTTTTATCTTATGTATGAGACAACAGGAGAAAGAAGGCAGAAGAAATGGGTTTTCGTTTTCAGCGGCGGATCAAGATCATGCCGGGGGTGACGCTGAATGTCGGGAAGCGCGGGATCTCGACGTCGATCGGACGGCGCGGGGCGCATATCACGTTCGGACAGAATGGTGTCCGGACGACGGTGGGGATCCCGGGGACGGGGATCTCTTATACGTCACTTTCAAAGCCTTCGCATGCGCCGGAGGCGGGGAGCCGGGAGGCGTCGTGGCCGCATCTTGCAAAGTGTCCGTACTGCGGGCATGGGATGCGGAAGCGCTGGGATCGATGTCCGGCGTGTCATCAGGTGCTGGAGCAGCCGCTGCCGGAGGATGCGGTGCGCTGCCGAGGATGCGGGCGGGTGTATGAGGGGAATATGCTCCGTTTCTGCCCGGCGTGTGGGTGCCGGCTGTTGGATACGCCGGTGGAGATCCTGCCGGAGCTGACAGCGGAGGATCGCGCGCAGTATGCGGCGGGGCACTGCGAGGTGTGTCCGCATTGCCGTGGCCCGGTGCCGGATGTCGTGGGGTTGAAGTATTGCCCGCATTGCGGCTTCGAGGTCTCGACAAAGAAGAATCGGCAGGCGTTCTGGGGGAAGTTCTTCTATTGTCTCTTTGTGGCGATCCTGATGATAGGTCTTTTTGTGATGATGTAGGATGTGAAAAGTCCGCTTCTTGCTTTGTGGGGGAGCCTCTGGGATGTGTCGTCCCTTGATCGGGAATGAAAGCCATGCTCTTATGAGAAATTGGAATGAAGGTGACGCCTTCGCCGCTTGATAGGAATAGCCTTCCCCTCGAGGGGAAGGTGCCCCGAAGGGGCGGATAGGGCACTGGCCGTATGAAAGAGAGCGGGGAATGCGTTTCAAGTAGGCGATTTATGGCGCTTTGCGCCGCTTTTTGTAAATGGTGATGCCCGAAGGTCGGAGATCACAGGCTTCCCGTTTGAGCATTTCCTGACATTGGCCGTTTGACCGCGAATGACAAAGATTTCTCGCTTGCGCTCGAAATGACAGTATGGGGGTCACCAGTCACAAGTAATAAGTCGCCCTGCGTCCCATCCCTGCTTCCCACCTTTTCTTGCGTCGGTGGGAAGTCTCGCCTCTTATTATCTCCTTGTAGCTCTCTTGAAAAGATGGTAAAATGAAACCCTAGAACTTATTATACGAGAAAGAGGACTGGTAAGAGATATGGGACAGAAGGGGAACAACTTTGTGGAGTATGCCCTCATGCTGGGCCTGGTGGTCGGGATCGGATGGGGCGTTTTGGGGTCTTACGGAGACGGGATCCCCGGGATCTTTGGTTCCGCCGCAGAGCTTCTTCAAGCGGGGAGCAAAAGTGATAAGGTCAATGACCGTCACATGAAGTGGCTGAAAGATACGCTTCTTGCTCTCACGAAAAAAAGAGACGGGCAATGGGTTCACCTCGTTTGCTGACTACACGGGTGGACTGAATGGAAACTATTTCGACAAAAGAAAAGGCCCGGAGTTTACGACGACGAATGGGCTGATCGATAGGGACAGTCTGTCGAAATTTGTGAGCCAGATCGATTCCAGTGCGCTCGAAAATGACAGCTGGGCGATGGTCGGTTATAAGGAAAAAGGCCAGCTGTACTATGCGGTTTCCATTTACAGCCCGGATAAGTATGGTGGGATGACATTGGCCGATCAGCCGTTGGGGACGAAGGTCAAGACGGATGTGTATCGGGTGAATCCTGATACGGGTGAGATCAAGCGTCTGGAGAATAATCGCTCGATGCAGGTGGCAGTGAACACATTGAATGGAAATACGTATCATGTCCTTCGTGATCTGAAATGAGAAGTACAGAGAGAAACGCACAGGCTTTTCCGCCTGTGCGTTTTTGCGTAGAGGAATGCCGCTTTCGCCTTCCTTTTCTTCTACGAACTGTCATATAAATATGCTATAATGAAGCGATGTATATTTTTGATTGAGGTGCAATATGACTGACTTAGAAGAAATCAAACGCCGCCGGACGTTTGCGATCATTTCCCACCCGGATGCCGGCAAGACGACATTGACGGAAAAATTACTGCTTTACGGGGGTGCGATCCATCTCGCAGGCTCCGTCAAGGCGAGGAAGACGGCGCGCTATGCGGTGTCTGACTGGATGGAAATCGAAAAACAGCGCGGGATCTCTGTCACGAGCTCGGTGCTGCAGTTCGACTACCAGGGCTGCCGCATCAATATCCTGGATACCCCGGGGCATGCAGACTTTTCGGAGGATACCTACCGCACGCTGATGGCCGTCGACTCGGCGGTCATGGTCATCGATGTGGCAAAGGGCGTCGAAGCGCAGACGAAGAAGCTCTTCAAGGTCTGCTCGGATCGCGGGATCCCGATCTTCACCTTCGTGAATAAGATCGACCATTTCGGTAAGAATCCGTTCGATCTGATGGCGGACATTGAAGATGTGCTTGGCATCCGTTCCTGTCCGATGAACTGGCCGATCGGTGTGAACGGTGACTACACGGGCATCTATGACCGTGAAACGGAGATGTGCCATATCTTCATCAAGGACAATGCCCATGGCGTGAAGAAGCTGGAAGTGATCTCCGGAAAGATCGATGACGAAGCCATCGTTTCTCAGGTCGGGCAGGAAGTACTGGATGCGCTCCGTGATGATCTGGAGCTTCTTGATGAAGCGGGCGATCCCTTCGATGCGGAAAAAGTCGCCAAAGGGGAGCTGACACCGATGTTCTTCGGATCGGCTATGACGAATTTCGGCGTACAGCCATTTCTGGAGAAATACCTTGAGCTTGCGCCGTCGCCGGAAGCGAGAAAGACGCTGGAAGGCACCATCGAGCCGGAAGATCCGGCGTTCTCCGGCTTCATTTTCAAGATCCAGGCAAATATGGATCCGAAGCATCATGACCGTGTCGCTTTCATGCGTATCTGCTCGGGCGTCTTCGAGAAAGGCATCACCGTCCTGCATCGCCAGAGCGGCAAGATGCTCCGTCTCTCCCAGCCGCAGCAGTTCCTCGCGACGGAAAGACAGACGGTCGAGAAGGCCTACCCGGGCGACATCATCGGCCTTTTCGATACCGGTGAGCTCGGTGTCGGCGATACCGTCTGCGAGAAGAAGCACCCGGTCACCTTCATTGATTTCCCGGTCTTCCCGCCGGAGCTTTTTGCCCGTCTGTCTCCGGAAAGCAGCATGAAGAGAAAGCAGTTCCTGAACGGCGTCTCCCAGCTCGCGCAGGAAGGGGCGATCCAGGTCTACAAGCAGCCTTACGTCATGGAGTCTTTCATCATCGGCGCTGTCGGCCAGCTGCAGTTCGAAGTCATGAAGTACCGCTTGGAAAATGAATATAATGTCCATGTGAATCTGGAGCCGCTCTCCTACACCGCAGCCCGCTGGACAGAAGGGGATGTCCCGCCGGAAGAGCTTATTGGCATCGACAATGCGATGGTCGTCTATGACCGCCGCGAGCGTCCTGTCTACCTTCTGCCGAATGCATGGCAGGCTGGCTGGCTCGCTCAGAGAAATCCGAAAGTCACCTTCCTTGAAAGCCCGCCGCTCGGCGTAGCAAGACTGGAAGGGAATTAAATGAGAAATTAGGAATGAGAAATGAAGGTGGCGGCTTCGCCGCTGAGCAGGAATCGCCTTCCCCTCGAGGGGAAGGTGCCCCGAAGGGGCGGATAGGGCACTGGCGGTATGAAAGAGAGCGGGGGAATGCGTCTCAAGTACGTCGTTTATGAGAGCACCCGAGCGCCGCTCCGCGTCAATTTTTGTAAACGGTGATGCCCGCATTCCGCGCGCTGGTTGCTATCCTTAGTCACCAGTCACCATTTCCTCTGATCAATGAAAACGTCCGCCGTACGGCGGGCGTTTTTGCATGCATTTTTCATTTAAAATCTTTGCGGAGACTATGGTATACTAAATGCGAATATGATCCGCTGGCATTGCGGATCATGGGCTTATGGATAGATTTCGTACATTCCGGAGGAAGAACGGCGCTTCCCTCCTCTTCTTTATATACGATCATTTGTGGTATGGGCATAAAATCTCACGTTGCTTTTCATGGCTATGTGCTGCACCTTCACGTCTCACTCTTGGCTTCTATGAGGTGATACTATGACTTTTTTGAATCGACTGCTTTCCCGCATCAAGAATGAGCGCGGGGCGTACATGGTATTTTTTGCGATATTAATCCCGATCCTTTTCGGCTGCGCGGGGCTCGCAGTGGACCTCGGGAATGGCTTCGCTCGTCACGCGCGCCTGCAGAAGGCGGCAGATGCGGCGGTGCTTGCCGCGTCGTATGTGTATGATGAGAAGAATCCGGCGGAGATGTATCGCGTCGCAGAGCAGTACCTGCAGGCGAATCTGGATAATGAGGAGGATCGCAGGCTCTCTCTCGATGAGATCCGGAAGAAGTATGACATGAAGCTTTATGGTAGAAAGGCGCAGGATAGTACGAAGACGGAGGGGGTCTTGCTGACGCTGGATGCGACAGAAAAGATCGGATCGAAGTTTATCGAGTTCGTCGGGATCCATGGCTTCTCCGTGGATGTGCGTGCGACGACGAGGGTGGTGACGAGCCAGCCGTCACAGGGGAATGGGGTCTTTGATTATGCATTTATCGGCGCGAACAAGGCGTATGCAAAGGAAAATGACTGGGCGTCAGATTATTCTTTATTTTGGAGCAATACGGGACAGCGGATCCATGGGAAGATCCATGCCAATGGACTTATTCGGTTAAATGGTACGTATAATACTGCAGATGGGGTCAGAAATGTATTAATAGATCCAGATGCTTTCAGTACTGTTAAAGGTTTGACGGATTATGACGTTTGGCAATATTATCAAATTGGGGTCTGGGAGCATAACTATAAGAAAGTTACACCGCCTGATGCAGGGTATTACGATAATGATATTCAGGTGAATAGGAATGATACCAATTCAAACTGGTATCACTTTATTCGTATCGGGTATGATAATAATACCAGGTGTGGGGAAGATGTTGTGGTTGCCAATTTGCCGAAGAAGAATTTATTGGATAGGGATATAGATATCTCCATGAAGAAAGACTCTACGGATACCGGAAATATTTACACATATGTGAATGAAACGCTTCGAAACAAGTATCCGACGGGATGGGGTGAAAATGGAAAATATGAAGACCAGGAAGTTTATTATTCGACCGATGGGAATTTTGATAAACAGCAAGCAGGGTGGATTCATTCGTATCGACCTCTAATGAAGGCACATAGAGTCATTGTTGCGGACGGGGATGTTACGGTGAATGAGCAGGATATCGATTTTACTGCGGATCATGTGGAGATCATATCGCTGCATGGAAATATACAAATCAATTTGCCTGATCACCTGAAACTAAAAGCTCTGGTCTATGCGCCTCAGGGAAATATTACGTATAATGGATGCAAAGAATTTGAAGGAAGTCTGGTGGCGCAGCGTTTTGTATCTAATAAAAATGATGTCACATATACTTGGAAAAATTTTACTTTGGGTAAAAGCGACAACAGCAGCGGTTCCGGCAGCTCCGGCACGGGCGGAAGCGATAGCGGGACGGAGAGCGTCTCCAGCGTGATCCTTCACAAGAACGAAGACCGCGACTATGAGGAGGCAAGTTCCAAAAACGAACTCAAGCCCTAAGCGCCTGCCTGTGGCGAGGGAAGTATAGACAAAAGAGGGAAGCCTGACCGGCTCCCCTCTTTTTTGTGTGCTTTTTGCTATAAATCACGAAATTATATATAAAAGTGTAATGAAAATCACACTTTTATATATAATTTCGTGATTCTTCGTTTTTTCCATACCATACTATCAGAATTTCCTTTAACGGGAAGGGCTCCCTGTGCTCCGCTATGCATATAAGTCATGGTATAATTATAAAGAGAAACTTTGCCCGCTGTTTACGTGCTTTTTACCGGAGTGGGCTATCATTAAAAGGTATGCTTCTGCGTGTGACCTGTTTCATCGCGCACCAGTCTGGCACGCCCCGCGGGCTAACGCTGACGCTTCGCTTGAATGAGAAATGAAGGTGGCGGCTAGGGATTAGGGGTTGGGGATTAGGAGCAAGCGGTGATTGAAATAGCGCAATTGGTACACTGATCGTTCTGCAAGGAAGATCTCTCGGCTACGCTCGAGATGACGGCGGCGCGAAGTGCTATCAAAATTCCGCGGCGCTTCATTATTTTCTGCGCCGCACCACCACTTCTCACTCCTAACTCCTAACTCCTAACTTTTACGTTTCATTTTTACGGATATATGGGATTACAAGATACCCGCTGTTTATAAAAGGAGGGCCACTTATGTCGGAACAAAAGCCGCTCATTTACGGTATCATTCACATCGGCTCGTCGAATCTGTCTCTTCGCATCGTGGAGTACAAGAATGTCAATGAAGTCCGTGTCATCGAGTCCGTGAGGAAGGATACGAACTTTGGGGAAGAGGTATTCAATCATAAGAATCTGTCTTTCGCTTCGATCCGGAAGCTCTGCCGCATGCTGAATGGCTTGAAGCAGCTGTTGTCGGATTATCAGGTGAAGGTATATGCGGCGTATGCGACGGCGGTTTTCCGTGAGGCGGATAACTGCCGCTCGATCCTGGATCTGATCCGTGTCAAGACGGGATTCAATGTGCAGGTCGTGGACATGCCGCAGGAGATCTATTTCAAGCATTTCGGCCTTTCGTACCAGCTGAAGCAGTATAACCGTCAGGCGAATGAGCGTCTGGGGAAGAATTTCCTCTTCGTCGACATCACGTCGGGCTGCGTGGGGCTGACGGTGTGGGAGAAGGGTTCGCTCTGCTACCAGCACAATGTACACATCGGGACGCTGCGGCTTTTGGAGACGTTCACGACGAACCAGCGCGAGTCGCGCTATTTCCCGGAAGCGCTGGCGGAGTACATCCATGCGATCATGGAGCCGCTTTGGGTATCGATCAGAAAGTATGACATCGATACGGTCGTTCTCTCGGGCCGTGAGGCGAGGATCGTCGCGATGCTCTTGCACCATGACCTTGATCGGCGGGATATCGCCGAGGTGAAGCCTCAGGAATTCGGCAAGGTGTATGACGAGGTGGGAAAATTCTCCACTTCGATGATCATGCAGAAGTATCACATCAGTGAGGCATGGGCGCTCACTGTTTCGCCGACGCTGCATATTTATCAGGAGATCCTGAATGCGATCCCTGTGAAGCATGTAGTCATGATGGGGATGACTTTCGTGCGCTCGGCATCGCTCTTCTATGGGGCGCAGAAGACGAATGATCCGGCGCTTGCGTACATGCGCGCGCAGAATCTGGAGCTGACGCGCTCGATCGCGGCAGACTATTACTATGAACCGGTGCATGCGAAGGCGATGGAGCTCTACAGCAAAGTGATCGTGCAGGCCTTTGACCGCGGAAATGGGCTCAATGACCGTGATGAATTCCTGCTCCGTATGTCGATCATCCTGTACCAGATCGGGAAGTATGTGAATCTTCTGGGCTCGTCCGTGCAGGCGTGGAATATGATCCGCGGGACGGATATTTTCGGGATTTCCGACCGAGAGAAGGATATCGTGGCGTGCATCGTCTACTATGATCACAAGGGGATCCCGAATGATGACGATGAGCCATTCCGCATCCTGTCGGATGAGTCGAAGATGACGGCGCTGAAGCTGATATCCATCTTCCGTCTGGTCCGTGCGATGGATATGTCGAGGAAGCAGAAGCTGAAAGATCTTTCGGCCCATATCTCGGGGGATGCGCTTGTCATCGAGTATGAATCGAGTGAGGATACGGCTTTGGAGACATGGCTGTTTAACAAAGAAAAGACAATGTTTGAAACGGTATTTGGCATGGAAGCCAAATTGGAGCGGAGGTAACCTATGGACGTGCAGGATAGACATCAGCATTATTATCTGAACCGCGAGCTGTCGTGGCTGCAGTTCAATCGCCGCGTATTGCAGGAAGCAGTGGATCCGAACAATCCCCTGCTGGAAAAATTGAAATTCCTGGCGATCACGAGTTCGAATCTGGATGAATTCTTTATGATCCGCGTGGCGGGGCTGAAGCACCAGAAGGAAAATGGCGTGAAGCGCCGTGACATCGCCCATATGACGCCGGAGGAGCAGCTCGAGCAGATCTCCGACACCTGCCAGAAGCTCGTCGCGCGCCAGTACCGTTTCCTTCATATGCTCCTGTCCGAGCTTCGCACGGAAGGGCTCTACTTCATCCATCCAGAAGATGCGACAGAAGCGCAGAAGAAATGGATGGAGGACTATTTCGAGCGGCAGGTCTTCCCAGTCGTCACGCCGATGGCCGTCGACTCCTCGCATCCGTTCCCTTTCCTCGCATCGAAGAGCCTCAATATCGCGATGCTGCTCGAAAGGAATGAGCGTGACCTTTCGCTGGATGAGGAAAATGATATCGATGTGAAGACGGCGATCGTTCCGGTGCCATCGGTGCTCCCTCGTATCGTCCGCCTGCCGGATGATCCGGAAAAGAAGGGACGCCATGACTTCGTCCTCTTGGAACAGGTCATCCGTCACTTTGCTTCCCGTTTCTTTATCGGCTACGACCTTCTGGAGGCACATCCTTTCCGCATCACGCGTGACGCGGATCTTGCCATCGATGAAGAAGATGCACAGGATCTCGTCGTCGAGGTGGAGCGCCAGCTGAAAAAACGCCAGCGCGGGGAGGCCGTGCGTATCGAATTCGAAGCAGGCACCAGCCGCTTCATGCAGCGCTTCATGACGCAGGAGATGCACCTCGCGAAAGAGGATCTGTATGAGATCGACGGCCCGCTCGATATGACGATGTTCTTTTCCTTCTGCGGCATCAAGGGCTACGACCGTCTCCGCTATCCGGAAGCGCATCCGCATCGCCCCTGGTCCATGATCCAGCTTGAAAAGGATGGTCAAAAGAATATTTTCGAGATGATCCGTGAGAAAGATCTCCTCGTGCATCTGCCTTATGAATCCTTTGAAGACTCGGTCGTCAATTTCGTCGCTTCTGCTGCGGCTGACCCCGATGTCCTTGCCATCAAGCAGACCCTGTACCGCGTGGCTTCCTCCTCGCCGATCATTCAGGCGCTCGAAAAAGCAGCGCAGAACGGCAAGCAGGTCACTGTCCTCATGGAAGTCAAGGCGCGCTTCGATGAAGCGAATAACATCCTGATGGCTCGCCGTCTTGAAAAAGCAGGCGCGCATGTCATTTACGGCTTGGTAGGCCTCAAGACGCACTCGAAGTGTACGCTCGTCATCCGCCGCGAAAAGGACGGCATCCGCCGCTACGTCCATGTCGCGACCGGCAACTACAACGCATCCACAGCCAAGCTCTATACGGATCTCGGCGTATTCACCTGCAATGACCAGTTCGGCAGCGATGCTTCTGCCTTCTTCAATCTGCTCTCCGGCTACTCTGACCCGCCGCTCTGGGACTCCTTCATCGTCGCGCCGATCAATCTCCGCCAGCGCTGCATGGAGCTCATCGACCGCGAGATCGCCTTCGCCAAGCAGGGCGAGCAGGCACACATGGTCGCAAAGATGAATTCCCTCCTCGACAAGGAGATCATAGATAAACTCTACGAAGCTTCTCAGGCAGGCGTCAGGATCGAGCTCATCATCCGAGGGATCTGCGTACTCATCCCCGGCATCCCCGGCGTCAGCGACAACATCACTGTCAGAAGCCTCGTCGGCCGCTTCCTGGAGCACAGCCGTGTCTTCTGGTTCGCCAATGGCGGTCGTGAAGAGCTGTATATCGGCAGTGCGGACTGGATGCCAAGAAACCTCAATGACCGCGTCGAACTCATGATCCCTGTGCGCGACGCCGATCTCTGCCATCGTCTGAAGACCATGGTCAATATGGAGCTCGCGGACAATCAGAAAGCGCACATCATGCAGTCCGATGGCATGTGGAAAAAGGAGATCGCACCTGCTGATAAAGTGGGCGCTCAGGCTGAATTCCAGCGTATCGCGGAGAAGCGTGACTGCGAAGATGAATTGACCCTCGCGCAGAAAATGGAACCATACATGCCTGTCTTTGGAAAAAAAGAAAAGTAAAGAGGCAAAGAAAAAGTCGAAGCGAATGCTTCGGCTTTTTTCTTTGCCTGACTGGGAAAGCCGGGGCATCCGATGGCAAATGACAGCGCGGAGCGCACGATCCTTTCGAGCCAAAGCAGAGATCATTTTTCTTTAAAAGGAGATGGGGCGTATCAGGAAGATCAAACGGGAAGCCTCCCATACCACAAACGGCCAAGCAGCGCCAAACTGTATCCTGCTGCGAAGCCTCCGCCACCGGGTAATGCTATTAAGTTAAGGAAATCGTTAACTACGTAACGTCTTGCTTCCCCCTTTGGGGGAAGTGCCGAAGGCAATATGTGCAAGCGAACTGGATTTTTAGGAGCGTAGCGACGCTAAAATCCAGTGAGACG
>ENA-UEOW01000589-UEOW01000589.1-human-gut-metagenome-genome-assembly--contig:-NODE-589-length-11000-cov-18.696420_pt1 | contig 11000 bp, 10 predicted proteins | sample MGYA00242894_ERZ507904 | MGnify/ENA primary metagenome ERZ507904 (study PRJEB26167, sample SAMN06115426) | human gut metagenome | host: Homo sapiens | place: China:Chongqing | collected 2015-04-10... | reverse complement strand
TACCTGAACACGGTGATGGAAGCACTTGAGAAGTTGCACCAGATAGGAGGCAAGAAGGTAGGCATCATCAGTCACGTGGAAGCCCTGCGCGAGCGCATTGCCACCCAGATTCATGTGGAGCGGGTAAACCATACGCTAAGCCGGGTGGAGGTTGTCAATACGATGGGAAATATGTAAATCGCGGGTTTTGTAAATGTTTGATTTTTAGTAGATTAAAATTTGACAAAAAACGCCTTTGCGTTTGAACTAAAACGCAAGGACATTTCAGATGAAACGCAAGTACGTTTGAAGTAAAACGCACTTGCGTTTTGTCTTAAACAAACTTACGTTTTTTCAGGTAATAGGGGATAACTTTTTTTTATGACAAAAATCCAGATAGATATCGTACTTTTGTGTCACGAAACTAAAAACATTATGATTATGTACAAATCTATTCTTCGTCCCTGGTTGTTCCGTATGGATGCCGAGAAAATTCACGGTCAGATTGTTGCTTTACTTCATGTTTATCGTCATTTTCCACCGGTGAAATGTCTTCTTCGTGCATTTTATCGTCCGAAGGCAACTCCGTTTCAATGGCGGAACCTGACTTTTGCCAATCGGGTGGGACTGTCGGCCGGATTCGACAAAGAGGCGAATTGCTTTGACGAGCTGAATGATTTGGGTTTTGGTTTTCTGGAAGTGGGAACCGTTACTCCGGAAAAGGTAGCAGGAAATCCTTTCCCCCGAATCTTCCGTTTGCCGGAGGATCATGCGCTGGTTTCACGTACGGGCTTCAATAATCCCGGAAAAGAGGTTGTCCTGAAAAATCTGCAACGGAAACGGGACGGAAAATACATTCTGGGAGTGAATATCAATACCAATACTCCGACCGATGCGGAGCGGGCCGTGACAGACATTACAGATTTGTACGAGACTTTCAGTGCCTATGCGGATTATTATACGATAAACTGGGGCAGCATGACGCCTGAGATTCTGGCTGACGTGCTGACGGCGCTCGAGAGCTACAAGCAGCGTTTCCACAGACCGGTCTTTCTGAAGTTGCCTGCCGATGTACCGGTGGAGAAACTGGATGCGGTAATTGAATTTGCAAAGGAGCATCATATTGACGGTTTTATTGCTACGGGACCTACACAAGACCGTTCGCTTCTGATTCATTCCACACAAGCTGAGGTGGAACGGGTAGGAGCCGGAGGCATCAGCGGACTTCCAGTCATTCACAAGTCTTTGGAGGTGATGAAGTACTTGTCAGCACATGCTCCCAAGGATATGTTGCTGATTGGTGCAGGAGGTGTGATGACACCGTTTGAGGCAAAGGCCATGCGGAATGCAGGAGCTCACCTCGTACAGGTGTATTCCGCTTTCATCTATGAAGGTCCTGGTGTGGTAAAGCGTATTGCCGAGAAAATATAAGCAGTGGCGTACATGTTGTATAAATGATGGTAGCCGACCTGTAAGATATAATCTTATGGGTCGGCTTTAATTTTATAGGGAGGTTTCAGGGTTGTCTTCAAATTCTTTGTGATTTTTGGGTAGGAATCGCATGTTATATGTCTGCAAAATTGGGCTGGGTGTCATATTTATTACGCCTGAATTTGAAATAATGTCTTTTTTTTGCAAAAAAGTATATTATATGATGCTATCCAAACGACAAAAAATGATAACGGCTCTCATTGCAGGAGTGGTGGCAGGCGGTGGACTGTACTTCCTTTACCTCTTGAGAGCACATACGTATCTCACCGACGAGCCTTCGGCTTGTGTGAATTGCCACATCATGTCACCTTATTATGCCACTTGGATGCACAGCTCTCATTCGCGAAATGCGACGTGTAACGACTGCCATGTGCCACATGAGAATTTTGTGAAGAAGTGGACGTTCAAAGGGATGGACGGCGTGAAGCACGTGGCTGCTTTTCTAACCAGTTCGGAGCCTCAGGTCATTCAGGCACATCCGGCCAGTTCACAGGTCATCATGAACAATTGTATCCGCTGTCATGAACAGTTGAATACGGAACTGGTAAAGACCGGCCGCATAGACTATATGATGTCGGAAGTGGGAAAGGGAAAAGCCTGCTGGGATTGCCACCGCGATGTGCCCCATGGAGGAAAGAACAGTCTGTCGTCCACACCGGCGGCCATTGTGCCACTGCCGGATTCACCAGTTCCGGAATGGTTGAGAAAGATGAAAGAATAATTTAAAACTCGTATAGTATGATTCATAATTTTAAATCTTGGCAGGGATGGCTGTTGTTTGGTGCATCAATGGCCGTCGTGTTTTGTTTAGGACTTGCCGTGTCTGCGTTGTCAGAGCGCAGGGCCGAAGTGGCAAGCATATTTAATAACCGGAAGAATCCGATGAAAGGGATTGTGGCTCAGAACGAGAAATTCCAGGGAGATTTCCCGAGAGAATATCAGACTTGGACTGAAACTGCCCGTACAGATTTTGAAAGTGAATTCAACGGAAATGTGCAGGTGGATGTGCTGGCACAGCGGCCGGAGATGGTGATTCTTTGGGCAGGCTATGCCTTTTCAAAAGACTATGCCACTCCTCGTGGCCACATGCATGCCATTGAAGACATTCGTGCCACGTTGCGAACAGGAGCACCTCAGGGTGAAAAAGACGGCCCTCAGCCCTCTACTTGCTGGACCTGCAAGAGTCCTGATGTACCGCGCATGATGCAGGAAATAGGGGTAGATTCATTCTACAATAACAAGTGGGCTGCTTTCGGCGATGAGATTGTGAATCCGATAGGCTGTTCAGATTGTCATGATTCAGAAACAATGGATTTGCATATTAGCCGTCCGGCCCTGATTGAAGCTTTTGCCCGTCAGGGAAAAGACATCACAAAAGCCACTCCTCAGGAAATGCGCTCGCTGGTGTGTGCACAGTGTCATGTGGAATATTACTTTAAAGGAGACGGCAAGTACCTCACTTTCCCATGGGACAAGGGCATGACGGTAGAGGCCATCGAGCAATATTACGATGAAGCCGGCTTTTCTGACTATACGCATGCTTTGAGCCGTACACCGATTCTCAAGGCACAGCATCCTGACTATGAAATTTCGCAGATGGGCATTCACGGACAGAGAGGAGTATCGTGTGCCGATTGTCACATGCCGTATAAGAGTGAGGGAGGAATGAAATTCAGTGACCATCACATCCAGAGTCCGCTTGCCATGATAGACCGTACGTGTCAGGTGTGTCATCGTGAAAGTGAAGAAACATTGCGCAATAACGTGTATGAACGTCAGCGTAAGGCCAATGAGATCAGAACCCGTCTGGAAAAAGAACTGGCTTCGGCACATATCGAAGCTAAATTCGCCTGGGATAAGGGAGCGACAGAGAATGAAATGCAACCGGTATTGAAACTGTTGCGTGAAGCTCAGTGGCGCTGGGATTTTGGAGTAGCTTCTCATGGAGCTGCTTTCCATGCACCTCAGGAAATTCAGCGAATCCTGTCGCATGGACTGGACAGAGCACTGCAGGCCCGTCTTTCTCTTGTCCGTATTCTGGCTAAGCACGGTTACACGGAGAGTGTGCCGATGCCGGATATTTCTACCAAAGAGAAAGCGCAGGAGTTCATAGGTCTGGACATCCCGGCTGAAAAAGCTGCTAAAGAACGTTTCTTGAATGAAACGGTTCCGAACTGGTTGAAAGAAGCAAAACTGAAGGAACGTATCATTTAAGTGTTATGTGGAAAAATACTTGGGGGATAAAAGAAGGAATAATGACCTGTGCGGGATTGCTCGTCATAGGTCTTATTCTTCATTTGATGACGGGTGGAGTAGACTGGAACAGCTTTTCCTGGCCATTGAATTTGTGTGTGGCAGTGGCTTACCTGGTGGGGCTGGTGGCATTGTATTCTTTGCGGAAAAAGCTTTATTTCGTGCGCTGGGCCATGTCGTACAAAGCGGCGATTCCTTCGCTGGCAGCTGTGTCGGTCCTTACATTCTGTATGGGTATGATTAAGCAGGTCCCGGGACATGTACCTGCTGAGGGTATTTCCATGTTTAACCGCATGATTTCATGGTGGCCTTTCGTGTTGGAGTATTTTTGGATGACGTCCATCGTAGGACTGGTATCGCTCAAGCACCTATTTTCATTTCGGTTTCAGAAGATACCGTTTCTGCTGAATCATTTTGGGTTATTCGTGGCGTTGGTATCTGCTACACTGGGTAGTGCCGATATGAAACGGTTGACGATGAATACACGTGTGGGTCAGGCTGAATGGCGTGCTACGGACACGAACGGGCAGTTAACCGAGTTACCACTGGCCATCGAACTCAAGAATTTCAGTATAGAAGAATATCCTCCCAAGCTGATGCTGATAGACAATGCTACCGGAAGAGCTTTGCCAGACAACGCACCTGCTCATCTGCTTTTGGAAGAGGGTGTCAGTCAGGGTGTGTTGCCCGGATGGAATATTGAGGTACGTAACAAGATAGATATGGCTGCCTCCGTGTCAGGAGAAGATACGGTGAGGTACGTGGAATGGCCGAGCATGGGAGCTACGTGTGCCGTCCATGTCAGGGCTACTTCTGCTGATGGAAAGCAGATGGCAGACGGCTGGGTAAGCTGCGGAAGTTTTCTGTTCCCGTATCAGGCGCTCCGGCTCGATAGTGTCTGCAGCCTGGTGATGCCCGACAGAGAGCCACGGCGCTTCTCGTCTGAGGTGACAATTTATACAGAGACAGGAAAAAAGCTTGAGCAGACAATTGAAGTCAATAAGCCGGCGAAAGTGGAAGGCTGGAAAATCTATCAGTTAAGCTACGATGAGGGCAAAGGTCGCTGGAGTGATGTCAGTGTGTTTGAACTGGTGTCAGACCCATGGCTTCCGGTAGTTTATGTGGGAATTGTAATGATGATGTTGGGGGCTGTATGCATGTTCGTAACGGCCCAGAAGAATAATAAGTGTTGAGAAGAATATGCTGAATTGGGACTGGTTTAGTTATTTTGCCCTGGTGGCTGTGCTGTGCTGGATAGCTGGTGCATGGAGTGCCTTTAAGGGGAGTCGTCTGCGCGCATGTGCGTGTACGGTGTTAGGGCTTGTGGTGTTTGGTACATTTATCAGCTTGTTGTGGCATTCACTGGAGCGTCCTCCTCTGCGTACGATGGGAGAAACCCGTTTGTGGTATTCGTTCTTTTTGCCTTTTGCCGGACTGATTACTTACATAAGGTGGAAATATAAATGGATATTAGGATTTGGCACATTGCTGTCGGTTGTTTTTATCTGTGTGAATATTCTGAAGCCGGAGATACACAATAAAGCGCTCATGCCTGCCTTGCAGAGTCCCTGGTTTGCTCCTCATGTCATTATTTATATGTTCGCTTATGCCATGCTGGGAGCTTCTGCCGTGATGGCCATTTACCTGCTCTGGGTCAGAAAGAACCGGTGTGACGAGAAGGAAATGGCCTTATGTGATAACCTTGTATATGTCGGACTGTCGTTTATGACACTGGGAATGCTTACCGGTGCCTTATGGGCGAAGGAAGCCTGGGGACATTACTGGGCGTGGGACCCCAAGGAAACTTGGGCGGCTGTGACCTGGTTTTCGTATCTTACTTACATTCACATGCGAATGGGGTTACAGCAGAAGCGCCGGTTGTCATTGTCGGTCCTGCTGATTTCTTTTGTTTTTTTACAGATGTGCTGGTGGGGCATTAATTACCTGCCCTCCGCACAAGGGAGCAGTATTCACACCTATAATATGAACTGATAAAAACGCTGAGAGTATGAGAAAAAGAATTTTGTCTGCATGGGCGGTGGCTTTGCTTCTTGGGCAGGTGTCCTTGGTCCATGCTCAGGAGAATGAAGAAAGTCATTTTTGGGCCTCAGCCCAGATTCGTACAAGAGGAGAATACCGGAATGGCGCGCTGTCTCCCCGCGGTGAGGGTGATAAACCTGCGGGGTTTATCAATGAACGTGCCCGACTGACTTTGGGATATGAACGCAAGAAGTTGTCGTTGAAGTTCTCGGCACAGCATGTCGGTGTGTGGGGGCAGGATGCGCTGGTTGACAAAAACGGGCGTTTTATATTGAACGAGGCTTGGGCTGCATTCCATCTGAATGACTCGTGGTTCATGCAGCTGGGAAGGCAGTCGCTGGTGTATGATGATGAGCGCATTTTGGGAGGACTGGACTGGAACGTGGCAGGGCGCTATCATGATGCCCTGAAAATAGGCTACAGACATGGAGGGCATCAGCTGGATGGTATCTTTGCTTTCAACCAGAATGACGAGACCCTGATAGGCGGAACATATTATGACAGCAGCAAGACCAAACTTTATAAAAATATGCAGTCCTTGTGGTATCATTATGATTTCGCATCTGCACCTGTGAAACTTTCTGTGCTGGCCATGAATCTGGGTCAGGAAGGAGGTGATGCCGAAACCCGAGAGTCGGATACACAATATATGCAGACGGTGGGCACGTACGTACAATTCACCCCGGCCTCATGGAATCTGTCAGGATCTTTCTATTATCAGACAGGAAAGAATGTATCCGCACGCAAGGTTTCTGCTTTCATGGGAAGTGTGCGGGCTTCGTATTCTATCAATGACAGCTGGACGGTCAATGTGGGAACTGATTACCTGAGTGGTAGTAAGAAGTCCGATGCCACTTACCGGGCTTTTAATCCGCTGTATGGCACTCATCATAAATTTTACGGAGCAATGGATTATTTTTATGCGTCCGATTTTGTGAATGGCTATGCACCGGGACTTTCTGACACGCAGATAGGAGTAGGTTATAAGGTATCTTCTTCTGTATCGATGGGACTGAATTATCATTATTTCGCCACAGGTGTGAAGCTGGAGAGCCTGAACCGTACCTTAGGGTCTGAACTGGATTATCAGCTGGACTGGAAAATCATGAAAGATGTCAGCCTTTCGGTGGGTTACTCGCTGATGAGAGGAACTTCGACAATGGATGTCGTGAAAGGAGGAAATCACAAAAGCTGGCAAGACTGGGGATGGGTGTCTTTGAACGTCAATCCGACTCTTTTCAAAAAATAATAGTTACGTGCGCAATAAAAAAGGACAAGGACTGTTCCACATTGAAGGAGCGGTCCTTGTTCTTTATATAATGCCTTTTATGGCTTTTCGGTTCAGTTCGATGTAATTGCCTTCTTTCCTTTTGAGGATGCCTTCTTTTCCCATCTTATTGAATTCGGTAGACAGGGCCGGACGTGTCACGTTAATGTATTCGGCCAGTTGCGTAAGGGTATGCGTCAGTTTCACGGTAGAAGTGTCTTTATCCAGCTGTTTCAGTAAATAGACCAGGATTCTTTCGCGAATGGTTTTTCGTGACAGCACGTCCAGTCGCATGGTGGTACACACGTTGCAGTTGCCTGATACGCAGAGAAAACTTTTCAGCATATCCGGATATTTGCTGATAAGATGGAAGGTGGAGTCCTTGGTGGCAGTCAGGAGGACCGATTTTTCCAGCGTACGGAATGTGGCGGGGAAACGGTTGTCTTTCTTGAACAGGTGAGGGGTGGCGAAAGCCCTGGGCGACTCAATGTGTTCGATTAAGACTTCATTGCCGTTGGCATCGATAATGTTCACCTCCAAGGTTCCTTCAAGCAATACATACAGATTACAGCATATATCTCCTTGCTCCAGGATAACCGTATTCTCGTTGATTTCCTGAAGACGGAAGTCAAGTCTTTTTAGAATCTCACTTTTCAGATAGTCCGGCAGTTCCTTAAAGAGTGGAATAGAAAAAAGTTTTTCCTTGTAATAATCGTTGAATGGTATGCTTTTCATTATCTGTCTTTCTGCATTTTCTTTTGCAAAAATATGTTTTTTGTTTATTACTTTCAATAGAAAGGCAGGATTAATCTGTTTTTGTGGGAGTGTTAATTAATCCCCTTGTCATAAATCTTACATGCAGATTGACTGGCGAGCCGTATTTTTGTGAAACAAATACAAAGGAAAAATCTGAATAAAAGGAATTACAGATGAGAAAAGCAAGTAGAGAAATGGATAGTCAGTGGGCTTTGGAGGTTATGCGCAAGGCCCCTTACATCACGGTCAGCTTTACCCGGGTCGACGGAAGTGCATACGGGGTGCCGCTTTCACTGGCTTGTACAAGTGATGACGTGTGGTATTTTCATTGTGCTCCTGAAGGGGATAAGCTGGATGCCATTGCCGTGCATCCGGAAGTATGTCTTTCGGCGGTTACGAAGTGCCAGCCTACTGTGGGGCCGAAGGACGGCACGTTTACACTTCAATATCGTTCGGCCATCGCTTTTGGCAAGGCGGAACGGGTGACGGATACGGAAGAGAAAATTGAGGCGCTTCGGGTCATTAGTCAGCGTTTCCTGCCCAAGCACATGGATGCGTTTGATGAGGCGGTGCAGAGAAGCCTTTATCGTACGGAGGTGGTACGGATTACTTTATTAAGCCCTCCCACCGGCAAGCGTAAGCAATATGACAAGAATGGAGATGAAATGAAATACGGCAGGATGGAATGACTTTGCCGCAGGCTATATCGTAAAATGTAAAGGATGATGGAACTGTTTGATGTGTATTCGGTTTTTCCCGTGAATGTCGTAAGGGGAAAAGGTTGTGAGGTATATGACGAGAAGGGGCAGGCCTATCTTGATTTGTATGGCGGACATGCCGTGATTTCGGTGGGACATTCGCATCCGTATCTGGTGAAGTGCATGAGTGAGCAGCTGCAACAGCTGATGTTTTATTCGAATTCTGTCATAAATAAGTTACAGGAAAGGCTGGCTTATGAGCTGGGTGAGCTGTCGGGGTATCCTGATTATCGGGCGTTCTTTGTCAACTCGGGAGCAGAAGCCAACGAAAATGCCCTGAAACTGGCTTCGTTTCATACGGGGAAAAAACGGGTAGTGGCTTTCAGAAACTCTTTTCATGGGCGTACGTCGGCGGCTGTGGAAGTGACGGACAATCCTGCCCTTCATGCACCGATTAATACGAATCATAACGTGTATTTTGCAGACTTGGATATAAAGGAAGTGGAAACGGAGTTGACCAAGGGAGATGTGTGTGCCGTAATTCTAGAAGGAATTTCAGGAGTAGGGGGAATCCAGGTCCCCGATGAGGACTTTCTGCGGCAATTGAGGGAACTGACGAGACGTTATGGGGTGGTATTGGTTCTTGATGAAATACAGTCGGGCTATGGTCGTACGGGGAAGTTCTTTGCTCACCAGTGGGCTGGCATCAAGCCGGACCTTATCACTGTGGCCAAGGGTATAGCCAACGGATTTCCTTTTTCGGGAGTCTTGATTAGTCCGATGTTTGCCGCCCGAAAAGGAATGCTCGGTACGACGTTCGGTGGTAATCATTTGGGATGCGCCGCCGCCCTGGCTGTGCTGAAAATTATCCGTGAGGAGAAACTGATAGAGAATGCCCTTCATACGGGAACGTATCTGATGCAGCGGTTACAAGAATTGCATTCTCCGCTTATAAAAGAAATCCGGGGACGTGGACTGATGGTGGGGGTGGAACTGACCGTGCCGGTGAAAGGGGTACGCGAACCCCTGCTGTTTGAGGAACGGATTTTTACCGGCTATTCCGGGTTGTATACATTAAGAATACTTCCTCCGCTGGTACTTTCAAAGAAAGAAGTGGATATATTTGTAGGGAGTTTGAAGAAAGTGCTGGATGGATATTATGAAAATAGCAGATAAGCTTTATAAAGTTTTCGTTGTTGCGGGTAGCGAACCTTTAGGAACAGCGGGGATTCAGGCCGATATGAAAGCCATCGTGGCTTGTGGAGGGTATGCGGCAGGAGCAAGTGACATGTATTGTAGATGAGGACACAACTCATGTAAAAGGAGTACACTTGATACCGGCAGATATGATTGCAGGACAAATCCGTTCTTTCCTTGGAGATGTGGGGGCAGATTGCATAAAAATCGGTATGTTGTATTCTAAAAATATCATTCGGCTTGTTGCAGGCATATTAGATGAATATAGCTCGATTCCAGTTGTCGTTGATCCGGTCATGGTTACTTCTTCGGGTGATAAATTGTTGGAAGAAGATGCGGTGCAAGCTTATAAAGATTACTTATTCCCTCGTACTTCTATCCTAACACCGAATAAGAAAGAGGCTGAGTGGTTATGTGGAAAGGAATTGAATGAGGGTAATATAGAGGAATGTTTGAAGGATTTGAGCCGCTGGGGAAATAGCGTAATTATAAAGTCGGTGGAGAACCGTGATTTCTTTATCGATTATTATTATAATCCGGTGGAGAAGGTGATGAAGGTTTACAAGAAGGAAGGAATTCGAACCCGAAATGTAAATGGAACTGGAGATAGTTTTGCTTCTGCAATAGCGACTTTTTTAAGTAAAGGTTATGGGATTGAGTTTGCTGTTGCTGAAGCAGAAAGGTTTATTCAGCAGTCCATTGAGTTAGGAGCCCGCTTTAAGTTTGGAAAAGGATTCGGCCCTGTATATCCTTATTATGAAGTACAAGAATAAATGTGTAACAATACGAGAATAATATGAAAACAACTGAATTTATCGGGGCTGCGGAACGGCAGCTTTATGAACTGGCAAGCAGAATGGTTGCCTATAATGCAGGTGACCCGAAGCGTATACAACATTTGATAAAAGTACATTATTTTGCCCGTATGATTGGTTTGGCAGAGCATGTGGATGAGGCTACTCAATTGATTCTGGAGGCGGCGGCCATTGTGCATGACATTGATATCCGGATTTGTGAGCAGAAATACGGAGTCTGCGATGGAAAGCATCAGGAGCTGGAAGGTCCGGACGAAGCCCGGAAACTGCTGACGGATATGGGGACATTTTCTGAAGTACAAATAGAACGGATATGCTGGCTGGTAGGGCATCATCATACGTATGACTCCATTACAGGAATAGACTATCAGATTCTGGTGGAAGCCGATTTTCTAGTTAACATTTACGAAGATAATCTGCCGGCCGATGCTATTCGCAAGGTGAAAGAAAAGATTTTCAAAACCTCGGCAGGACGGGCATTGCTCGATACGATGTTTGGAGTTG
>ENA-UEOW01000583-UEOW01000583.1-human-gut-metagenome-genome-assembly--contig:-NODE-583-length-11105-cov-2.322905_pt1 | contig 11105 bp, 10 predicted proteins | sample MGYA00242894_ERZ507904 | MGnify/ENA primary metagenome ERZ507904 (study PRJEB26167, sample SAMN06115426) | human gut metagenome | host: Homo sapiens | place: China:Chongqing | collected 2015-04-10... | reverse complement strand
GTAGCGTAAAGTTGCTGATAACCATTGCCTCGTATCCAAGATCCGGGGCCGAGCGGTTCATCTTTCCGTTCTCATCCTCAAAAATCCGCAGACGAGCCGTTTTGCGTGCCGCTTTAGCGATCACTGCTGCGCTGTCGCCCGGTTCGGCACAGACGAAGGCCAGCAGTCCTCGTCCGACTGCCCCAAGAGGCTCTTCGGCTTGCCCGCCTTCGGCTCGTCGCACGACCTGCGCCTCCAGGACGCGTTGGAGCAGAACGATCATTACGCGGTCACCTTAACGCGCGCCCAACGGCGCTTGCCTACCTGCAGCACAAACTCGGCGCCCGCCTGGATCTTAAGCGTGCGGTCACGCACCGATTCGCCGTCAATGCGTACACCGCCCTGATCTATGTTGCGGCCAGCCTCAGCATTGGAAGGTGCAAGTCCGGCTGCCTTGATGAGCTGCATGATGCCAATTTCCCCCGTTGGGGCGGCAACGGTCACATCCTTGATGTCATTGGGCACGGCTCCCTTCTGAAACCGTGCATTGAATTCCGCTTCGGCTGCATCTGCGGCAGCTTTGTCATGGAAACGTTCGATGATTTCGCGGGCAAGCAGCACCTTTGCATCACGCGGATTTCGACCTTCAGCGCACTCCTTCTTAAGCTGCGCGATTTCGGCATTGCTGCGCAGGCTCAAAAGGTCGTACCAATTCCACATCAGATCATCCGTAATAGACATCACTTTGCCAAACATATCGTTGGCCGGATCCGTAATGCCGATGTAGTTCTTCTTGCTCTTGCTCATCTTCTGTACGCCGTCAAGCCCCACCAGAAGCGGCATCGTCAGAATGCACTGCGGCTCCTAACCATACTGGCGCTGCAGTTCGCGCCCGACGAGCAGATTGAAGCGCTGATCGGATCCGCCGAGTTCCAGATCAGCCTTCAGGGCGACCGAATCGTAGCCCTGCATGAGCGGGTACAGGAGTTCGTGCATCGCGATCGGCAGTTCTTCCTTGAAGCGCTTGGCAAAATCATCGCGCTCCAAGAGACGGGCGAGCGTGTAGCGGCTCGCGAGCTGAATGAGACCGGTCGCACCCAGCGCATTGCTCCACTCAGAGTTGTAGCGAACTTCCGTCTTGTCCAAATCAAGCACCATGCCGGCTTGGTTCAGGTAAGTCTGAGCATTGGCTTCAATCTGTTCGCGCGTCAGGGGCGGACGGGTGGTGTTGCGGCCAGAAGGATCCCCAATGGCAGCAGTAAAGTCACCCACCAGAAAGATTACGGTATGGCCGAGATCTTGAAGCTGGCGAAGCTTATTGAGCACTACCGTGTGACCAATATGAATGTCCGGCGCCGTCGGGTCAAGCCCGAGTTTGCAGCGAAGCGGTTCACCGGTAGCCTTGGAACGCGCGAGCTTTTGTTCAAACTCGGATTGAATGAGGAACGTGTCGGTTCCGCGCGCGATAAGTGCCATGGCTTCGCGAATATCGTCGGTCACGGGAAATTGTTTCTGAGCCTCTGCGGCCTGTGAGTTGTTTTGCGTCATTGGAAATGATTGAAGTGCTATGCAGTAAAACGACAGGTGCATCAGGGAGCCCCGCCCGCCCGTCGGCGGCGAACTTCAACATCATCCGGAGTTCTGCAAAAAACGAAAGTGGAAAGTGTGAAGTACCCGGTCTGCGGGAGCGTCTGATGCCGTGGCCGGCGGGAGCATTGTCTCGGCGCCGCGCCGAATTTGGAATAAGTTCAAGGGGGAAACTTTAACATGCAGGGTTGCCGCGAGCCTAAAATAAGGGGTTTTCGAAAAAAACTTTCCGGTTTTTACTGATTCTTTGCATCCATGCCGGCACAAACACTCGTTGCGGGCGCACTTGCCCGACTTGGCCGTGCAGCACTCACCTTCGCTCGAAGTATTGCTGTGCGCCTTGGTCTTAAACCTGAAGCCGTCCGCTCCAGAGCCCTTGCCGCCGGTCTGCTGACCGTTGGAACTGCGCTTTCTGTGAGTCTTCTCGCCGCCCTCGGTCCAGCCCTTGCGCCTCACACTGTAGAGGCACATCCCATGGAAATTGCGGTTGCCGCTCCCGATCTCTCCGGGGAAATCGGCGCTGTATCCAGACTCGGTACCTATACACCGAAACACTACGAAATATCGTCAAGCGACACAATCTTCTCGCTTTTTGCAAAACTCGGCATTCATGACGACCAAGCCCGCGACTACATATTCACTCAGCAGCGTCTGACACCGTTCCTTGCTCCGCAGCCGGGACAGCATGTAACGGCAGGCGTTTCCAATGCTGGACAACTCGAATACATGCGGCTCTATCTCGACGGCGCACGTGAGGATAATTCCCGCACAATTGAAGTTTCGCGCATCGGCCGAGAACTCATCAGCAATGTGCTTCCCTTTACTTTTTCGACAATGGAGACGCTCGTTTCGGGAGACGCCGTTGGGAATCTTGACGCAACCGCCCGCGAGCTTCACATTCCTGAAAGCGTCACAGATCAGCTTCGCGCAGTTTGGGTCGGTGCCGACGATCCCGTTGAACATCTCACTGCAGGCAGTTCTTTGCGGCTGGTCTATGAGAAAAAGTATGCCGACGGTCGATTCGTCCGCAATGGACAGCTCCTTGCCGCACAAATCGTCGATGCCTCCGGTGTTCACGAGGCCTTTTGGTTTTCCGATGGACGAGGTGCGGGCAGTTTTTATACGCTTGACGGACGTTCCGCCTCTCAAACCTTTTTACGCGTTCCGCTTGATTTCAAAGACGTCAGCTCAGAATTTGCGCCACTTCGCCGCCACCCCGTCACCGGCGTACTGCGCCCCCACAACGGCACCGACTTCCGGGCGCCATCGGGATCGCGTATTCTTGCCGCCGCTGACGGACGCGTCACGCGCGTTGCCTATGAAGCTCGAGGCTACGGGCACTACGTGCAGATCGACCACGGCCTTAATCGCACCACGCTGTACGCGCACATGCGCCGTGTTGCCAAGGGCATTCGCCCGGGCGTCATCGTCAAGAAAGGCGATGAGATCGGTTATGTCGGCATGACGGGGCTCGCCACGGGCCCACACCTCCATTACGAGCTGCAAATCGACGGCGTACAAATTAACCCGGCTACGGCTGATCTCCCTGATACAGAAAATCTTTCAGCGTATCAGCTCGCGCAGCTGCGAGCCTCGGCACAGCCGCTCATTGAACGGTTCGAACGCGCTGCGCTCGACGAGGGACGTCCTTCCCCGCAAGCACTCATGGCCAAGCAGGCTCAAAAGAGTGCCGCTGAGCGCGATGAAGAGGCCGATCAGGCGGCGAACGCCGCCGGTCGCGTGCGTTTGCGTCCAGTAAAAATTGATGATCTGACTGACTCCAGCACTCAAGAAGTTGGACGTGCCTCCATCGTACGAACCGGAGGTCATTCGTGATTGTCGCGGGCGTGATGTCCGGCACCAGCCTCGATGGTATTGACGCCGTCGCCGTAGACTTTGCCGACGACGGCGGCATGCGCGTAGTCGGCCAGGCCTCCCTGCCAATGCCATCCGTCCTTCGCAGCGAACTACTTGCGCTTGCTCTTGGCACTGACCATGAAATTGAACGCATGGGAGATGCGTCTGTTGCACTCGCGCATCTTTATGCGTGGACGCTCCAAGATTTGCAGCAGCGGCTTAGCGAGCCTATTGCTGCTGCCGGTGTTCACGGTCAAACTATTCGCCATCGCCCGGAACGCGGCTTTACGCTGCAGCTCAATCACCCTGCACTCGTTGCCGAACTCTCCGGCATTGACATCATTGCCGACTTCCGCTCACGCGATGTTGCCGCCGGTGGCGAAGGCGCACCGCTCGTGCCGGCCTTTCATGCTGCCTGCTTTCGCAGCGCCGAGTGCAGTACAGCAGTACTCAATATCGGCGGTATCGCTAACTTCACATTGATTCCGCAGGACTTCGCCGCTGATGTGCTGGGGTTTGATTGCGGTCCAGGGAACATGCTCCTCGATCATTGGATGCAGACCGCGCAAGGGCTCCCCTACGATTCTGACGGCAGCTATGCGCGCAGCGGCTCAATCGATCAAGCGCTTCTCGCGCTGATGCTTACTGATCCGTATTTCGATCGCCCCATTCCCAAATCGACTGGACGAGAATACTTTTCACCCTCATGGCTTGATGAGAAGTTTCATGCCTCGGGGGAATTCCGCTGTGCTGCGGACATGCCTGATGAACGGCGGCGCAGTATCGCCGCTGTACTCACGGAACTGACGGCGCGGTCAGCCGTCGACGCCCTCATTCGGTGGCTGCCTGATGTACAACGGCTTTATTTGTGCGGAGGCGGTGCCTTAAACAGCTTTCTTTGTGAACGCATCCGCATCGCACTCGATGCAGCAGGCGCTCATACCGTAGCGCTCTGCTCTACTGCTGCATGCGGGATCGACCCTATGGCTGTGGAAGGCGCAGCCTTTGCCTGGCTTGCCCATCAGTGGTTCCTCAGGCAGCCGGGGAACCTGCCGGCAGCAACCCATGCCGCAGGCCCTCGTCGATTAGGATGTCTCTACCCTGCCAGCTGATTTCAATCGGTTTTAACCAGCAAAAGGCCGCGCACTCTCATATGCGCGGCCTTTTGCTTGCGGCGCCATCGACGCCGCGGCTATCGAGCCCTTCAGGCAGCTTAGACCGAGAAAGATGATCCGCAGCCGCAGGTTGTCACAGCGTTGGGATTGTCAATCACAAACTGTTCGCCCGAAAGACCTTCCTTATAGTCGATCTTCGCGCCCACCAGGTACTGGTAGCTCATCGAGTCAATCAGCAGAGTCACACCGCCCTTTTGCATCACGGCATCATCATCGTTTTGCGTTTCATCGAATGTGAATCCGTATTGGAAGCCAGCACACCCGCCGCCCTGAACAAAAACACGAAGTTTCAGGTCAGGATTGCCTTCTTCGTCCATCAGGCTCTTCACCTTAGCCACCGCAGCATCGGTAAAGGTAATGGGATCGGGCATCAGCTCGGGAACAGCTTCATTCTTCGTCTCAACAGGAGCCGTCGTAGTCGCTTCAGTCATGACTAAAAATCCTTTTTTCTTTCTGGAATTCTGCCGCGCACGCGGGGCCCCGGCGGGGAACCTGCTCCGGGTAGACGTACGCTCATCGCATTCATTTTTGAAGCGATCATCCTACACCAGAAGCGCCGAAATGCAAGGGATTTCCTTAATATCTTTCCTAATTAACAGTTCCCAGGCATGAAAAAACCGCCCGGATGCCGTAAAGCACCACAGGGCGGTCTGCCTGACCCCCGCCAAACCGGCGGACTTCTCTGAAGCCGCCAGTACACGGGAATCTTTCTGCTTCGCAGTATTAGCGCTTGCTGAACTGCTTGGCGCGGCGGGCCTTGCGAAGGCCAACCTTCTTACGTTCGACTTCGCGAGCATCGCGAGTGACGAGACCGGCGTTCGAAAGAACACTCTTGAGGCCTTCATCGTAGTCGATCAGGGCGCGGGTGATACCGTGACGGACAGCGCCAGCCTGACCAGATTCACCGCCGCCGACGACGTTGACCATAATGTCAAACGTTTCGACATTTTCGGTGAGCTGCAGCGGCTGCATGACGATCATGCGGCCCGTTTCACGCTGGAAATACTGGTCGAGCGGACGGCCATTGATAACGATCTTGCCCGTGCCGCGCTTAATGAAGACGCGAGCGACGGAGCTCTTGCGACGGCCGGTGCCGTAATTGTAGTTGCCGATCATCTTTGTCACACCTTATTAGAGGTCAAGAACCTTGGGCTGCTGAGCCGTATGCGGATGTTCGGCGCCGGCGTAGATCTTGAGCTTCTTGATCATTGCGTAGCCGAGGGGGCCCTTCGGAAGCATGCCCTTGACGGCGATTTCGAGAGCGCGTCCCGGATGCTTTTCCTGCATCTGAGCAAACGTCGTTTCGATGATGCCGCCGGGGTAGCCGGTGTGACGATAGTACGTCTTCTTGCCCGCTTTTTCAGCGGAGAGAACGAGCTTGTCGGCGTTGATCACGACGATAAAATCGCCCGTGTCGACGTGCGGCGTGAATTCGGGCTTGTGCTTACCGCGCAGGCGCAGCGCGATTTCGCTGGCCAGACGGCCGAGCACCTTATCACTGGCATCGACCACGAACCAGTCGCGCTTAACCTCAAGCGGCTTGGCCGAGAAGGTCTTCATTGCGTTCACCTAATGGTTACTGCGAGCTCAGCTCATGCCCTTAAAGCACACGTTCCGCCGGATGGCGCCGACGGCAGACTCCGTCCGCCGTCTTACGGGCGAACGCGGTGCAATCGCTGCTGCTCAGAATAAAAATAGAATCGGGCGGCGCGGATTCCCCGAACCGCCTCGCACTTAAAACTCAACCGAAAAGCGCTTTTTAGGGCGGCGCCAGTGGAAACGATGGGGTAAGCAAACCGCCGACACTTTCCAGTCAAGGAAGCGGATTTTACGCATTTTGCCGAACTTCGTCCACTAAAAAGTCAAAATTTCTTTCGATTCAGTGCGGCAGTTTGGCCAGAAATGCCTCCACCCCGCCCAAGAACATCTGCGTGGCCATCATTGCCAGAAGAAGTCCTGTTAAGCGCTCAAAAGCGAGCGTGAGCTTTTCCCCCATATGTCGCTCCAACCAGTCGGCGGAAGCCAGCACAAAGAAACTCACCACGCAGGTGATTACAACAACCGCGCCCCACTCAAAAAGTCTGTTGGGCTCGCTCGCAGCAAGCATCATGATGGTAGCGAGCGTTGAAGGGCCGGCAATCGCTGGTATGGCTATGGGAACAATGTATGGCTCTCCGCCAGGCGTTTGACCAAAGACACCTTCTTGAGTCGGAAAGACCATACGAATCGCCATCAGCATGACGATCACGGATCCGCCGATGCTCAATGCCGCATCGGAAAGTCCAATGGCAGCCAAGAAGGGTCTGCCGAAAAACATCGCCAACAGAAGCATCCCCATTGCGATCATGCACTCTCGAAAGAGTACAAAGGTCCGCCGCTTATTCGGCACATTCTTCATGCAGGATATGGTGATCGGGATGTTGCCGAGAGGATCTGCCATCAGCACCATCAGCATGAGTCCACCCCAAAAACTGTATTCCATAAAGGGAGCCTTGTTTTCGCGTATTTCAGAATTAAGGAACCGGCACGGTACTTAACGCTCCATGCCGGCTGTGGTTATTTGCGCTGCGGTTCTTGCCGTCAAGCGCCATTTTTCATAAAGAGTGTTAGCGATGCCAGAACCGTTTTGACTTCCGATTCGAAGACGGCTCTGCAAGTACCTCTGCGTCCGCATCTGCCGACTTTACAACTTCTTCGGCCGCCGTCGGCGTTTTCTGCGCCTTCACCGAGACCTTGGGTTTTTCACTCTTCGAGGACGGCTCCGCAAGCACCTCTGCATCTGCGTCCGCAGACTTTACAACTTCTTCGGCCGCCGTCGGCGTTTCCAGCGCTTTCACCGAGATCTCTGGCGTTTCAGTCTTCGAGGATGGTTCCGCAAGCACCTCTGCGTCCGCTTCAGCTGACTTGACAACTTCTTCAGCAGCCGTCGGCGTTTCCAGCGCTTCCGCCGAGACCTCGGGCTTTACACTCTTCGAAGACGGTTCCGTCGACACTTCTGCCACCTCATCCGCCGCTTTTCCCGAACACTGCACCGCAGCCTCTTCAGCATGCGTTTCAGCCTCATTGGCAACTGATGCGGCAGGTGCAGCATATTCCCGACCTTCTAGCGCCGCAGCCACTTTAGGAAGCAGTTCCTGAGCGCGGACGGCATTGAGAACACCTACACGCAAACGGCGCCAAAGAATATCCTCGGCAGTACAGGCTCCTTCAAAGTCACGCGCATAGAGTGCATATTCAATCACCTTGGCATCATTCTCAGACCCCTGACAAGTAGCTTCTTCAATGACTTCGGGATTAAACGTTTCGTCCACGAGAATCGGCAGATCCTTAGTGATGCAAAGCCGAGGCTCAATAAGATGACGCAGCGTCGCCTCGAGCATGGCATCCTCGGCCATTCGACGGTACGACGTCCACTTGCCGCCGGCAATCGTGATCATATTGCCGAATTCCGAAATGACGGAATGGCTTCGCGAAGCCTGAGCGGTTGAGGATTGACCTGCCGGCACCCGCAGAAGCGGACGCAGACCAGCGAAAGCAGCAAGCACGTCGCTGCGATAAAGAGGCTTTGCCAGATACCCGGAAGCCGTCTCGAGAATAAAGGCAATCTCGTCTTCTGACGGCTGCGGATCGAACTCCGCCTCGCGGACCTCAACATCTGTGGTGCCGAGAAGTACTGCGTTGTGCCAAGGAATAGCAAACAACACGCGGCCATCCCGTGTTTTCGGGATCAGCATGCCTGCATCTCCCGGCAGGAATGAACGGTCGACGACAACATGAGTCCCGCGGGAGAATCGCAGAAGCTGCGCAGCCTGCGGATCTGCGAGACGGCGAATCTGATCCGCCCAGACACCGGCACAATTGAAAACCATCTTGGTGCGGATGCGGTGCGATTCACCGGTGTGCTTATCTTCGACCATCACCGACTGAATCAGACCGCCGATCCGTTCAAGTCCGACCACCGGCATGTAATTGAGGCAGACGGCTCCGTGTGTGGCTGCTGTACGAATGAGCGCTATGTTGAGGCGCGCGTCATCGAATTGAGCATCGAAAAACTCCACGCCGCCTAAGAGCCCCTCGGTTTTGACGCCGGGGAGCACTTTTTCAGCTTCTTCGGGCTTAAGCATCCGCGTACGGCCAATCTGATCCTTCCCAGCCATTGCGCCGTAAAAACCAAGACCGGCCATGTAGATCTCACGCTCCCACTTTTTAAAGCAGGGCAGCACAAAAGGTTCGGCATGCACGAGCTGCGGGCAGTTGTCAATCAGACGCTTGCGTTCAACCAGCGCATCGTGCACCAATCCCCAGTCTCTGGGATTTTTTAAATAACGCACGCCTCCGTGGATCAGCTTTGTCGAGCGCGACGAGGTTCCTGCGGAAAAATCCTGCGCTTCCAGAAGCAGCGTTTTGAGCCCGCGCGAAGCAGCATCAAGCGCAACGCCGGCGCCGGTAGCGCCGCCGCCTACAACCACGACGTCCCAAACGGGGTCCTGCATAATCGATGCCAGAGCTTCTGTGCGGTTGAGCCCTTTGACGGTCGGTTTTACTTCTGCTGCTGCCATATCACTGGTTCCATTTGCGGGCACGGCCGACGGCTCGAGCCCATTGGTTCATCAAAAATCCTCTCTGATCTTCATTCATCACAGGTTCAAAGACCCGCTCAGCCCGCCAGAGTGAGGCAATTTCGTCGGTACTTTGCCAAAAGCCCGACGCCAGTCCAGCCAAAAACGCGGCTCCTAATGCCGTCGTTTCCGTCTGAGCCGGTCGAATAACAGGGACGCCGGCAATGTCAGCCTGCATCTGCATGAGGAGATCATTTCTTGCTGCGCCCCCATCAACGCGAAGTTCCCGCACTGGGCGTGTTGCATCCTTGGCCATAGCCGTGAGCACTTCAGCGCTTTGAAAAGCAATCGCCTCTAATGCTGCCCGAGCAATATGTGCCCGATTGGTTCCGCGAGTGAGCCCAATAAGCATGCCTCGAGCATCCGGATCCCAATAAGGGGCGCCCAGGCCAACAAACGCCGGGACAAACCATACACCGCCCGAGTCAGGCACTTCGCGGGCAAGGGCTTCGATTTCCGAAGCGGATTCAATAAAGCCCATTTGGTCGCGAAGCCATTGCACGACTGCACCGGCAATAAAAACACTGCCTTCGAGCGCATATTGAGTCGGTGCGCAGCCAAGCTTCCAGGCAGCGGTGGTAATCAGCCTATTTTCACTTGGGCGAGGATCCCCGCCGACATTCATCAGCAGGAATCCACCGGTGCCGTAGGTGTTTTTCACGGATCCCGGTGCAAAACAGGCTTCGCCAAAGGCCGCAGCCTGCTGATCTCCGGCAACGCCTGCAATCGGGACAGCGGCACCGAAAAGCGATGGATGCGTAAAGCCGACCACACCGGAACTCGGTTCGATGCGCGGCAGCATGGCTCGAGGAATACGAAAGATGTCGAGCAATTCGTCATCCCACTGACCGCTGCGGAGGTCGCACAACAGCGTTCTGGAAGCATTGGTCGTATCGGTGACGTGCTCCGCACCGCGCGTTAAATTCCAAATGAGCCAGCTGTCTATCGTGCCAAAAAGGATTTCGCCTTTTTCCGCTCGCTGGCGGGCACCTGACACATGATCGAGCAGCCATTCGATTTTCGTGGCAGAGAAGTAAGCGTCCAGCCTTAAGCCGGTCTTGCCGCTCACCAAAGGACCAAGCCCCTGAGCCTCCAGAGCTTCAACGCGTTCGGCCGTTCGACGATCCTGCCAAACAATCGCGGGGGCGATGGGTTCTCCCGTAAAGCGATCCCACAGAACTGTTGTTTCACGCTGGTTGGTAATGGCGATTGCCGCAACACTTTTAACATCCACGCCGGCATGCTCAAGCGCCCTGCGGGCAACGGCATACTGCGCAGACCAAATTTCACGTGCATCATGCTCGACCCATCCCGGTCGAGGATAGTTCTGCCGGAACTCCTGCTGCGCAAGGGCAGCCACCTCACCCGCAGCATCAAATAACAGTGCGCGGGAGCTGGTGGTGCCTTGATCGAGCGCAAGAATGTACTGAGGCATGTAAATGGAGCGAAAAACAGAAAGCCCCGAGAGATCCCGGGGCTTTCTTGGAACGAACGGGACAATACGTATCCCATTCTAAGAGTGATTAGGGCCGCTGCCCCTTAAGAACTTTTCCGACGTAATGGAAAGCTGCATCAAGCATTAACGGGCACTTCAGCCAAAATCCAACCGACAAAACTTACTTGTCGGCTTTGTCCTCTTCCACAGACACTTCATCGCAGCCTTCCATGTCGGCATCATCGGCACTGTCGGCCGCGCCGTCACCGTATTCGGAATCTTCTACATCGTCGTCATCGATATCGGTCTCGCCAAAGATTTGAGCGGCAGTAGCGGGTTCGAGCTCTGCGTTCGGCGTCTCTGCGGCGGCCTGCGGGAATTTCACTGTGCGAGCAGCATCGATCAAGAGGCGCAGAGCCTGGTTGACTGCTTCGGGGCTGCCAAAGAAATCGG
>ENA-UEOW01000569-UEOW01000569.1-human-gut-metagenome-genome-assembly--contig:-NODE-569-length-11464-cov-7.936067_pt1 | contig 11464 bp, 7 predicted proteins | sample MGYA00242894_ERZ507904 | MGnify/ENA primary metagenome ERZ507904 (study PRJEB26167, sample SAMN06115426) | human gut metagenome | host: Homo sapiens | place: China:Chongqing | collected 2015-04-10... | reverse complement strand
TATCCGGACGGCACCTTCAAAGGCGAAAGAAACATGACCCGTTACGAACTGGCTCAGATCGTAGCTCGCCTCATGGCAAAAGAAGAACAGCTGAATGCAGAGCAGCAGGCAACCTTGGATAAACTCGCCGGCGAATATGCTGATGAACTCGCAAACCTCGGCGTTCGCGTATCTGCACTGGAAAAGAAAGTCGGCAACATTTACTGGTCCGGCAACGCTCGTATGCGTTATCAGGATAAGGGCGACAACAGCACTTCTTGGAATGGCCGTATCCGTATCAATGTTAAAGGACAGGTTAACGAAAACACCGCTGTCAACGCTCGTTTCCTGAATAACTTCAACTTTAAAGATGGCAAAGATTCTACTACGGTTATGGATCGTATCTATGTTGACCATAAATTCAGTGATGGAGTGAGCGCTAAACTGGGCCGCTATGAAGTAGATGCTGGCGGCTACAACACTTGGCTGATCAGTGCTGCATTAGACGGTGCTGAAGTAGGATTCAATATGGACAAAGTGGCTCTTAACGCTGGCTATGGTCGTTTTACTAGCGGCGATTCGTTTGCAGGCGATGCTACTTACAAAGATGCTGAAATCTTCTATGCTCAGGCTAAAGCCAATCTTGGCGATGCTAAACTCGCTGTCGACTATTTCAAGGCAGCAGATAGCGATAAGATTAACTTAGGCACTATGGGCAAATATGAAGTCATTGGGGCAAATGTCGTTGTTCCAGTTGGCGATTTCCGTGTGGCTGGTGACTACTATGTCAACACTGCTTATGATGGAGATCCACAGGTATGGGCAGCAGGTCTTGGCTATGGCGCTGTCAATGCAAAGAAACCGGGGTCTTGGGGCATTGATGTCGCATACTTTGATGTAGAGCAGGGTGTATTTGCAAATGGCATTGGCGGCTGGCAGCTGTACAACAATAAACTGTTGCAGAGAGACGGCAGCTTCTGGTACGCATCTGCTGATGTAGCACTGCAGAAGAACGTCACCCTCCACGGTGAATACGCATTTGCAGCTGATGCGGATAAAGACGCTGATCCGGATGATCAGTATACCGTTTCCCTCAACTACAAATTCTAATCTTTTGAATTTTAGACAAGCGAAAGGAAATCCCTCGTGGGATTTCCTTTTTGCGTGCAGGGAAGGTGAAGCACAGAGCAGGAAGGGTTTGCTTTTTCCCCTTGCGTTTTCTGCGCGAGGCTTGTATAATGCAGTTAGTTTCATACAATGACTGGCTTGAAGAGGAGTCCCTTGGGGACTCCTTCTTTTTTACCTAAAGGGAAATTAGAATAAAGCTAAATCATAATTTCCCCCTTGCGGAAAGACTTATTTCTATAGTATCCTAAAAGGAACTCATATCCTGCCCGAGATATGTGCGAAGGACGAAAGGAAATGGCAGAGGAAACACGGTCACTCGCGCCGCAGATTTTTGAGTACTCCTTCGGAAAGGGCAATCCTATATATAGGGAAATATTTCCCATTTCTCAAAGGAGCGATTTATTATGAAAAAGATCCTCGCACTGGCTGCTGTAGCAGCACTCACCGCTGGCGTATCTGCTTACGCTGCAAATCCATTCTCCGATGTCACCGCTGATGACTGGGCTTATCAGGCAGTATCCGATCTGTCCGCTCAGGGCGTCGTAGAAGGCTATCCGGATGGCACCTTCAAAGGCGAAAGAAACATGACCCGTTACGAACTGGCTCAGATCGTAGCTCGCCTCATGGCTAAAGAAGACCAGCTGAATGCAGAGCAGCAGGCAACGCTTGACAAACTCGCTGGCGAATACGCTGACGAACTCGCAAACCTCGGCGTTCGCGTTTCCAACCTCGAAAAGAAAGTCGGCAACATCTCCTGGTCCGGCGATGCTCGTATGCGTTATATCAATAAAGCTAAAACAAACGATAAAGATGCATGGGATGGACGTCTGCGTCTGACTGTCAAGGGTCAGGTCAATGACTCCACCTACGCTCAGGGCCGTATCGCAACCAACATGTACTTCAAAGATGCTGATAAAGATGATGGCAACACCACCATGGATCGTCTCTTCGTGAACCACAGCTTCGGCGACAAGACCTCCGTGGTTCTCGGCCGTCAGGACCTCACCGTATTCGGCGGACTCGAATATGATGACGCGTTCGATGGCGCTAAACTCGCATACAACGATGGCAAATTCGATGCTTACGCAGCATTTGGTCGTCTGAAATCCGGAGATACTAAAGATGATGCAGCATTTGGCGGCCTCGGCTATGACTTCGGCGTTGCTAAACTGAACGCTGCTTACTTCCATCTGACCAGTGATAAGGTAAAGGATGATAATAAATTCGACAGCATCTGGGGTGCGAACCTCGTTGTTCCGGTTCAGGACTTCAGCGTATTCGGCGAATACTGGGATTCCAACGCTGACAAAGCGGATACCACTTGGCAGGCAGGTCTCGGCTACAGCACCCTCGACGCTGCTAAACCGGGCACCTTCGCTCTGAACGTTGCTTACAACAGAGTCGGCGCTGGTGCTTACCTCGGCGGCACCACCTATGATGCATCTGATTTCTTTGGTGCTATTGCTGAGGGCAAAGATCTGAAGTTCTGGAACGTATTCGGCGACGTTGTTCTCCAGAAGAACGTCACCCTCCACGGCGAATACGCTTGGGATATCGAAAACACCACGGCTGACTATGATGACAGCGCTTGGACTGTTTCCCTGAACTACGCATTCTAATTCTTGGATACTCCAGTAAAAAAGAAGCTCCTTATGGGGCTTCTTTTTTTTGTGGCATCGCAGTCTTTTCCTGCAAACCGCAGGAGGCATTCTGTTTCAGGATGCCTTCGTCAAACACGCAGGTGGCAACTATATCGATACTCTTGAATAATAATGGCCGTCATGATATAATGCATACATCAGCACAGACAGATTAAGAAAGTGACTATCGAACAGTATGAAAGGTTGTATTTCTTAATGACATGACAGGAAATAAAGTATACTGCTTTTGCGGCAGATCGATTTCCCGCTGTATGTATTTCCCCATCCGGGATCACCGCCCAATCGTAAGCATCCCGATGGATATCTATATCGGAAGAGAGGGCTAGGGAATAGGAGTGGCTGGTTGCTAGTGACTAGTGACTAGGGATTAGTAGCTAGGGATTAGGTTTGCGATACGAGAAAACCGCTAGTTTCAAACCTCCGCGGCACTTCCAGCATTTTATGCGCCGCACCACCATTTCTCATTTCTAATTTCTCATTCAAGCGAAGCTTTCAAACGGAATCAAAGGGCACCACGCCCCACGGGCTAACCCTGAACCTTGAACCCTGAACCCTGAACCCTTATTTTCTCTCTTCCATTTCTGAAAGGAAGGTCATTCTTATGGCAGACATCCAGAAACAGTACGGACTTTTTATCGACGGAGATTTTGTACCAGCCGGTGACGGCGCGACATTTGCAGCGCACAATCCGGCGAATGGCGAAGAGCTCGCTCTCTTTGCGGAAGCGACGAAGGAAGATGTAGACAAAGCTGTGAAAGCGGCTCGCGCAGCGCTCCCGGCCTGGTCGAAAACATCCCCTGTCGAAAGACAGAATCTTCTTTTGAAGATCGCAGACATCATCGATGCCAATGCCGATCACCTGGCTCTCATGGAGACGCTCGACAACGGCAAGCCGATCCGCGAGACGAAGGCAGCGGATGTTCCGCTCGGCAGCGATCATTTCCGCTATTTTGCAGGGTGCCTCCGTGCGTGGGAGGGTAGTGCGACGATGATCGATGACAATACCATGTCGCTCATTCTTCATGAACCGGTCGGCGTGGTCGGGCAGGTCATCCCGTGGAATTTCCCCTTCACCATGGCATGCTGGAAGCTTGCGCCGGCGCTTGCGGCGGGCAATACCATCGTCATGAAGCCATCCTCTCACACATCGCTGTCTTTGATGGAATTCATGCGTCTCATTCAGGACGTCCTGCCGAAGGGCGTGGTCAATGTCATCACCGGCAAGGGCTCGAAGTCCGGCCAGTGGCTGCTCGACCATCCGGATCTGGACAAGCTCGCTTTCACCGGCTCTACCGAAGTCGGACACGGTGTGTATCAGGCGGCCTGCGACAAGCTCATTCCCTGTACGCTCGAGCTCGGCGGGAAATCCGCAAACATCGTCTTTGACGACTGCGACCTTTCCCAGGCCATCGACGGCGCCTGCAAGGGCATCCTCTTCAATCAGGGACAGGTCTGCTGCGCCGGCTCTCGTCTCTTCGTACAGGAAGGCATCTTCGATGAATTCCTGAAACACCTGAAAGCGACCTTCGAAGCGGTCAAGATCGGCGATCCGACGGATCCATCGACCCAGCTCGGCGCGCAGATCTACAAATCCCAGCAGGATAAAGTCCTGAATTACGTCAAGATCGGCATCGAAGAGGGTGCGACCCTCGTGACGGGCGGTAAACGCTATACCGAAAACGGCTGCGACAAGGGCTACTTCATGGAACCGACCATCCTTGTCACTGACAAGCCGGAATGCCGCGTGTGCCAGGAAGAGATCTTCGGACCGGTCGTCGTAGTACAGAAATTCAAGACCGCTGATGAAGTCATCGCGCTGGCTAATGACAGTGTGTACGGCCTCGGCGGCGCGGTATTCACCAAGAATATCAATACAGCCATGAAGGTCGCACGCAGTGTCCGCACCGGCCGTATGTGGGTGAATACCTACAACGATCTGCCGGCAGGCGCACCGTTTGGCGGCTACAAGCAGTCCGGTATCGGTCGTGAAACGCACAAGGTCATGCTCGAACACTACAGCCAGATGAAGAATATTTTCATCAACCTGAAAGATGGCGTCAGCGGGATGTATGATATCAAATAAATAGGTCACCAAAAAGCCCGCTCCGTGAGGAGCGGGCTTTTTGAGCTTCAGAGGCTGGAGAATAGCGCTTTTCCCGTATCGTCATTGAAAGCGTTGCCGAGAAATCTTTCTTGCACACTGGATATCACAACTGGTGTCCTTGGCGGTAGGCTCAATACTTCTCGTTTCTCGTCATCAAACACCCAGCGCTTTCCGGTCTGCAAGGGGGATCCCTCGGCTGCGCTCGGGATGACGGTGCGGGGAAGCAGCCTCAGCGTTTCCCTAGGCACTTTCGATCCCTCCGCAAGTCGCATACTTATAAAAGAGGTGCGCGTTTGCGCGCACCATCTCATCGAAGAGCGCCAGTTCTTCCTTGGAAAATCCGTGAACATCAGTCCAAGTATAGGAGGGAAGCTCGCAACGGGCGTCGTCGAAACCGTCTTCTGTCGGCCGCTCGAAGTGGACAATGACGTGTTCCGTGCCGTCTTTGGAAATCAGCTCCGAGTGGACGATTTCCGTGCCATCATCCAGCGTCATGTAAGGGTACATCATAAGAAAACCTCCTTTATAAACATGGGGGCTATCGGTGGGGAAAACCATCTTTTGCCTTCGGCGCGCCCCTTCTTCAAGGATCTGCTCAGTTGGTGCGAATTTCTAATCCCCAATTCCTAATCCCAGTGACTAGTCACAAGTTACAAAAACCCCATTTTTCTTATTCTACCACAAGTCTGGAAGCAGGGATTAGGGATTAGCGGCTGGGGATCAGGTGTTACGAGTGACTCGTGACTTCAATGCCGCTTTCGGGTATCGCCATTATTTATACTCCGCGGCGATTATGGAAATGCTGATTAAATCTGACAACGATTTAATCAGCATTTCCATAAGATGAGCGTTGTTGCACTTCTTCTACCCCCTTCCCATGGAAGGGGGTAGAAGAAGTGCAGGGGGTTGGCCAAAGTCGAAAGAGAGTAAAGCCGAGAAATCTTTCTTGCACACCGGATATCACAACTGGTGTCCTTGGCGGCAGGCTCAATACTTCTCGTTTCTCGTCATCAAACACCCAGCGTTTTCCTGTCTGCAAGGGGGATCCCTCGGCTGCGCTCGGGATGACGGTGCGGGGAAGCACCCTCAGCGTTTTCCTAGGCACTTTCGATCTCTCCACAAGTCGCATACTTATAAAAGAGGTGCGCGTTTGCGCGCACCATCTCATCGAAGAGCGCCAGTATCCCTGGTCGCTTATCCCTAATCCCTGCTTTCAAATTTTGGGGTTCGGAGGATAGCGCTTTTCCCGTATCGTCATTTCGAGCGAAGTCGAGAAATCTTTCTTGCACACCGGATATCACAACTGGTGTCCTTGGCGGTAGGCTCAATACTTCTCGCTTCTCGTCATCAAATATCCAGCATTTTCCTGCCTGCAAGGGGGATCCCTCGGCTGCGCTCGGGATGACGGTGCTGGGAAGCAGCCTCAGCGTTTCCCTAATCCCTAGCCACTAGTCCCCCCTATTCTGTTACAGCCTCCGACAGTGGTTTGAACGGATTATAAAAATATTCTAATTATTCACTCTTTATATTATGGTATAATAAATCAGTTAATGAGAGTGTGTATTGCGGTCACAAGGAAGGGCGGCTCTCGCGGCCTTCCTTTCCACAGCATTTTTCCCTATCAAGGAGGAAAACGGATTGGAAACGAAACGTGATTTTATCTGGAAGATGGGCGGCCAGCAGGGACAGGGTGTCGAGTCCTGCGGTGAGATCCTCGGCAAGGTCCTGGCGCAGGAAGGATACTCTCTGTTCAGCCAGCGTCTCTTTGCTTCCCGTATCAAGGGCGGCCACACCACCATTGCGCTGCGTATTGCGACGAAAGAAATCGCGACCATTGGCGAGCATGTAGACTGTCTGGTCGCACTCGATCAGGAAACGATCGATATCCATGGCAAGGAAGTGCCGGAAGGCGGCGTCATCATCGCCGATGATGCGTTCCACCCGAAATTTGAAGCACATACCGGCCGTATGTTCCTTGCGCTCCCGATCACGGAGCTGGCGAAGAAATACGGCAGCATGCAGATGAAGAATATCGCAGCGCTCGGCATGAGTGCCGGCGTGCTGGGATTCCCGGAAGAACCATTCTACGGCTTCATCGCCGACCGCTTTGCCAAGAAGGGCGATGAAATCATTTCTAAAAACAAGGCGATCTTCAAGGATGGCTATGATACTGCCATCGCTGCGATGCACGGCGTAGAGCTTGGAAAGCTCGCGACCCCGCCGAAGAAGGACCAGCTCTACCTGCTCGGCAATGAAGCAGCAGCGCTTGGCGCGATTTCCGCAGGGGCTCGCTTCATGGCATCCTACCCGATCACGCCGGCGACGGAGATCATGGAATATATGATCAAAGTCATCCATAAGATCCATGGCACTGTCGTACAGACCGAAGATGAGCTCTCTTCCTGCATGATGGCGATGGGCGGCGGCTATGCAGGCGTTCGTGCCTTCACTGCGACCTCCGGCCCAGGGCTCTCCCTGATGGCAGAGTCGATCTCCATGGCAGCGACCGCAGAGATCCCGGTCGTCATCATCGACGTCATGCGTGCCGGCCCGTCCACGGGCATGGCGACCAAGGTGGAACAGAGCGATATCCGCTACGCGATCGGCTCCGGCCATGGTGATGCGGAAAAGATCGTCCTTGCGGCCGCTTCTATCGAAGACTGCTACTACATCACCCAGGAAGCCTTCAACCTTGCTGAAAAGTTCCAGACTCCGGTCATCGTTCTTTCCGACCTGCAGTTCGGCATGTGCAAGCAGTCCGTCCCGGCCTTTGACCTTCACCGCGTCGGGATCGAGCGCGGCAAGCTCATCCGCGAAGGCCTGCCGGAACTTGATACGAAGAAGAAAGAATACTTCCATCGTTTCGAAGATGTGGAAGACGGCATCTCCCCGAGAACCATCCCGGGCGTGAAGAACGGCATGTTCCTCTCCACGGGCCTCGAACACAATGTCTTCGGCAAACCGGCAGAAGGCGTGGGCGACCGTGTGATGGAGATGGAAAAGCGCCATCGCAAATTTGCCGGAGTACCGGAAGCGATCACCCCATTCTACGTCAACCATGAAGATACAGAATGCGACCTGCTCCTCGTAGGCATCACCTCCACCGGCGGTGCGATCGATGAAGCCTGTGAAGCACTCGAAGCAGAAGGCAAGAAGGTAAACCACCTGCACCTGCGTCTGCTCTCGCCATTCCCGGCTGAAGCTCTTCGCCCCTACATCGAAGGTGCGAAGAAAGTCCTCATCGTAGAAGAAGACCTGACAGAGCAGCTCCGTGAGCTCTTTGCGATCCATTTCTCCTGCCATGACAAGCTGCTGTCCTGCCTGCAGTATGACGGCACTCCGTTCACGGCATCCACCATTCTCAAAAAAGCTAAGGAGGTCTTCTAAGATGGCATCACCGCGCGACTATAAAAATACCATTATTCCGAACTGGTGCCCCGGCTGCGGCGACTACGGCATTCAGAATGCCATCAGCGCTGTCTGTGCGAAAAAAGGCTGGGCGAATGAAGACATCACCCTGATCTCCGGCATCGGCTGCTCGTCCCGTATCGGCGGCTACCAGTACTGCTACGGCGCTCATACCACCCACGGCAGAGCCCTTCCCTTCGCACAGGGCATCAAGTGCGCAAACAAAGACACCCATATGATCGTCTGCTCCGGTGACGGCGACTCCTACGCCATCGGTCTCGGCCATGCCATGCATGCGATGAAGAGAAATATGGACATCACCTACCTCGTCTTTGATAATCAGGTCTACGGCCTCACCAAAGGCCAGACCTCTCCGGCCTCCTCCCAGGGCTTCGTCACCAAGACCACCCCGGACGGCAACCCAATGACCCCGCTCGATGCGCCATCCATGGCCATCGCAGCCGGTGCCACCTTCGTCGCTCAGGCCTATGCCATCGATGGCAAGAACCTCGTCGACATCATTGAAAAAGCCGTCGATCACAAAGGCTTCTCTTACGTCAATATCTTCACCCCGTGCGTGACCTTCAACCATTTCAATACCGTCGAATGGTACAACACCCACCTGAAGAAGATCTCCGACGTCCGTGAATCCTATGATCCAACCAGCAAAGCCCAGGCCTTCCACCTCCTCGCAGAGACCGATAGCCTCGTCACCGGCGTCATCTACGAAGAGACCGGCGCCCTTCCTTTCGGCGATATCGTACCGTCCAAAGATATCGCGCTCGTCGACTATGTAGAAAAGCCGAGCCAGGAAGTCTTCGACGACCTCTGCAAGGAATTCAGATAGCAGATATCCTCCTTCCGGAGAAAATCGGGAGAAGCGGTGAGAAATCTACCCCCTTCCCATGGAAGGGGGATGCCCGAAGGGGAAAAGAGCGAAGCCAACCTCCGGCGCTACGCGCCACCTCCTTCCAAAGGAAGGAGGGAGAAGTGGGGTGAAAAACCTATCTCCCACCTTCCAGAGGAGGGAGAAGCGGGATGAGTAGCCCATCTATCCCCTTCCCTTGGAAGGGGAACGCCCGAAGGGCAAGGGGTTGGCCGAGGGGAAAAGAGCTTAGCCAACCTCCGGCGCTACGCGCCACCTCCTTCCAGAGGAAGGAGGGAAAAGTGGGATGAGTAACCCATCCCCGCCTTCCCATGGAAGGGGGGAGAAGTAGCAAAAACCTATCTACTCTCCTTTTATAGGAAAGAGTGTTTTGCAACAGGTATGCCTATGATTACAAATCGCCCCCGGGTTTCTAAGTCCATGCGTATCCGCTCGCGAGAACTTAGGAATCAAATGACTCCGGAAGAAAAGCAACTATGGTATCATTTCCTGAGAACATATCGGCCTAGAGTAACAAGACAGTATGTGCTGGGACCGTATATCGCTGATTTTTATTGTGCAAAGGCTGGGCTGATCATCGAAATCGATGGAAAGCAGCATTGTACAGAGTCAGGATTTGCGCATGATACTGTAAGGACGCATTTCTTTGAGAATTATGGATTAAAAGTAGTGCGATTGACCAATTTTCAGATTCATTTTCAGTTCAATGAATGTTGCCAATATCTGGAAACCATTCTCCGTGAACGGATAATGGAGCGTGCTACTATGGGTGAGTAATCCATCTACCCCCTTCCTATGGAAGGGGGATGCCCGAAGGGCAGGGGGTTGGCCGAAGGCGAAAAGAGCTTAGCCAACCTCCGGCGCTACGCGCCACCTCCTTCCAGAGGAAGGAGGGAGAAGCTGGATGAGTAATCCATCTACCCCCTTCCCGTGGAAGGGGGATGCCCGAAGGGCAGGGGGTTGGTCGAGGGGAAAAGAGCGAAGCCAACCTCCGGCGCTACGCGCCACCTCCTTCCAGAGGAAGGAGGGAGAAGTGGGATGAGTAACCACATCCCCGCCTTCCAGTGGAAGGAGAGAGAAATCATTTTCCCCGTTGTAGAAAAGGAGCAGAACCGATCATGTCATCCGATCGTATGATGGAATACTACTACTCCATGGGACAGGACTGCCTCACGAATGGTGCTCTTGACGATGCGGTCACCTATTTCCGCAAAGCCGCCAATATGGGAGCCGGCGAGGCCGCCTATGAGATCTGCGCCATCGGACGCCAGATGGAAACCGGTGATGGGGTAGAAAAAAATGAAGAAAAAGCAGAAAGCTGCTATAAAATAGGTATCGAGTACGGCATCGAGAAAGCCAGCCTGTACTTGGGTGAGATGTACCTTCGCGGTATCCATGGCGGAAAACCAAATCCGAGGAAAGCCCGACGCGCCTTAGAAGATGCTTCTGAGATGGGAAATAGAGAAGCTGCCGCTCTGCTTGGCAAAGCCTATGACGAAGGGCTGCTTGGGAAAGTGAATCCTAAGCAGGCCTTCCGATACTACCTCCTCGCCGCCGAGAGAGGGGATGCCAGCTCCATGCTGATGATCGGTCTTTTCTACGCACAGGGGACAAGCGTGGCGAAGGATCTCACGGCTGCTGAGATGTGGATCCGCAAAGGACGCGAGGAAGGAGATGACGATGGCGATCAGACGCTCCGCGTCTTCCTCTCCGTCGCCTCCTCGGAATACATCACAGGGGCTGCCGGGAAGGTAGACCCCGCGAAAGCCTGGCAGATGGCGGAAGAAGCGGAAGCTCTGGGCGATAAGGACGTCTTCTACCGCCTTGGCAAGACCTACAGCGCGGCTTCGAACCAGAAAGACCACCTGCCGAAAGCCTTCGAGTGCTACAAGCGCGCGGCAGAAAACGGCATTCCGGCGGCTATGGCCGCCCTCGGTCTCTGCTATGAAGCTGGGCTCGGCATAGAGGAAGACATCGCACGTGCCGTCTCCTTCTATAAGAGATCCGCAGAAGCCGGCGATCCCTTCGGCATGGCTCACTACGGCTACGCCCTCGCTAATGGCGAAGGTTGTGAAAAGAATGAAAAAGCCGCCATGTCCTGGCTCATCAAAGCCGCCATGCGAGGTGATCAGGGAGCCATCCTCACGCTGAAAGAAGACTACGGGTATGAGATGAAATAAAAAATACGTCATGATGCGACAGCATCATGACGTATTTTTTATTCAGGGTTCAGGGTTCAGGGTTCAGGGTTCAGGGTTCAGGGTTCAGGGTTCAGGGTTCAGGGTTCAGGGTTCAGGG
>ENA-UEOW01000568-UEOW01000568.1-human-gut-metagenome-genome-assembly--contig:-NODE-568-length-11476-cov-7.225897_pt1 | contig 11476 bp, 10 predicted proteins | sample MGYA00242894_ERZ507904 | MGnify/ENA primary metagenome ERZ507904 (study PRJEB26167, sample SAMN06115426) | human gut metagenome | host: Homo sapiens | place: China:Chongqing | collected 2015-04-10... | reverse complement strand
ACAAATTTGCAGGAAAATCCGCAGGCAATTCGCTCGCCGGGCAATTAATGACCTCGTCATTATCCGCGCCACAGTCGCGAATGAAGGTGATAGTGGCGAACTCGTCAATCACTTCCGTCGGGTAGGCCGGGCCGGCATCGCGATACGAATTCATCAGCGGAATATGGTCGTTCTGGAAGCAGATAGTTTTTTCCGGGTTATTCATGATCCAGCGCGGGAAGAAAATAGTGCCGTGGAACAGTTTGTCGCCCAGGTTGACGATCAGGCTGACGTCGGTGCCGGTCGGTTCGGTCCAGGAGATTTTGTAGATACTTTCCCCCACCCGCACAATGTACGCTTCCTGATCTTTCACCCAGCGATTGCCGACGATGCCGCTGTGAATACGGTAGTCGAGGGTGTGGCCATTTTTGACGTAAATCTCGTAGTTCCAGCCGTTGTCGTAGGTATAGACCAGATGTTTACCGATAAAGCCGCCGAGGTCATGTTTGTCGAAAGTGCTCATCATTTATTCTCCTCTGTTTTGTTGAGGACAGCATACGTCTTTAAAAAATGAATGAATAACGCTATGTTTGGATTAAATACATTAAAATTTTAGATTGATTATGCACAAGACAACCCTGGAGCAGTGGGCGTTACTCGAAAAGGTAGTGGAATTGGGGAGCTTTGCCAGAGCGGCGGAGGAGACCAATCGCAGTCAGTCATCGGTAAGCTATAACCTCGCGCTGCTGCAGGAGCGCTTAGGCGTGGCGCTGCTGGCGCCGTCCGGCCGGCGGGCGGTGCTGACGCCGGCTGGCGAACTACTGCTGAATCAGGTCAAGCCGCTGCTGCAGGCCTTCGCCTACGTCGAGACGCACGCCGCCACTCTGCGCAACGGGGCGCGGACCCGCCTGGATCTGGTGGTCGACAGTATTTTCCCGCGCCAGCGGCTGTTCGCGATTTTACGCCAGTTTCAGCAGCGCTATCCGCAGACCCAGGTCAGGCTCACCGAAGTGCTGGAAAACCTGGATGACGAGAGCGCGGCGCGGACGGAAGCCGATGTGATGGTGTTGACCCGCCGCCAGGATATTACCGGCCGCGGGGAGTGGCTGATGAATATTGATTTCATCGCCGTCGCCCACCGCGACCACCCTCTCGCCGCGCTGGACGGACCGCTGGAGGATAGCGCGCTGGCGCCGTGGCCGCTGGTGCGCATTGCCGATCAGGGCGGCGATAGCCAGGCGCCGCGAGACGCCTGGACCTTCTCCACCATTGATGCCGCCATTGATGCGGTGATGTATCAGGTCGGCTTCGGCTGGCTGCCGGAGGAGCGCATTCGCCCCCATCTCGACCAGGGCGTGCTGAAGCGGCTGCCCCTCAGCCATGGCGCGCGCCGCGCGACGCCGCTGCATCTGATCGTCAAGCGGGACCTGGCGCCGATCGACGAACAGGTGGCCACGCTGCTGGCGTTGTTCCGGACGCCCTGAGGGGTAAGGCGGCGCTGGTCGCCTGGGCGTAATGATACGATTTTCTTATACTTTCCGGCGCAATATTGATCCAGGTTACTCCCAAAGTATGATGAATCACTAAAATCGTCATACTTTCCTGTCGTTGAGATTGCCGTCTTGTCTATTATCCGCCTCACCCTGCTGGCGCTGCTCGCCTGCGTCCCTCTGCTGGCTCAGGCCGCGCCGTACCAGCTCACCACCGCCTGGCCGGTTAACGTCGGCCCGCTGAATCCCCATCTCTATACGCCCAACCAGATGTTTGCCCAAAGCATGGTCTATGAACCGCTGGTGAAGTATCAGGCTGACGGCAGCGTACAGCCCTGGCTGGCAACCCGCTGGCGTCACTCCGCCGACGGCAAAACCTGGTGGTTCACCCTGCGCGACGATGTGGCCTTCTCCAACGGCGAACCGTTTAATGCCCAGGCCGCGGCGGCCAATTTTCAGGCGGTGCTGGCCAACCGCCAACGCCACGCCTGGCTTGAGCTCGCCAACCAAATAACCGACGTGCGGGCCCTCAGCGCCACCGAGCTGCAGATCACCCTGAAAAGCGCCTACGCCCCCTTACTGCAAGAGCTGGCCCTGCCCCGCCCGTTCCGCTTCATCGCCCCCTCGCAGTTTATCGATGGCGGCACCGCCAGGGGCATTAAAGCCCCGATCGGCACCGGCCCGTGGCGGCTGGCAAGCTCGCAGCTCAATCAGCGCGATGTGCTGGTGCGCAATGAGCGCTACTGGGGTCGCAAACCCGCGCTACAGCAAATCACCATCAAGGTGATCCCTGACGCCACCAGCCGGGCGGTGGCGTTCGAAACCGGGGAAATCGATATGCTCTACGGCGATGAAGGGTTGCTGCCGCTGGACACCTTCGAACGCTTTCGCCATCACCCCGGCTACGTGGCGCGCCTGTCCGCCCCGGCGGAGACGGTAATGCTGGCGCTAAACGCCAGCCAGGGCCCGACCCGCGAGCAGGCGGTTCGTGAGGCGCTCAACTACGCCGTCGATAAACAGACCCTTGTCGATAGCGTGTTGTATGGCACCCAGCAGGTTGCCGACACCCTGTTTGCCCCCTCCGTCCCTTACGCCCCGCAGAATCTGACGCCGCGCCGTTACGACCCGACAAAAGCCCGCGCCCTGCTGGAACAGGCCGGCTGGCAGCAGCTGGAGGGCCAGCCCTGGCGACAAAAAGCCGGGCAACCGTTGGCGATTGAGCTGGCGTTTATTGGCACCGACGCGCTGGCTAAATCGATGGCCGAAATTATTCAGGCCAATCTGCGGCAGGTCGGCGTGCAGGTCACCCTGGTGGGCGAGGAGGAAAGCAGCATTTACGCGCGCCAGCGCGAAGGCCGCTTCGGCATGATCTTCAATCGCACCTGGGGCGCGCCCTACGATCCGCATGCCTTTTTAAGCTCGATGCGCGTCCCTTCGCATGCGGATTACCAGGCCCAGCGCGGCCTGCCAGACAAGGCACTGATTGATAAAGAGATTAGTGAAGTGCTGACCACCGGGGACGAGGCGCAGCGGAGAAAACTGTACCATGATGTGCTGACCCGTCTGCATCAGGACGCGGTGTATCTGCCCATCAGCTATGTCTCGCTGATGTCGGTCGCGCGCCAGGAAGTCGGGGAGATCCCGTTCGCCCCGGTGACCAGCGAGATCCCTTTCGACCAGATTACCCCGGTAACGCCATAATGCTACGCTATATTTTACGCCGCCTGCTGCTGCTGATCCCGCTGCTGCTCGCCGCCTCAGCCATCATCTTTCTGCTGCTGCGGCTCGGCGCCGGCGACCCGGCGCTGGATTATTTACGCCTGTCGAACCTGCCGCCCACTGAAGAGATGGTTGCCTCGACCCGCGAGCTGCTGGGGCTCAACCAGCCGCTGGCAATGCAGTATCTGCACTGGCTATGGCGGGCGCTGCACCTGGATTTCGGTCTCTCCTATGCCACCCAGCGCCCGGTGCTGGACGACCTGCTGCACTTCCTGCCGGCCACCCTGCTGCTCACCGGCGCGGCGCTGGCGCTGATCCTCGTCACCTCCCTGCCGTTGGGCATCTGGGCGGCGCGCCATCGCGATCGCCTGCCGGACTATATCGTACGGCTGATTGCCTTCCTCGGCGTCTCAATGCCCAACTTCTGGCTGGCCTTTCTGCTGGTGATGCTCTTTTCCGTGCATCTGCAGTGGCTCCCGGCGATGGGGTATGGCGACTGGCAGCACCTGATTTTGCCCGCCGTCTCCATCGCCTTTATGTCGCTGGCGATCAACGCCCGCCTGCTGCGCGCCAGCATGCTGGACGCCGCCAGCCAGCGTCACGTGATATGGGCGCGGCTGCGCGGATTGAGCGCGCGCCAGGTGGAGCGCCGACATATCCTGCGCAATGCCACCCTGCCGGTGGTGACCGCCATGGGCATGCACATTGGCGAGCTGATCGGCGGCACCATGATTATCGAAAATATCTTTGCCTGGCCCGGGGTCGGCCGCTACGCAGTTTCCGCCATTTTCAATCGCGATTACCCGGTGATCCAGTGCTTTACCCTGATGATGGTGACGGTGTTCGTGCTGGCTAATCTGGCGGTAGATGTGCTTAACGCGGCGCTCGACCCGCGCCTGCGCCGCCACGAGGAGGTGAGCGCATGAGAGGGCTACAAAGCTTTCGCTGGCCGGTAAAACTGGCCATGCTGGTTATCGCGCTGCTGGCGGTCATCGCCATCGGCAGCGGCTGGTGGCTGCCCTGGGATCCAGCGGCGATTGACCTTCAGCAGCGGCTGCTACCGCCGGGCGCAGCGCACTGGCTCGGCACCGATCATCTCGGCCGGGATATTTTCTCACGCCTGCTGGCCGCCACCCGCGTTTCGCTGGGGGCGGTGATGGCTTGTCTGCTGCTGGTGCTGCTGATCGGCCTGGCGGTCGGCGGCTGCGCCGGACTGCTGGGCGGCCGCGCCGACCGCGGCCTGATGCGCATCGCCGAACTGTTTATGACTTTTCCGACCTCGATCCTATCGTTCTTTATGGTGGGAGTGCTGGGTACCGGGCTGACCAATGTGATCCTCGCCATTGCGCTGTCGCACTGGGCCTGGTACGCCAGAATGGTGCGTAACCTGGTGGTTTCCCTGCGCCAGCGCGAATTTATCCTCGCCGCCCGTCTGAGCGGCGCCAGCCAGTGGCGGCTGTTCAGCGACCATCTGGCCGGCGCGGTGATCCCCTCGCTGCTGGTGCTCGCCTCGCTGGATATCGGCCATATGATGCTTCACGTAGCCGGCATGTCGTTCCTCGGTCTCGGCGTCAGCGCGCCGACGGCGGAATGGGGGGTGATGATCAACGACGCCCGGCAGTATATCTGGACCCAGCCGCTGCAAATGGTCTGGCCGGGGCTGGCGCTGTTCATCAGCGTGATGGCTTTTAACCTGCTGGGCGACGCGCTGCGCGATCGTCTCGATCCCCACCTGATCGCGGAGCATAGCCACTGATGCCGCAGAAGATCCAACTGGAACAGATCTCGCTTGCCGCTGACCGACCGCTGGTCAGCGACGTCTCCTTCACCCTGCGCCGCGGCCAGGTGCTGGCGCTGCTCGGCAGCAGTGGTTGCGGAAAATCGCTGACCTGCGCCGCCGCGCTGGGCCTGCTGCCGCCCGGCGTCAGGCAAACCGCCGGCCGGGTGCTTCTCGACGGCATTCCGGTGCACGGCGAACAGCTGCGCGGGGCGACCATCGCCACCATCATGCAGAACCCGCGTAGCGCCTTTAACCCGCTGCAGACCATGGCCGCGCACGCCCGGGAAACCTGCCGGGCAGCGGGTCGTGAAACGAATGACGCCGTGCTGCTGGCAGCGATGGAGGAGGTCGGTCTGGACAATCCGCGGGCGCTACTGAAGCGCTACCCTTTTGAAATGAGCGGGGGCATGCTGCAACGGATGATGGTCGCTCTCGCCCTGCTCAGCCGCGCGCCCTTTATCATCGCCGACGAGCCGACGACCGATCTCGATGCCATCGCCCAGGCGCGCATCCTCGACCTGCTGGCGGATATTGTCGCCAGGCGCGGTCTGGGACTGCTGCTGGTGACGCATGACATGGGCGTCGTGGCGCGGCTGGCGCATCACGTAACGGTGATGGAGAACGGTCGCCTCGTTGAACACTGCGATGTGAATACGCTATTTAGCGCCCCGCGGCACCCGCTCAGCCAGCGCCTGCTGGCCGCTCATCTGGCGTTATACGGTCTGGAGAAAACACCATGAATTTACTCAGCGCTACCGGGGTGAGTCACGATTATCCTCACCACGGCAGGGTCCTGCATGCGATCCATCTCGCCATCGCCCCCGGCGAAACGGTGGCCCTGCTCGGACGCAGCGGCTGTGGGAAAAGCACCCTGGCGCGGATGCTGGTGGGTCTGGAAACGCCGCAGCACGGCGATATTGCCTGGCGCGGCACGCCGCTGGCCGCCCTGAAGGGCGAGGCCATCGGCGCCTTCCGCCGTGATATTCAGCTGGTATTTCAGGATGCCTTCAGCGCGGTGAATCCGCGCAAAACGGTGCGCGAGATCGTCAGCGAGCCGCTGCGCCATCTGTTGTGCTTGTCGCGTGAGGCGCGTGCGCGGCGGGTGGAAGAGATGCTGCTGGCCGTCGACCTCGCGCCGTCGCTGCTCGATAAGCGCCCGGCGCAGGTCAGCGGCGGACAGCTGCAGCGCGTCTGCCTGGCACGCGCCCTGGCGGTACGGCCGCAGCTGTTGATCCTTGATGAAGCGGTTTCAAATCTCGATCTGCTGCTGCAGGCGGAGATTATCGCCCTGCTGAAGCGTCTACAGGCGCAGTTTGACACCGCCTGCCTGTTCATCACCCATGACCTGCGGCTGGTGGAGCGCTTTTGCCAGCGAGTGCTGGTGATGGAGCACGGGCGCATCGTCGAAACCGCAACGGTTAGTCTACCGCTACGCCTGCGTTCCCCTGCCGGACAGGCGCTCCAGCAGGCGGTGCTCCCCCCTTTTCCTGCCACTCTGCTTAACGAGGCCATGCCATGCAGCGCGTAACCCTGACCCTTGATGATGACCTGCTGGCCGCCCTCGATGCGCTAAGCGCCCGCCGCGGCTACCACAACCGTTCGGAGGCGGTACGCGATATTCTGCGCGACGCCCTCAACCAGGATCCTCCGTCGCCGGAATCACGGCGCGGGTATGCCGTCCTGTCGTACGTGTATGAACATGAGAAACGCGAACTGGCGAGCCGGCTGGTGGCCACCCAGCATCATCATCACGATCTCTCCGTCGCCACGCTGCATGTGCATATCAGTCATGACGACTGCCTGGAGATTGCGGTGCTGAAAGGTGATATGGCCGAGGTACAGCATTTTGCCGACGACGTGATTGCCCAGCGCGGCGTGCGCCATGGGCATTTGCAGTGTTTAGCGGATGATTAATTATTTGAAAATTCTTGGGTGGTTTATCAACAGTTGATAAACCACATAAACTATACGCTTTGTGAATTATCCCTCTTCGCCAATAATGGCGCCTCATTTAACGATCTCGTTATGGCGAGGCTCCTGCATAAATACAAGTTACCGCCCTGTTGGTATCGAGAGAGACCACTCAGGGAAATACAGGCTTCCATCGAATCAAGGTGTTGCCAAGGTAACTTCTGGCGGTCATGACCGTTCAGATACGTTATGCAGTGCTAAAACCAGGACGTAGGGATCTGCCTGCGCTAACCCTGTCTTGTTCGCCCCTATGAGTGATTTTTTATAGGGATTTTTAAACATGTCTTCCATTCAACTCTGCGCCGCCCATCAGGCGACCTCTGGCTTCGACGGCGATGCGATCGTCCAGTACATGCGTACCGATTTTATTACGCTGCAGGAACATCTCAGCGTTCATGAGGCGCGCGAACACTTTATCTCCCAGCTGGCCAGCGATGATATTCCCGGGCAGGTGTTTGTCGTCGCCGGCAAGAAGCTGCGTGGCAGCCTGTCGGTCAAAAAGCTACTCCAGGAAACGGATATCAACCAGTCTATCCGCCACCTGATGGACAGCTGCCTGTTTCGCGTCAAACCTGACGATGAGCGCCAGCAGGTGATTGCCGAGCTCAGCGAGCGCGGCCTCGACCTGGTCCCCGTCGTCGATAAAGGCGAGCTGGTCGGCTGCCTGATGGAGAAGGAGATCGCCCATCTGCTGGAGGATGACGTCACCGAAGATGCTCAGCTGCAGGGGGCAACGCTGCCGCTGGAAAAACCGTACCTCGAGATCAGCCCCTGGACGCTGTGGAAAAAACGCTCGGTGTGGCTGCTGCTGCTGTTCGTGGCCGAAGCCTACACCAGCAGCGTACTGCAGCATTTCGAAGAAGCCCTGGAATCGGCCATCGCGCTGGCCTTCTTTATTCCGCTGCTCATCGGCACCGGCGGCAACAGCGGAACGCAGATCACCTCGACGCTGGTGCGCTCGATGGCGCTGGGGGAAGTGCGACTGCGCGATATGGGGCGGGTGATCCGCAAAGAGGTATCGACCTCGTTTCTGATTGCCCTGACCCTGGGCCTGGCGGGCTGCCTGCGCGCCTGGATGATGGGGATTGGCATGGAAATCACGCTCATCGTCAGCCTGACGCTGGTGTGCATTACCCTGTGGAGCGCGATTGTCTCCTCGGTCATTCCGATGGTGCTTAAGCGGATCGGCATTGACCCGGCGGTAGTTTCCGCGCCGTTTATCGCCACGCTGATTGATGGCACCGGGCTGATTATCTATTTCAAAATCGCCCAGTATTTTCTTGGGTTGAACTGATCATATACGTCCGGGCACCAGGGCGCCCGGACGCGTAGATTACCCTTCCACCAGCGCCTGCGCGCAGGCCCAGGCGCTTGACCACGCCCACTGGAAGTTATACCCCCCGAGCCAGCCGGTAACGTCCATCACTTCGCCGATAAAGTAGAGACCCGGCGCCTTACGCGCCTCCATAGTACGCGACGAGAGTTCGTTGGTGTCCACGCCGCCGAGGGTCACCTCCGCCGTCCGGTAGCCTTCGGTGCCGTTCGGCTGCACGCGCCAGGCGGTTAACGTCTCCACCAGCGTCTGCTGATCGCGAACGTTCAGTTGCTTGAGCGTCACATCAGGTATCTGCCCCAGCTGCTGCAGACACTCCACCAGCCGCTTCGGCAGCTGCATCGCCAGGGTGTTCTTCAGGCTCTGGTTGGGATGCGCGCTGCGCTGCTCGTTAAGGAAGTCATCAAGATCGCAGTCCGGTAGCAGATTAACGGTGACGAACTCGCCGGGCTGCCAGTAGCTGGAAATTTGCAGCACCGCCGGTCCGGAAAGGCCGCGGTGGGTGAACAGCAGATTTTCGCGAAACAGAGTGCCGTTCTCGGCGGTAATGGTCGACGGCACCGACACGCCGGAGAGGACCTGCAGCTGCTCAAGCAATGGCTTGTGGAGGGTAAACGGCACCAGCCCCGCGCGGGTCGGCAGCACCTTCAGGCCGAACTGCTCGGCGACTTTATAGCCAAACGGCGAGGCGCCGAGCCCCGGCATCGACAGACCGCCGGAGGCGATCACCAGCTTTTTGGTCACCAGCGTTTCGCCGTTCACCTGTAGCCGGTAGCCTTGTTCATCGCGCTCCACGCTGAGGATTTCGCTGCGCAGACGGATCTGCACGCCGCCCTTTTCACATTCCGCGAGCAGCAGATTGACGATCTGCTCCGCCGAATCATCGCAAAACAGCTGGCCGAGGGTCTTCTCATGCCAGGCGATGCCGTATTTACCGACCAGCTCAATAAAGTCCCACTGGGTGTAGCGCGCCAGGGCAGATTTGCAAAAATGCAGGTTTTGGCTCAAATAGGCCGCCGGTTCAACATACATGTTGGTAAAGTTGCAGCGGCCGCCGCCGGACATCAGAATTTTTCTCCCCGGCTTTTTGCCGTTATCCAGCAGCAGGACGCGGCAGCCAAGCTGGCCCGCCTGCGCTGCGCAAAACATTCCCGCCGCTCCGGCGCCAACGACAATGGCATCAAACCTTTCCACACCGCGTTCCTCGTTCCCCAATTGTCGGGTTTTGTAAATATTTCACTCTGGTCACACCAGCGGGAAAAATCCCGCATTAGATACATCATTGAAAGATATAGGATTACTCCCAACAGGGTAAAACCTAAACAGGAAGAAAATCAAAAAAAGTCTATATTTCACTTTGCCCGCGCCGCTAAAGTCACTGATAATGCGCCGCGTTCATGTCCTCAAAATGGCGTAACGTCCTATGCTACATTTATTTGCCGGTCTGGATTTACATACCGGACTATTATTATTGCTTGCTTTAGCTTTTGTACTGTTTTACGAAGCGATTAACGGTTTCCATGATACCGCAAACGCGGTGGCTACGGTTATCTACACTCGCGCAATGCGCTCACAGCTCGCTGTGGCGATGGCGGCGCTCTTCAACTTCTTCGGCGTTCTGCTGGGCGGTCTCAGCGTAGCCTATGCCATCGTGCATATGCTGCCGACCGATCTGCTGCTTAACATGGGTTCCGCACATGGCCTCGCCATGGTGTTCTCTATGCTGCTGGCGGCGATCATCTGGAACCTCGGCACCTGGTACTTCGGTCTTCCAGCTTCCAGTTCTCATACCCTGATTGGCGCCATCATCGGCATTGGTTTAACCAATGCGCTGATGACCGGTACTTCCGTGGTTGATGCGCTGAATATCCCGAAAGTCATCGGTATTTTTGCTTCGCTTATCATCTCGCCGATCGTCGGTCTGGTGATCGCGGGCGGCCTGATTTTCCTGCTGCGTCGCTACTGGAGCGGAACCAAAAAACGCGCGCGTATCCACCTGACGCCCGCAGAGCGTGAAAAGAAAGACGGTAAGAAAAAGCCGCCGTTCTGGACCCGTATCGCGCTGATCCTGTCTGCTATTGGCGTGTCGTTCTCTCACGGTGCTAACGATGGGCAGAAAGGCATTGGCCTGGTGATGCTGGTGCTGATCGGCGTCGCGCCGGCGGGTTTCGTGGTGAATATGAATGCCTCTGGTTACGAAATCACCCGTACCCGCGATGCGGTCAACAACGTGGAAACCTTCTTCCAGCAGCGTCCTGAACTGCTGAAAAAAGCCACCGGCGTCGATCAGCTGGTGCCTTCTCCGGATACCAATACCGCGGCCAATGGCGAGTTCCACTGCCATCCGGCGAACACCATCAACGCCCTTGACCGCGTCAAAACCATGCTGACCGGCGTTGAGAACTACGAGTCGCTAAAACCGGAACAGCGCGGCCAGCTGCGTCGCATCATGCTCTGCATCTCCGACACCACCGACAAGGTGGCGAAGCTGCCGGATGTGAGCGCTGACGACCAGCGTCTGCTGAAGAAACTGAAAACCGATATGCTGAGCACCATCGAGTACGCGCCAATCTGGATTATCATGGCTGTCGCGCTGGCGCTGGGTATCGGCACCATGATCGGCTGGCGCCGCGTGGCGACCACCATCGGTGAGAAGATTGGTAAGAAAGGCATGACCTACGCTCAGGGGATGTCGGCTCAGATGACCGCAGCGGTTTCTATCGGTCTGGCGAGCTACACCGGGATGCCGGTTTCCACCACCCACGTACTCTCCTCCTCGGTAGCGGGGACGATGCTGGTGGATGGCGGTGGTCTGCAGAAAAAGACGGTGACCAGCATTCTGATGGCCTGGGTGCTGACCCTGCCGGCAGCGATTATCCTTTCAGGCGTCCTTTACTGGCTCTCCCTGAAACTGATTTAAGCGTTATTCGTTCAAAACGGGCCAGCTTGCTGGCCCGTTTTTTTATTCTGAAACGTTAGTGCCAGATCATCAGCGCAATCAGGCTCACCACCACCAGGCCGCACAGGGCGCTGGTCAGGATAAACTGGCGACGAACACGTTCGCAGCGACGAATAAATTCATCATCGTGATGGTCACGGTAGCGCTGGGCATAGATATACCACACCAGCCGCATCTGTTTGCTGGGCTGCCCGTGCGAGGTAAAAAAGCCGCCGCCATCAACATACTGATAGAGCAAGGGATCG
>ENA-UEOW01000553-UEOW01000553.1-human-gut-metagenome-genome-assembly--contig:-NODE-553-length-11889-cov-11.187775_pt1 | contig 11889 bp, 8 predicted proteins | sample MGYA00242894_ERZ507904 | MGnify/ENA primary metagenome ERZ507904 (study PRJEB26167, sample SAMN06115426) | human gut metagenome | host: Homo sapiens | place: China:Chongqing | collected 2015-04-10... | reverse complement strand
CATGGAACTACATCGCTTTTTCCGTTATGCTATTGAGAAAATGTGCAAGGAAAAGAAAAGTTTAAATCACTTCAATATGAAGATATTGCTATATTTCTTTGCACGTTATTTATTGGCTCCATTATTTGTAGCCGTGATGATATTTGTCTTGACCGGAATAAAAACGATCAAGAGCAAACTTAGCCTGAAGAAATTAATCATATTCATTCTTCTGGCTTCCATTGCCGTTGCTTTACCCAGCCTGTTCGGTTTCCTAAAAAACGAATACGTCTGGGGAGGCTTGACATTCACGATATTGTCCTATATCCTCCTTGGAGCATTGTTCTGCAAACTGTCAACCTCCGATTTGTTCGGAGCAATCGGTATTGGCAGTTCCCGAACAGCGGTCATTCTCACTCTAACCACAATATGCGCTTTAGGCGGATGGTGCTACTATCTACTGTTTGAACTGATAAGCAAGCTACCTTATTCGCTATGGAACACAACAAATATCCTGTGGTTTGCAATCCCATATCTGATTATGTACAGCAGAACCCTGTTCCTGGACATCCCGCACCCGATATATACCCCATGGGAATTGAGCTATGGTACCTTTGACCGGAAATATTGGGACAACATAGACAACTTCGGCTTCCGAACGGTCAAAGTCAAAATCAAACGGAATATAAAAGACCCGACATACGCTTCGTTGGTTGTCCGCCTGCCCAATGAAATATCTCTTGGGAATTGGTTCAATTGGGTTATCGAAGACCAAAACAGGCGTTTCCCCCAAAACAAGATTGAAACAGAGAAGGAAGATATGCAAATCGGATGGATGTTCTATACCTCAAAATGGTTTAACTTCCCGTTGTTCATAAGAATACTTGACCCCACTCTGACGAGTGAGGGCAATAAGATTAAGAATAATCAAACGATATATATCCGACGTGTACAAGTAGAAACAAAAACATCATAATATATGAAAACACTAACATATTTGCCTGTAAACTGGGTCAATGGTCTGAAGCTGACCAGCCAGCATTTCTTTGCAAACCAATATTGCCAAACGGAAGCTCTCAACCGCGAAGCAGGAAGGAGTCTGACCAGTTATAACTATGGTCTTGGAGAGGTCCTTGAAGGGATAGGTGACAATCTTGAAATAGAGATTTCAGGTGATACCATGTCCACTCTCTGTGTCCGCCTGAAAAGCTGCAACGCTATCACCAAAGGCGGTCTGCCCATCGTTTATTACGACGGTTTATACGGGGATGAGAAACCCTGTGCAACCATTTCAGAATCCGGTCTGCAAGCCGAGGACAGCGAGTATATGGTACTAATATCCGTAGATCCGTATCACTTGATACCTGTCGGTGAACCGGACCCGGAAGAGGTGCCTTTGCATCACCCGTATGTCTTGCCGAGCATAAAACTCCATATCGTTCCCAGAAACCAAGTCAACAAATCTTTCTACAGCCAGAATTTTTTGCTGGTGGCAGAGGTATGCAGACAAGGGAATACCTATAAAATCAATCATCAATATATTCCACCGGTACAACATTCCGCTTGCCACGATGGGATTAAAACATTCATTTCCCAATTGGCACGTACCCTACAGTCGATAAAAGAAGACGTGAAACTCATTTACAGCAGGAATGTTGCTGACAAGCGTAGAGATACGCTTGCCAATAATACATTTGAGCTGTGTAAGGCTTTCTCGGCCTTTTACAACTCAAGAATCTTCTTTATCGAACAAATCGCCTTAGAGCAACCGCCGATATATCTTGTGCAGGCCGTGAATGAGCTTGCAAACGGTCTGAACTCCGCTCTTCAAAGTCTTTCTGAAACGGAAAGAGAACAATTGCTCCAATATTTCTATGAGTGGACCAATGTCACACCCTCTGAATTTATCACGAAGATAGAGAGCCTAACCAAGCTTATGTATGACCATACCAATATAAACCAGTCATTGCAGACGGCAGGGGCATTTGTGACACTGCTCAGCAATATGTTCCACAAAATGAGTGAACTGGAATACATCGGAATGGTTCGTGAGAATATTATAGTAGGAGACGAAAGTCACGAAACAATAGAGGCTCAAAAGAAACGATCATGGTCGTTTATAGGTTGAGCGATTAAATCATAGCAAGTATGGAAGCAGAAAACAAAATAGCTCGTTTGAAAGCGAAACTCCGATTTACTTTGGTATTCGCTATCGCACTGATTGTTACCACAACCGGAGGTATCGTAACGATTGTAACTGCACAAAAGGGAATATCCCTTCTTGAAAGCAAGAAGGCCGAATATGACAATGTGTTCAAGAAACAGGCAGAACTTAACTTCCAGATAGAAGAATTGTTCCGGGACTTGAACAATCTGAAGACCAAGCGGCGAAATTCGAGTGAACACAAGCACATGCAAAAATTGATAACCAAAAAACGGTTATTAATGGAAAATGACATTGCGATGCAGGCCGATAAAAGCAAGTACGAAGTGTATAAAGCTATGCTTGAACAGATCCGTGTCATCCAATCATCAATGGATGACCTTGACCGCGAAAGCAAAAAGCGTGAAAGCAACATGGAGCAACTTGAAAAGTGTAGAATCAAATATCAGGAATTAACCAAGAATAAACTGACGAAGCCATGACAAAAGACGAAATGCTATGGGGAAACATCCGTTTCCTCCTGCTGCTGATTTTCTCAGTAGCCGCAATTTATATCATACTTTGCCGGTATATACTCAACGTACCGACAGAGGACAGTTCGGAGTTGATAAACGAAATCAACCATTCCGAACGCATTTTTGAAATCCAGCATACACATATGCAGCAAGCGCAGAACATCTGGAATGAGATTGACTCTCTGGACTTCAACATTCATCAAGTACAAAAGATGGACGAGGTGAAGGATGGGATTTACCAATTGCAGCATATATACAAGGAAAACAATATGAATACGAAATTCCTTTTCGGCGTGTTGTCCTCCAGAATGCTTAAATGCCAATTCGACATAAAAGAGGAATTGAACAGTCTGGTACATAACAATGCACTGATTGAACGGGATTTGGAAGAATGTAAAGCCAATTTATAAAACATTCGCGATGGATAATAAGAAAACTATAACAATCATCATATTGGGACTGGTTGCCATAGCAGGTATCCTTTTGTTTTTGTTCCTGCCTTCGAAGTCGCACCTTGCCAATATTGACTTTTATGTGTATGACACCAATGATAATTTTCATTATGAGGTCAATGAGCGGTTGGAGCTATTAGTCAACGATACGGCAGCGATTAAAGGCAAGCGGCTCATATGGGAAATGGGAAACGGTGATACACTGATGAGAAATACGGATGTGTCATACACTTACCGTAAGGCCGGCAAATATCTTATTACTTTGAAAATAGACGGAAAACACTCCGTAAACAAGTATATCAAAGTTATCTCAGGGCTGGAGCATGAGGCCATTGATTCCATACCCCGTATAAATGGAGTGTCAGAGGGTTATCAAGGTGAAGAGCTGGTCTTTTCGGCAGAAGGCTATGGTATGGACACATGGCTATGGGAATTTGGAGAAAGCGGTACTGTGGACGCATACGAGCAGCAAGTCGTGTATTCGTATGATATTCCGGGAGAATACACCATCTCATTACAAACCAATACGACGAAATATCCGGTGAAGCACCGTATAACCATTCTCCCACGCTTTGAAAAAGCAGAGGAACTGGTCACGGTGGATTCGTTGGTACTGGTACAGAATGATATAAAAAAACACTTGCAAGCCATAGCTGACGCCAAAGTCTCACAAAAGTCGGTCTATTACGAACATACGAATTATATCCGTAACAAATATTTTTGCATTGATGCAGACCAGGTAGTGGTCGTCATCAATGATGAAAAATACAATGACTTCAACGGCTATTGCCAAGGACTGCATTTTCTTGAAAGCAACAGGAAAAAGCGTGTGAGTATTGATGATGTGAAAATTGACGATTTGAATTGCGTCAAGTCCATCCATGTGACACAAAGTTATATTGAAAAATGAAACAACTGAATCTCATACGAAATCTGTTTTCTGTGGCCGTGATGATTACTCTTGCGTGCAACGTATCTGCCCAAGTGTCCATCCGCGACAGAATACAAATAATGGATAGGGATATATTCAATTATCCGGAATCAACAGACGCTCCTGTCAAAACAAAGAAAAGCAAGACAAACAGAATTGTCTATTCGGACAGGACCGGAAATCAAAGTTATGAAGACCCGTATTTCCAGCGTAAGCGGTCTTCACACGGGATTGGCACACCCTATTACATAGTAGGTGAAAAGAACGGAACCTACAAGCTCGTTCAGGCTGACCCAGACATTACAGGCAAGCCCAAGTCGATAATAGGTTTCCTGTATAACAGCAAGAGACACTTTAAGGAACCCCGTAAAGTCAATTATGCCGGATGGATACCATCGGAAAATGTACTGATGTACGACCATGCCCGTATCAATCCCCGCAACAACCAGCCGATAAGGTACCGTATAGGCATAAACAGCATTAACAAGCTGTTCGATATCCATCAATTCTTCAATGGAGATACCCTGAAAATATACGGAGAGCCGTTTTTGAAAACAACAACGGATGCGGTAGTTGTCAGCGGAGAGGTTGTTTACCTATACAAGTTAGACAAGAGCGGCAAATCCGCATTGATTTCCAATGTTCCCGCATTATCAGACAGTACCAAACGCTTTTTAGGGTGGGTTCCCGCTGACCTTCTTGCAGAAGTCGGCCAAAATGAGGTGTATCATATTGATTATTCACGATACCGTGATTCTTTGTTGTGTGCTGTCAACCTAATGTATCCCGATACGTTGGCATTACATAATGCGAATATTCAGGGTACGATGTTGTTCAACCTGGATGGAAACCCAGCAGGGCCTATGACGAATGGGAATATCCGGCTGAACTATCCTCTGTCCGTCTGGGACAAGAACTGGAATAAGATTATCAATATCAAAGGCGGAGACATCATGGTTTCCGATGTCCGAAAGATGGAAGCGGAAAACAAAAACGTGAACATACATGTACTGTTCAATGATGCCGACCTGCCTTATCTATCCCCATATATCAATGTACTACAGAACCTAAAGCTGAAAATGAAGCCCGGATATGACTACACTTTCTCAGCAACTTGCATATCCTCCAACGGAGAAAACAGACATTTGGCCCCAACCAAGGACTTTTCAGCCTGGCTCGACTATATCAAACAATCCATTTCTTCCAAACGGAAAAACGAGCAAGAGGAACAATCATCGTTTTACGGTTTTGGCGGGGCTATCAAACAAATCTCCCGTTATGATGACGAAAGCCGTTTCAGCAACAATGTATTTGTCATTTTAGGGTCAAAACAAACTTTATCCTTGCACGAGCAACAACTCTCGTGGCTGGCAACCCAACCGGCAAGGCTTCTGTTTGCCCAGATAGACAGAGCATCAGGCACTTCTTATCAGGACTTCCTATTGCAGGCCAAATCCATTCTGGACAGCCATTCTACGAAATACATAGACCATATATCCAATTATATCGCAGACAGCAGACTGGTAAAGACGGAGCTGTTCAAGAACATAGAAGCTACGGATGCCAACTTATACCTGTATGATGCTCCATACAACAGCCTTACGGTAGGAGGAATCTTATTCCCTAAAGGTAGAAACAGACTGGAAAGCAACGCTTTGGAAACAGCCTTGGATTCCGTATTATGGCAATCTTTCGAGACGGACAGCCTACTGTTGCACTCACTTAAAGATTATGAGCGAAATATAGGTGTCCTAAGAAGCCGTCCCACATCCGAACTGACGCATATATTCCATCATACGGAAAATCCTGACAGTATGAGCCTTGCCGATATAGATAGAAACAGCGTGAATGACACCTACTATATAAAGGCCTCCGTAGCGGACAGTATAATGGACGGGTACGAATATGGATATCTACTCGATGACAAGGAAGTGATGGAACTGTTGCAAAGCTACAGGGGACTGCTCCCGGAGTTCTCAGATAACATAGGGAAAAAGGAGCTAAGAGTGCTTCGCAAGCAATTTAACCGGCAAAAGAAAAGCATAAACAGAAGTTTCTATCGAAAAGTATTGCCCAGAAATCCATATTTGGCTCAAATCTTCTATTGTAAGACGGGAGTCATGGCCAATGACAGCCTTTTAAATTCAACAAAGGTGAAGAAACTAAAGAAAAGAAAGGTTGAGCTGACGGACTTTAATAGTGGCTATACAGCCCTGATTTCAAAGATGAAGAGACTGGAAGACGTGTATCAACGCAACCTTTTCAGACCTGTATTCATCGCCGGCAAGAAATATTATTTTATTCCGAAACAATTAATACTATAAATAAATGGAACCAACAAGAGAACAACTACAGGCAGAGATTCTTGAAATCCTATATCAGAAGTGCCTCCAGAAGCCAATATGGGTATCTTGTGCAGAAATATTTTGGAGCATCAGCAACCTCAAGGTATCAGAACGGAGTGTCAAGGACGTTCTTGACTGGCTGGTAAAAAACGACCTTGTAATTTATCAAGCGGATAAATACCAGATTGCCAAGCGCGAATTTATGGATATATCAAGACGTAAGGCTCTTGAGAAAAAAGAGACCGAAGAAAATGCCGAAGTCCGGACTGTAGAGTATGGAACATCCATTCCGCCTCACACGATGAACCATCATCCATGGCTTGAACGAGAGTACCAACAACCTGTCGCGAAATCATCAAACACAATGTTTGCCATCATAGCATTAATAGCCTTTCTGATCAGCGGCACACTTGTTGGCATACTCCTGTTCAACAGCTTCGCAACGGAACGGCGCAATAATGCAGAACTGACATACCTTCCGGACAGCATACAGGTTCCCTCGTTACAGGTTAGCACGCCCGGATATATCCGTGACGCATATACGACCAACCGCAACTTCAAGAACATCCAAACTTCGCTGGAAACACAGCAACGGATTAATTCTGAACTTATGGATATCTGCAAGGCACAACAATCCCAGATTAATATACTGACAACTTGCTCCAAACAACAAGCGGCGGACATCGAACATTTGGAAAAGGAACGGAAGATCTACACATGGATGATTGCCCTTGCACTCCTGGTATTAAGTTCATTGCTCATCTGCCGATACGGGCGTAAGAATTAGGACATACGCAAACATTCAGACTGTATAGTCAATCTGCTAACGGTATCTGCCACTTTCATGCGGTGGATACCGTTTTTCTGCATTCCGGCAGCAGTTTGCTTTCCGACGGTTTCGTCCGTTCCTGATGAAACTTCTTCTACAAGTGTTATTGTACAATACCGGGAATCAATTTAATAGCGACACATCATCAACGGGGCGTGTTTCTAATCATATAGGACAGTGGCTTTATACACGAACATTAGTTTAAAACGTGTTAAAATGAAAATAACAGCAAAAAAAACGCGCTAAAAAATTTGGAAAAATGAATATAAGCACTTATATTTGCTCACATCAAAGATGATGTTTTATTTTCTTCTCTTTTTCCCACAATAAAACTGAGTCATCCGGAGGCTGAGAGGAAATTTCAAAAAATCGTTTTTGAGGTTTTCTCTTTTTTGCATCTATACCGGTTAGGGCGCAAGGACGGAGAAACCGAAGTAAAATAATTACGTTTAACCCATTAAATCCAAGTATTATGGCATTTAGAGCATCATTGGAACTTAACAACAAGGAATTTGACGTCCTTTATTCAAACTATGAGTTTAGTCGTAACACAGACCCTAAAGGTATGCCCTCTTCAAGCGTATTGGGCGGTAGAGTAAAAGCAACCATCGAATCAACAGAAGACACTTCGGTCATCGAAGCGATGTTGAACAGTCCTTTCAAACCTGTAGAAGGAAAGATTATCTACAAAAAAACGGAGGAAGATGCCAAGATGAAGGAGATCCAGTTCAAGAACGCATACATCGTTCACTACTCGGAAACTCTGGACGCGAACAACGATGTGCCTATGACAATCACCATTACGTTCTCCGCTGAAGAAATCATCGTCGGCAGCGCAGCTCTTGACAACCGTTGGCCGAAGAAATAAATCGGAGTACATAGGTAAATCCTAAATCAAAACATTTGTCAGGCCGTCCGACGGACTTCCGCCGGGCGGCTTTGGCAATTTGGATATAAACCGTCAAATATAATGCCGCCATGCTGGAACAAAAAAAAGTCACATTGGAAATAGCCGGCATACCCATGCCGTCGTTTGTGCAGTTGATGCTCAAACAGAGCATCAATGAGCATCACTACTTTGAGATAACGCTGGATATCCAAGCCATAGAAGCCTATGGTGTGGAAATCCCGGAGGCGTCAAAAGACTGGGTTGGGAAAAAAGTAATCATGGACTTCGGCGGCACTATTTTTGTCGGCGTGGCCACCATGGTGGGACTTCATCGTTCCGGTGGAACACACGGAAATATAAAAGTGACGGGATATTCGTCAACATTCCTATTGGAGTCAGACCACACTTGTGCCTCATGGTGCAACAAATCCTTGTCTGACATCGTTAAGGAACTTACAGACAAGGTGGGAGTGCAAGCTCTTGTCAATCCGGAAACGAAATCGAAGCTGGAATACGAATGCCAGTACGAGGAAACCAACTTCAGATTCATACAACGGCTTGCCCGCCAATATCAGGAATGGCTCTACTACGACGGACAGAACCTTGTATTCGGGAAGCCACAGGCCGGCTCGACGACCAAGCTGACATACGGCGAGGAACTATCCGTGCTCGATGTCTGCTCGCAGGCACTTGCCCGACCAATAAAGGGAAGTTCTTACCATTCGGTGAACGACCAGACCTATAACGGTCAATCCCCCGATACCGCAGCCGGACAAAACACATTGGGACAAGCGGCCTTTGAGTCGTCATTGGCTTTGTTTACCGCTCCCGCTGTCCAACGGGCGGAACCGCGCATAACCAATAAGGGTGAACTTGACGCCTATTTCCAACGCAAGCAGCAAAGCGACAGCGCCGCATCCAGTTTCATCACCGGAGAAAGCGATTGCCGCATCCTCACGGTGGGCAGTATCATAGATGTTCATACCGCTATCCATACAGGAATAGGTATCCACGTAAAAAATAGCATCGGCACCTATATCATTACGGAAATAACCCACGTAGCCGGTATGGGTGACAGTTACCAGAACTATTTCACCGCACTTCCGTCTTCTATTCCCACCCTTCCATGCCCGGATGTACCTCTGCCTGTCGCTCATACACAGCAGGCCGTGGTTGTCAGCAACGAGGACCCGAAAAAGTTAGGCCGCGTCCAAGTCAAGATGAACTGGCAGACCGGCCCGATGCAAACCTCGTGGATACGGGTGCTCACTCCTGACGCAGGTACAAGCGACAAAGTGGCCACAAACAGAGGATTTGTATTCATACCCGAAAAGGGAGACCAAGTCATGGTGGCATTCAGATATGATGACCCGAACCGTCCGTTTGTACTTGGCAGCTTATTCCATGGAAAGTCAGGCACCGGTGGCGGCAGTTCAAACAAAACAAAAAGCCTGACTACCCGCAGCGGTTGTACCATAACGCTTGATGATGAAAAAGGAAGCGTTATGATGAAAGACAAGGAAGGCAACAGCTATACGGCAGACGGAGAAGGAAATATCACAATATCTGCCTCTAAAAGCATCACCTTATGTGTTGGAGAAAACAAAATAATGATTGATAGCGAAGGCAATATATCATCTAATGCGGAAAAGGACATAACAGAGTCCGCGGGTGCCAATATTGCGCAATCGGCAGAAAATATTGATTGTACAGCAGGCAGCAATTATAATATCTCCAGTACTGATTTTACAGCAACCGGCAGCAGCAGTGCCACGGTCAGCGGTACAACAAAGGCTACGATAGATTCTTCCGGAACCACAGCCGTAGCCGGAACTATTGTCAAATTGAATTAACAACATATGAGCAACGCCATACAACAAATAGCAGACAAGATGCTCTACCAATGGGAAGATGCAGTCAGGAAACCAGTCAAGTTGATCCGTATCGTCATCAATCCGGGAGACGAAAGTATGCTTGATGCTTTCTATGACTATATGCTTGCCCTTGATAGCGAAGAGGACGATATGGTGTTCCTCATAGAACTTCCGTTCAGTTCCAGAACCGATTTCTCAAAAGATGTTGTAGGGTATATTGCACAACAAGTAGAATACTGGAATAACTCAAAGAAACCCGAAGATATTGTCTTTGAACGTGTTGATTGGATAGCTGATTATAAGTCGGAAGAAGCGGAAAACGATGCCTCCGTCGCAGTTGCCAACTTCAACAAGCTGACAGAATCCCTTGTAAAAGGGACTGATATGAAATGCAGTTTTGTCTTTAACCTAAAGAACACATACGACTATGACGGATGTCGTGAATGGTTTGAAAAGGCTCTTGCTCTGCCATTCCACAAGCAAATGGTATGGGGGATATCCGACATAAAAGACTATGAACAGTTTGGCAAACTAATGGCCAAACACTCCAATGACGCGGTGTCTATTTATCCGCCAATAGATTTAGACGGTGCAATGGAGCAACTTGCGGAACAAGCGGCGAATGAAGATAAGAGCGACCCGGCAGCCTCGAATTTCAGGCTGGCATTAATCAAACTGATGAACAGTGTGAAAAAAGGGAACGCAGCGCAAACAGAGGAATTTGCGAAGAAATGCCTCGATATCGCTCTCGAAAATGTGAAGAAAGACATTAACTGGATCAGTCAATTTGTAACCGTATATACAATTCTATATACAGACCAGATTTCCCGTAAGGACTACAAGACGGCCATGTACTTTGCCGACAAAGCCGTAGAAGCCGCTGAAATCGGGGAAGAAAAATTAGATCCCTCTTTAGCTTGCCGATTGCTCGGAAACACCTTATTGGGGAAAGCCTCCATCTATGTACGGGAGTCGCTTTGGAAAGAAGCGGCAGAGACGTACTATCGCGGTGCTGAAGCATACTCCAGATGCAACGATTACCTAATGCAAAGTGAAGCATTGAGGCTGTGTGGTTGGTGCCGGGAAAATAATTATGAGAAATCGTTAGCTGCGGAATGTTATGTGGAAGGTTTCAGACTTTCAGACAAACTTTCCATAGACCTGATAAAGAACTCCTCTTATCCTCTCCTGTTATTAAGCCTGTTAAACAGTTCGGCACGCTCCAAGCTGGTCAGTGACGATGAAATAAATGAAGTTCTGACCAAAGTGTTAGGAGATAACTGGGAGAATTATTTGTATGAGTATAAAAGAAATTTAGGAAAATACAATGGAATGGCTGAACAACATATTGCGAAATCTTGAAAGGCTGTTCACTAATGCAACCGAATATGCCTATGCGAACCCTAAAGTGGGGTACTTAGTAGTAATCTTTCTGCTATTGGTTTGGCTTGTCGGACTGATATTCGACTGGAAATGGACATACGCCAGACCCGGAAGTTGGGGAGGAAATTTCTTTCTTGACTTATTGGGTCCAACCGGATTCCGATTTTGGCTCGGTGTAATTATTGTGATTGCCATTGTTGCATCTGCCTATTTGTATTTTCGAGTTAAATAACGATAAAAACTGACAGTTATGGCGGACACAGGCTATTTCGACAGCGTGAGTGCAAACCTAAAGACCGGCGTAGGTGCGCAGGTCAAGGGTATCTCGGAAGGCGTCAAGGCGAACTCCGAGGCCGGTGTGTCACCGTCCGTCAATGCCCTCGACACGGGCGTCAAGGCGGCAGCCGCCATCGGCGGCCTTGCCGACGGCCTGAGCGAAGCCGCCATGCTCCCCGTACTGGGTGCCATGGGCATGAAGGGCATGGCCTGCCTGCCTATCTCCAAGCAGCTCGACCCTGTCATCGGCGT
>ENA-UEOW01000552-UEOW01000552.1-human-gut-metagenome-genome-assembly--contig:-NODE-552-length-11975-cov-9.645066_pt1 | contig 11975 bp, 9 predicted proteins | sample MGYA00242894_ERZ507904 | MGnify/ENA primary metagenome ERZ507904 (study PRJEB26167, sample SAMN06115426) | human gut metagenome | host: Homo sapiens | place: China:Chongqing | collected 2015-04-10... | reverse complement strand
GATGACGGTACTTGGGGAGCGGATAGGTTCACAAGGGTGGTGTGCCACCTTTTTTAGAAGAGGGGATTCTCGTATCGCAGCCTTCCCCTCGAGGGGAAGGTGCCCCGCAGGGGCGGATAGGGCACAGGCGGCATGAAAGACAGATGAGGAAAGCGGAACAGCGCGGCATATGTGGGGGAAGCGCAAGACCCAGACCGCGAATGGCAACGATGTAATCCGTGTTTCCTTAAAAATCATTCGCGCCCCTTCCTCTGGAAGGGGCAGACGAGCGACGCGAGGCGGGGTTGGCTTCCGCGAAAGTGGGAGTACCGTTTCACGCGGCCAACCTCCGCCCCTTCGGGGCACCTCCTTCCAAAGGAAGGAGGGAGAAAAAAGGCTGCGTGTATCGTCATAGGTATAGTTGCGGCGAAGCCGCCACGGGAGCCTTGAACCCTGAACCAAATGAAAGCAAAGTAAAAAGGGGCTGTGAAGAAATGAGGACTCATTTCTTCACAGCTCCTTTTTTATGGGGGGAATGGATCTTATGGGGGAAGGGGACGGTCTCTTTCTCCTCACCGTATCCATGCTTCGAGCTTCTTCAAAAGACCTTCGCAGGCTTTTTCCTCCTCTTCATACGCATCTTCGAAGGCAGCGCCCTTGTGCGGGTTCGGGATATTGGCTTCTTTTCCGGCGTATTCGGAGAGAAGATGGATCTTCTCATCGACATCGCCGCCCATGGTATTGAAGATGTCGGGATTGTTCTTATCATTCATGAGGAGGATGAAGTCGTAGTCATCATAGGTCTTCCAGGCGATGGGGAAGGTCTTTTTCATCGTATAGGGGATGCCGTGGGCAGAGAGCGTCTCCTGCGCCGCCTTGGAAATGGGGGCGCCTTCTTTGGCAAATGAGGCGGCAGAGACGGAGAGTGAGTCTGTCAGACCGGCCTTCTGAATGAGGTGGTCCATGATGTATTGAGCCATCGGCGGTTCATTATTTCCTGTGTGCGAGATAAAGAGAAGACGGATCATGATGGGACTCCTTTCGGGGGAAAAGTGACTAGGAACTAGTATTGCATTTTCTAAATCACTGGCATGTCAGTCAACTTCCGAATCAAGTGAGGAGTGAGGAGTGAGGAGTGAAGGTACGGCGCATCAAATGAGGAGCGCCGCGGAGTTTTATATAAATGACGAAGCTATGTATAAAAATTCTTGTAAAAGCTGACTCTGCGATTGAATCAGTGTTTCCTTATCCTTATTATATCTTTCGAATGTAAATAAACGGTAAAACGGACTTCCTAATCCCTAATCCCTAATCCCTAGTCTCTGGTCACAGTTACTCATCTTCCACGGTGAAGTACGCTTCGAAGCGCACCTTACCGTCCTCCTGCGTGAAATTTTTATAGGCGTTGTGGGCATCTAGGAAGCGGGCGATGGAGACCATGCCGAAGCCATGCCCTTCCTTGTCTGCCTTGGGGTAGCCATTCTCATCAAAGCGGATGGGAGTGTCGTATTGGTTCACGACGGAGAGTGCGATCTGATTTCCCTTCATAAGGAGCGTGAGGTCGATGGTGCGTTTCTCTTTGGGCATGGCAGCGGAGGCTTGGATGGCATTTTCGAGAAGGTTCGCAAGTACGTAGGCGAGCGAGCTTTCGATGGAGGGAAGGCTTTGCGGGAAAGATATTTTGTGGCTGGTGCGGACGGAGAGTTCTTTCGCTTTTTCGAAATAGATAGAGATGATGGCATTGATGATCGGATTCAGGCAGTAGGGGTGGGTGGCGGTGCGCTCTAAGTCTTCGTGAGAGCTTTCCAAAAGTGCAAGGGCTTCTTCTGTCTGTCCTTGCTGCAGGAGTCCGTGGAGTGCAAGGATCCTGTGTCGCAGGTCGTGCCGGAAGAGGGACAATTCTTTCCCGTTATCCTGCAGGATCTGGGCATAGGATTGGAGGAAGGAAATGGATTTCTCCATCAGGTGGTTTGCGCTCTGGATATTCATCAAATTCTCGAAGTCTTTCTTTTCCAGAATGACGTAGCGGTCGAAGGCGATGAAGAAAATGGTGAGGATGAGCCAGACAAAGAGTTTATCGATAGACCAAAGCTCGCCCAAAAGGCTGGTTGGTGTGGCGGCTGTGACAAGGATCATCGGGATGGCCGCTATGTAGTAGGAGTAAGACTTTTCATTCATGAAACGCTTTGAGGGCAGCATGGGAGAAAAGACGCGGTAGGCACCGGGAAGCGTCATCGCAAAGAAGAAGTCATAGACGAGGAGATGCTCGATCAGGAAATTCTCCGCGGGGATATCTGGGAATACGAGGAGGATAAAGATGGCGGAGATACCATGGAGAGCAAACATGTAGATGCCCTGCATGCCGAGGACGAAAATCTGTGCGGCTTTGGCGATGGGAAAGATGAAAAGCATCGAGAGAAAGAAGGGAATCCAGCCGAGCGCAAGACAGCACTTGTAAGTGAAGACATTGAGGCTGAGCTGGTTTACGAGGAGGGCCATCCAGCTCATATTGAAGAGCAGTACGAGACAGTCCGTGTAAAAAAGGCGGCGTTTCGCCTTGGCGTCCATGATGCCCGCAAAGGGCATGTAGCGTACATAGGCTCCGCCCGTCTGAAGGATGGCGATGGCAGAGATCAGAAGAATGATGTCGATCATGGGTTTGCTCCTTATGAAATGAGTGCCTGACGTTTTTCGGGGGCGTGCTGCCTCTTGATTGCATGAGAAAGAGGCCCAGTGGGTGCTATAGGTTCAATGGGTTCAGCGGGTCCGGTTGGCAGCTTTGCTGCCAGTCAAGAGAAGCGATGACAGAAGGTCTTATGAGATGACGCTATTCTCGTATCGCCAGCCTTCCTTGCGGGGAAGGTGCCCTGAAGGGACGGATAAGGAGTGGCGGTATGAAAGAGAGCGGGAAAGAGCGTTTCAAGTACGTCGTTTATGAGAGCACCCTATCCACCGCTGACGCGGTCCCCCTTCCCCATGCGGGGAAGGCAAATTAGTAGCGGCTACGCCGCATTTTAGATGACGGTATTCTCGTATCGCCAGCCTTCCCGTTTCCGTGTTTCGTACATACCTTCTTGGTTGTGAATGACAAGGATTTCTCGCCTTGCTCGAAATGACAGCGAAAGAGAGTCACCAGTCACTATCTCCCAAGCCTTATCTCGACAGTAGAAACTGCATGTACTGCTGCTTGACTTCTTTCTTTTTCCGGCGGCTGATAGGGAGAGACAGATCTCCTTTCAATAGGAAGGTATCCTCCTTCATGGCGGTGACGGCATTCATATTGAGAATGAGGCGATGGTAGGACTCGAGGAAGCGCTCATCGGTAAGGAGAATGTCTGATAGCTCCTGATAGCTCATCGCTGCCTTAAGAGGGGGGCGGCCCTCGAGGTGGAGTATGGCGTTGCGGCTGCCCTGGCAGTCCATGTAGAGAATGTGGCTGTAGGGGATGGAGAGGCATTCGCCGCCGGGGCGCTTTACGGCGAGCGTCTTTGCGGCGAGCGCATCCTCTGGGAGGAGGCGCGTCAGAAGGGTCTCGAGCTGCAGCTTGTTTTCAAGGAGCGGCTTTAGCACGTAGCCGGAGGCGAAGACGTTGTAGCTTTCGAGTGCGTGGTCGCGGCTGGTGGTGAGGAAGATGATCCATGCCTCGTCATCAATGGCGCGGATCTCATTTGCCACCTGCATGCCGGTCATGCGGGGCATGTAGATGTCAAGGAGGATGAGGTCGTAGTCTCCCTTCTTAAATTCATCCAGAAAAGATGGGCCGCTGGTGTAGGCTGTGATGGTGTAGTCGATGGGCGTCTGTCCTGCCCTTTTCTGAAAATAATGTGAGAGGCACATCCGGATCTCTTTGAGGTCGGTTGGATTGTCATCGACCGTTGCAATGCGTAACATAAAAAGCTCCCCTTTCCTTTTATTACTTACATCTATTATAAAGGAAAGGGGAGTGCGTGTGAATGAAAAATGAGGGATGGTGGTAGCGGCTTCGCCGAGATCGATGAAGAGGTCGCAGCGGTTCTGGCATTCGTTACCTCACATACGACGCTTCTCACCGCTCAGGATGACGAAACGGGGTGATGTTCGAAGGTCTCTTGAGCGCAGGTTTACCCCGTATCGTCAGCCTTCCCCTCTAGGGGAAGGTGCCCCGCAGGGGCGGATAGGGCACAGGCGGTATGAAAGACAGATGAGGAAAGCGGAGAAGTGCGCAGCACATGTGGGGGAGCGTGAGTCCCTGATCGCGATGGAAAAGATTTCTCGCTTTGCTCGAAATGACAATGAGAGAGAGCCGCCAGTCATCAGTCACCCGTCCCTGGTCCCGCGTTCCGGTCAGGCACACAAAAGGCCCGTCGGGGCATTTCCATTTTTGGGAAGATGGTCCGACGGGCCTTTCATAGCGCATAGCCAGCGGCTATCAGAAGGCCGGAACGAGGCCGTCGCTGAAGTTGTCATTGATGTATTTCTTGACGTCTTCAGACTGGAAGATCTTGACGAATTTCTGGTAGGTCGGGTTCTCTTTATCCTGCTCGCGGGCTGCGATGATATTGACATAAGGCGAGGTATTGTCTTCGGTCGCGAGGGCGGTCTTCGTGTCGAGGCTGGCAGCCTTTGCGTAGCCGGCATTGATGACAGAGATCGCTACGTCATCCAAAGAACGCGGGAGCTGCGGCGCTTCGAGCTCGAGGATCTCGAGGTGCTTCGGATTTTCTGCGATGTCACCGACGACAGCCTTGGTCGGATCGGTGCCTTCCTTCAGCTTGAGGAGACCTTTCTTATCGAGCAGGAGGAGCGCACGGCCGCCGTTGGACGGGTCGTTCGGGATGGAGACCTTGGCACCGTCCGGCACATCCTTCAGGTCTTTGTACTTGTTGGAGTAGATGCGCAGCGGAGCGAGGTAGGTGTTGCCGATGGAAACAAGCTTCGTGCCGTTCTTTTCATTGTAGGCTTCGAGGTACGGGCCGTGCTGGTAGGAGTTCAGGTCGATCTCGCCGGCAGCAAGGGCTGCATCCGGGGTGACATAGTCACCGAAGGTCTTGAGGTTCACCTTGAGCCCTTCTTTTTCTGCTTTCTTTGCGACGAAGTCCATGACCTGTTCCGAATAGCCGGAAGTGATGCCGACGGTGATCTCTTTCTTATCAGCCGGTGCTTTGGCTTCTTTCTTCTGGTCGCCGCAGCCGGCGATAGCGCCTGCAGCGACGAGGGCTGCGAGGGACAGTGCGATTGCTTTTGTCAGTTTCATAGTGAATTCCTCCTTGATAGGAAATGCGGGGCAATAAAAAAATCCCGCTCCCTGAAAGGGACGAGATACTTCGTGTTACCACCCAATTTTATGTCCGAATCACTTCGGGACACCTTATGAGGTACGACGGCCGCAGCCTGGATACCTTGTCTCTATATCGGGAGATCCCGGGCTGCTTCATCATTCAGCATGCCAGGCTCAGAGGCCATCTTCCATGGATTCGTCTGCGCTCCTTCTCACCAAGTGGAGCTCTCTTTGCCAGCGTCCTTCATGTACTCTTCTCTTCACTGCCTTTATGAAGTTGAAACTACTATACACTTTCGGGGATGGGAAGTCAAGAAAAAGTTTTCAGGGGGAAGGGATTTGAATGAGGAATGAGGAATGAAGGTGGCGGCTTCGCCGCGAATATATGGGGCGATGCCCGCAGATGTCATGTAAAAGCGAAGCATCATTTTTCTTGCCTGTGCATTTGTCCATCTTAACCTTACCCTCGTCTCCGCTCGGGATGACGAAATGCACCACACCACCCCCGCCCTACCTATAGAACCTGCTAAAACTCTTTCGCAAATGGTCAAGGGGCAGCACGCCTCGGGGGGCGAACCCTGAACTCCGAACCCTTTACTGATTCACTTTCTGACAAATTTTCCCATTTTCCCTCTTGACGGCGGCGCCTCTTAGCGTTATCATATCTGCATATTCAGCAATGAATGACAAGTACACAGAGGACAAAGAGGTCTTGATGCAGGGGCATCGAGACTTTTTCTTTTGGACAATGAAGCCAGGGCAGATGCCCGGGCTTTCTCTATGTACGGGAAAATTCTTATTTCTTTTTTTTAGAAGGGTGTGGTAAAAATGAGAAAAATTTTAGCCAAATGGCCGCTCCTGGCGGCGGCCTTGTGCACGCCGACCATGATCATGGCGGCGGATGCGGAGGGAAAGTACTCCTCTGCGGATACGACCTGGACACTGCTGGGGGCTATCCTGGTATTCTTCATGCAGCCGGGATTTGCGATGGTGGAGACTGGGCTCACGAGAGCAAAGAATGCAGGCAACATCGTCATGAAGAATTTCATGGACTTTGCACTGGGCACCATCGTTTTCTGGATCCTGGGCTTCGGTCTTATGTTCGGTGAAGACATCGGCGGCATCATCGGCACGCCGGATCTCTTCGTCACTCACTATGACACCGGCGATGCAGGCTATCCTCCGCTGGTCTACCTCTTCTTCCAGACCGTCTTCTGTGCGACCGCTGCGACGATCGTCTCTGGCGCGATGGCTGAACGTACGAAATTCTCCTCCTACTGCATCTATTCCGTTGTGATCTCTCTCCTGATCTATCCGATCTCCGGACACTGGATCTGGGGCGGCGGCTGGCTCTCCGAGCTCGGCTTCCATGACTTTGCCGGATCCACCTGTGTACACATGGTCGGCGGCGTTTGCGCTCTGGTTGGCGCATCTCTGCTTGGACCAAGAATTGGCAAGTACAATAAGGATGGCAGCGTCAATGCGATCCCCGGTCACTCCATCACTCTTGCCTGCCTTGGCATGTTCATCCTGTGGATGGGCTGGTTCGGATTCAATGGCGGCTCCACCGTTTCCATGACCGGCGATGATACGATCCTCTCCGTCGCCAGCATCATGGTCACCACGAATATGGCAGCCGCTGCCGGTGCTGTCACCACCATGCTTCTCACCTGGGTGAAATATGGCAAACCGGATGTTTCTATGACACTGAACGGCGGTCTTGCCGGTCTCGTAGCCATCACCGCAGGCACGGATGTCGTTTCCGTGGTCGGTTCCTTCTGGATCGGCGTCATCGCCGGCATCGCGATCGTCTATGCAGTCGAATTCGTCGATCAGAAGCTGAAGATCGATGACCCTGTCGGCGCCATCTCCGCTCACGGCGTGTGCGGCGCACTCGGCACCATCCTGACCGGTTTCTTCTCTGTCAAAGACGGCCTTCTCTACACAGGAAATCCGCATTTCCTCATGATCCAGGTCCTCGGCGTTGTCGTTGTAGCCCTCTACGTATTCGTTGCGATAAACATTGTATTCCGCATCATCAAAGCCACGAATGGTCTTCGCGTCACCCGTGAAGAAGAGATCAATGGCCTTGACTTCGAAGAACACGGCCTCGTCTCTGCGTATGCAGACTTCATGATGGCACCGGACACCACCGTCGAAGCACTGGAAGCAGGCAAGGCACCGAAAGATGCCGTCGAAGTACCGCTTGCGGAAGAAAAGAAAGCGGAAGCAGAAAAGATCGTGCCGAAAGAACTGCCGACCGATGGACACCGCCTCTACTGCGTCACGATCATTACTTCGGATAAACGCTTCGAGATCCTGAAGGCTGCCATGGAAGCCATCGGCATCACTGGCATGACCGTCACGAAAGCACTGGGCTACGGTCTCGAAAAAGGACAGACGCAGATGTACCGCGGCGCTGCCGTCTCGGCAAAGCTTCTGCCAAAGGTCCGCATCGACATCGTGGTATCCAAGATCTCTCCCCGCACCATCATCGAGGTAGCGAAGAAGGCTCTCTACACCGGCAAGTATGGCGATGGCAAGGTCTTTGTCTCCACCATTGACAATGCGGTAAAGATCCGCACCGGTGAAGAAGGATACGATGCTCTGCAGGACTATCCCATCGAAGAAGAAAAGAAATAAGAAATTCATATAGCATGCAAAAAGAGTAGCGGCCATGTCGCTGCTCTTTTTGGCTTGGGGTTAGCCCGTGGGTCGAGGTGCCCTTTGATTACGTGCGAAAGAGGTTTAGCGGGTTCAGCGGGTTCAACGGGGGTGGTGCGGCGCATAAAAAAGAAGCGCCGCAGAGTATAAATAATGGCGATGCCATGAGCTGGCATTCCAGTCACCAGTCACTTGAGACTCCTAATCCCTAGCCACTAATTTTTATCCCTGCTTTCAAACTTAGCCTATGGGACGTGCCGCGAAGTATAAATAATAGTGATGCCCGAAGGTCTCTTGATAGCAGGTTTCCCGTTTTGAACTTTCCAAACATTGTCCGCCTGACCGCGAATGACAAAGATTTCTCGCTTGCGCTCGAAATGACGATACGGGAGTCTGATGTCTCCAAGTCTCTTAGTCTCTTAGTCACCAGTCACGCATCCCCCCGATATCTAATGCTATTAAGTTAAGCGGCAGAACGTTCTTGGCTCCCCGAAGGGGTTGTGCAAGCGAACTGGATTTTTAGGAGTGAAGCGACGCGAAAATCCAGTGAGACGCCATTTCGAACGAAGTGAGATGAGGGGGCTACGTAGCGGTATTGCATGAAAGTGTTGGAATATCGATAGCATCGGACTATTCAACATAGCACGCTATACCGCTAGCATGCCCCTATTGCCTTCGGCACTTCCTCCGAAGGGGGAAGCAAGACGTTACGTAGCTAACAATTTCCTTAACTTAATAGCATTAATCCTAAGAGGGGGAGGCTTCCCGCTATCCCACTATCCGCGCAGCGCGGACAGGATGCCGGCAGCTCCGTTCTCGCCCGATCTCGCTCCTTTGCGTGATGAGACATCTTCTTGACACGGACTTGACAAAAAAATGAATGATGCAGATCGGGGTGTGAATAGGCTATTCACAAAATCCACAGCTGTGAACAAAGACATGGAGGCGAGACAGTCCGACAGGATCGGGCCTTTTTCAAGAGAGCTGCGTGAGCATTCCGCACTTGTTCACAGATATTCACAATTTTCTGTGTATATCTAAGGCGGACAAGTGCGATATTCAGCTCATTGTCGGAGCTGCGAAGAGGGGGTCTTTCGCAATTCACAGTTTTGTGAATAACTGTGAACAACTCTGTGGATAAAGGAAAAGCGGATCACAGATCCCAAGCAAGCATTCACCAAGAGCCGGCAACGCCTTACCGGTTTATGCTTTTCAGCAGCGCTTCACAGCCTTCGAGGATATCCTCATACGTCTCCTCGAAATTTCCCGTATACCACGGGTCTGCCACCTCGGCGCGCCGTCCTGCCCAGGAGAGAAGGAGAGAGACTTTTTTCTCCGGATCGCCGCGCGTCAGGCGGGCAAGGTCGGTGAGGTTTTCCTCGTCCATGCAGAGGATATAGTCTGCACGGGCATAGTCCGACGCCGTGATGAGACGGGCGCGGCGGGGAGAGAAGGGGATGCCCTTCTTCGTGAGCATACGCTTGGCGGGCGGGTACATATCATTTCCGATCTCTTCCGTGGTCGCTGCGACAGAGTCCACGGTGATCGCCTTCTCACATCCGGCTTTGCGGATGAGCGCTTTCATGATGAATTCCGCCATGGGGGAGCGGCAGATGTTGCCGTGGCAGACGAAGAGAATGTGGGTCATGATGGGGTCCTTTCTGTTTTTAGTGACTAGGGATTAGAGACTAGGTCAGAGATCAGATGTCTGAAATCTGAAGTCTAATGTCTCCAAGTCTAACGTCTCCCTATCTCCATGTCTTCTCTCCATCGCGAGGAGATAGGCTTTTCGGTGAAGGCCTCCGGCGTAGCCGGTGAGGCAGCCGTTCCTGCCTATGACGCGGTGGCAGGGGATGATGAGGGAGATGGGATTTCTTGCGACGGCGCTTCCGACGGCGCGGGCGGATAGGCGGGGAAGGCCGCGCTCTTGGGCAAGTCTTTGCGCAATGTCTCCGTAGGTCATCGTTTTTCCGTAGGGGATCTCGGAGAGGAACTTCCATACGGAAAGGCGAAACGGAGTGCCGATGAGATGGAGGGGCGGAGAGGTCTTCGGCTCTTTTCCTGCAAAGTACAGGGCCAGCCAGCGCCTTCCTTCTCTCAGCGTGGGCGTTTCTTTTGTCTGTACTTCTGGTGGGAGAGTGGCGGCAAAGTATTTCTGCCCCTCGAACCAAAGGCCGGTGAGTCCCACGTCATCTGCTGCGAGGAGGATGGCGCCAAGGGGAGAGTCTAAGTGCTGTATGAATGTCATCATATACCTCGAAATGCAGGGGATCTGACAGGGTGTATCGCTTCTTCATTATATCGCAAGCGGGGGGGAGGATGCCATTTGCGGCATACTCTCCTCTCGCAGGGCGCCGTGTCCTTTTCATGAGCTTAAAAATTTCCTCTTTACAAACATAAATGCAGCGTGTATACTTGTCACAAGCTCAATTTTGAATAAAGACAAGGAACGGAAGCGAGTGAATCGGTTCTCTGGCAGAGAGCTGCCGTATGGTGAAAGGCAGCAGAGGGTCCTCACGAAGTCGTCCGCAAGTCCCGTATCTGAATGAAGTAGGATGCGGCGTTTGGCAGCGTTATAAGGCCTCCGAGTATAGTGCGAGGTGGTACCGCGTGAAGGTTTACGCCCTGGCTGATTTTTATCAGTCAGGGCGTTTTTTTATACCTGAGAAAGGGAGAGCGGGCTTGAGGCAGCAGGTAGTCGCGAAATCTGCTGTCTCCCTCGAGGACTTTATTCAAGAAAGGTGTTTTATAGGTTGATGTAAGTATAGAAGAAAGGGAGATCTATGATGGTTAAGAAATCGATGAAGATCGCAGCCGCTTCTCTGGCTGTTCTGGCAATGGCGGGTATGATGACGGGATGCGGCATGTCCGGCGGGGATAAGAAGGCGGCGGCATCCGGCAATGGGCAGAAGGTCGAGCTGAAGCTGGCATATCAGCTGCCGTCCGAGCATCATCTGTCCAAGAGTGTAGAAAAATTTGCCAAAGAGGTCAATGAAAGATCCAAGGGCTCGATCGAGGTCAAGGTATACCCGGCCGGACAGCTCTACAATGACCAGAATATGAATGATGCGCTCATGAGCGGCGGGCTGGATATCGGTCTGAATTCTACCGCGCGCTGGTCCATGGTCGTACCGGCACTCAAGGTCCTCGACCTGCCGTTTGTCCTGCCGACCATCGAAGCGGCTGATAATGCACTCGATGGAGATCTGGGCTCGAAGCTGACGGGGGAAATGGAAAAGAAGGGCGTTCATCCGCTGATCTGGGCTGACTATGGCTATGTACAGTTCTGCAACAATACCAAAAAGATCAAAAAACCGGAGGATTTCAAGGGTCTGAAGATTCGTTCTTACTCGGAGACCTCGGCTGACATCATCCAGGCGCTCGGCGCTTCTCCGACGACCATGAGCTCCTCGGAGGTATACATGGCGATCAAGAATGGCACCATCGACGGACAGTCCTCCGGTCAGACGGCGATCCTGTCCCGCAAGATCTACGAGGTCTGCAAGTATTTAACCACCACGAACCATTCCTATGTCGGCTTCCTGCTCGCGATCAATGATAACTCTTGGAAAAAGCTGTCTCCGGATCAGCAGAAGCTGGTCAATGAAGTCGCTACGGAGATCCGGGATGAGATCCGTAAGGAGACCAAGGCGGAGGATGAACGCTGCTTGAAGGAGCTCGCTGCCAAGGGTATGGATGTCTATATGGTTCCGGCGGATGAAGTGAAGCTGTGGCAGGATGCGACCGCCTCTGTCATCGAGAAGTTCGAACAGGAACAGGGCGACTTCGGCAAAGAGCTCGTGGAAGACTGCAGAAAAGCATCGAAGAAATAAGGGACTGGTTTGCCGCTGGGGTCAGCGGGCAAAAAGTAAGATCGCCTCATAGATTGATGGGCTCAGGGTTGAGGCACGCCGCATAAAAAAAAGAAGCGGTGCGGGTTTTAATAACACTTCGCGTGTATCCGTAGCCTTCCCCAGTGGGTAATGCTATTAAGTGAAGGAAATCGTTAGCTATGTAACGTCTTGCTTCCCCCTTCGGGGGAAGTGCCGAAGGCAATAGGGGCATGCTAGCGGTA
>ENA-UEOW01000537-UEOW01000537.1-human-gut-metagenome-genome-assembly--contig:-NODE-537-length-12405-cov-9.095879_pt1 | contig 12405 bp, 10 predicted proteins | sample MGYA00242894_ERZ507904 | MGnify/ENA primary metagenome ERZ507904 (study PRJEB26167, sample SAMN06115426) | human gut metagenome | host: Homo sapiens | place: China:Chongqing | collected 2015-04-10... | reverse complement strand
CGTAGCCCCCTCAGCCCTTCGGGCAGCTCCCCCGATGGGGAGCCAAGAACGTTCTGCCGCTTAACTTAATAGCATTAGCCTAGAGGGGAAGGCTGCGATACGAGAATACCATCTTCTAAAAAAAGGCGGCGAAGCCGCCACCTCACCCCTGAACCTCGAACCCTGAACCCTGAACCCTGAACCAAATGAAAGCAACAAAAAAGGGGCTGCGAAGAAATGAATCCTCATTTCTTCACAGCTCCTTTTTATAGATCTTACATGCCAAATGGCCAAACAATCGGAATGACTACGAGGCAGACTACGAGGGAGATCACGCACATCGGAACGCCGATCTTTGCATAGTCGTTGAAGGAGAATCCGCCAGGTCCGAGAACAAGGGTGTTTGGCGGCGTAGCCATCGGGGTAGCAAATGCGCAGGATGCAGCGATACCGAGAGCCATCAGTACCGGTTTCGGGTCAGCGCCGATGGACTGCGCGATGGAGATACCGATCGGTGCAAGCAGTGCAGCGGATGCGGTATTGGACATGAACTGGGTAAGAACGTTGGAGATCAGGAAGAGAACAGCGGTCAGAACGTATGGGTTCGGGTTCGTGCCCATCATGCTGACGACGGTATCAGCGATCAGCTTGCCGGCGCCGGTCTTTTCCATAGCGGTAGCGACAGAAAGCATACCTGCGAAAAGGAAAATGGTGACCCAGTCGATGCCAGCGTAAGCTTCTTTTTCCTTCAGGCAGCCGGTGACTACGCACAGGATTGCGCCAGTGACTGCTGCGGTATGCAGCGGAACGGTCTTGAGGTCCAGAGCCATGCAGAGGACGACGCCGATCAGGATGAGACCGGAGATCCACATCTTGGTCTTGCTCTTCGGAGCGTCATCGCCGGAAGCGCCTGCTTCTTCTTTCGCCGCTTTCAGCGCTTCTTCATCCATAGCGCCTGCAGATTTGGCAGCGATCATGTGACGGCCGATGAAGAGTGTGTATACGGCGATGACAAGGGACAGCGGGATACCGATCCATGCGAATTCGAAGAAGCCGAAGGTCGGAAGACCTGCCGTGGTCAGAGCGCCGGTAACGATAACGTTTGGCGGGGTACCGATCATGGTGATGGTGCCGCCGACGTTAGCTGCGATAGCGAGCGGCATCAGCTGTTTGGAAGCCGGGAGCTTTGCTACGGTGCAGATACCGATGATGACCGGCATCAGGCATGCGACTGTACCTGTGTTGGAGGATACAGCGGAGAGAATGATGGTGACTGTCATGATAGCTGCCATCAGCGGGATCTCGTTGGTGCCTGCTTTTTTAACCACGGCTACACCGATGGCTTCTGCCAGACCGGTCTTGAACATAGCCGCACCGATAACGAACATACCGCCGAAAAGAACGACGGTGGAATTAGACATACCTGCATAAACGGCCTTGGACGGAAGTACGCCCAGAATGCCCAGTGCAGTACATGCTGCCATAGCGGTGACAGCGAGCGGGATCAGTTCGGTGATGAACAGGAATGCTGCCACACCCAGTACGCACAGCGTAATAATAGCGGGATCCATAATTTACCTTCCTATGTGTTTCTGTAATACCTATCAATACTTGATGCGAAAAGAGATCAGCGGATCTCTTTTCAGGGAAACGCCGCCTCTATATTTCGGCGCTCCATTCGTCTTTCAATTATGGGTCATGCTATCTAAAGATGAATGCTATAATCAATACCCTATGAAAAACTCGGCCCTCTACCTCTATCCTCCTTCCCATCTGAGCCAGACCTGTAATTCCCACAAAGAATATATGTTATTCTCATGAGAAAGCCGTGTTCTATGATACTAAACCACCGATTATTGCACAAGTGGATGATGGAAAATTCATGATTTTAGGTATGTATACTATGTATCTCTCATTTGCATTTCCATTTCTGCTCGTAGTTGGACTCGCATCTGGAGCGGCTTTCTATGCTCTCCCTTTTTATCTATGCCGCCTTCCTCTACGGCATCTCTCCTATACGTCTTTATACTTTAGAAATCACTTCTTTTCGCCCCATCCTCTGCTGCATTCCATTTGCAAAGAATAGCATACTATCATTTTTAGGCCGCCCCTCATTTTTTCTAGGAGATCCGTCGATATCATTTCCTACTTGCATCTACCATAAAAAGCGCGCGAAAAAGGCATAAATAAATTCTATAAGAGGGATAATGATCAGACAAGGAGCATAAGGAGAGCCATCCATCCCCATGCCGTCATTTCGAGTGCAGTCGAGAAATCCCCCTTGCACTCTGTTCTTCCTTGCCCCTTTCGCAGAGGGCTTCCAATTTTACTTTGTCACACATACGACGCTATACCGGTGTGCAAGAAAGATCGAGGGCTTCGCTCGGGATGACGTTGCGGAAATGGCGTTTTCCAAACATATCCGTTGTACGCTACGTGAAATAAACCCATTCCCCCCATACCGTCATTTCGAGCACAGCGAGAAATCTTCCTTGCACTCTGCTCTTTCTTGCTCCTTTCGCAAAAGTTTTCCCCTTTTCCGCTGTCACACATACGACGCTATACCGGTATGCAAGAAAGATCCCTCGGCTTCGCTCGGGATGACGATACAGGAATAGCGCTTTCTCAGCACATCCTTTATACGATACGTAGGATATCCCCCTACCACAACAAAAAAGCCCCGGCAAGAGCCGGAGCTTTTTTTGTGTCAGAAAGACTTATTTGCCAAACTGTGCGAGCATGGTGCCTGCTGCTACTGCAGTACCAATAACGCCTGCTACGTTCGGGCCCATTGCCTGCATCAAGAGGTAGTTGGACGGGTTGTCTTTCAGGCCTACGACCTGAGATACACGAGCTGCCATCGGGACTGCAGATACGCCTGCGGAGCCGATCAGCGGGTTGACCTTGTTGCCGGATGCAATTCTCATGATCTGGCCAAAGAGGACGCCGCCTGCGGTGCCTGCTGCGAATGCGATCAGGCCCAGGCAGATGATCTCGATGGTCTGGATACGGAGGAATTTGTCGCCGGTCATGGTGAGACCTGTGCCGGTTGCCAGGAAGATGGTGACGATGTTGCAGAGTGCGTTCTGTGCGGTGTCGGACAGACGGCCGGTGACGCCGGATACTTCAAACAGGTTGCCAAGGCAGAGGCAGCCCATCAGTGCTGCTACCGGTGGCAGAAGCAGGGATACGACGATGGATACTACGATCGGGAACATGACCTTTTCGAAGTGGGTAACAGGACGAAGGGTGGTCATTTTGATCTTACGATGTTCTTTGGTGGTGCAGAGTTTCATGATCGGTGGCTGGATCAGCGGTACCAGGGACATGTAGGAGTATGCTGCTACTGCGATAGCGCCCAGAAGTTCCGGAGCCAGTTTGGAGGAGAGGTAAATAGCGGTCGGGCCGTCAGCACCACCGATGATGCCGATAGCTGCTGCCTGCGGTGCAGTGAAGCCGAGCATCATCGCGCCTGCGAGGGCTACGAATACGCCGATCTGAGCTGCTGCGCCCAGGAGCATGGTCTTCGGGTTCGCGATGAGCGGACCAAAGTCGGTCATAGCGCCTACGCCCATGAAGATCAGCGGCGGGAAGATTTCGTATTTGATGCCGAAGCCGATGGCCATCATGACGCCCATTTCGTCTTCGAATCCGGTGTTCGGGAAGTTTGCCATGATGTCGCCGAATGCGATTGGCAAAAGAAGCAGTGGTTCATACTGTTTTGCGATGGCGAGGTACAGAAGTACGAGACCTACGCCGATCATAATGACGTTTTCGATGGAGAGGTGGGCAAAGCCGGAATCGGTCCATACGGAAACGAGAGCTCTCATAAAGCCGTCCATGTTGTTTCCTCCTAGATGGATAGTTGAGTGGGTAATTTGTTCTGAGTCAGCCGGGATGCAAGACCTTTGACCACGGGTTCAAGGTTCAGGGTTCGGGGTTCGGGGTTCAGGATGCGCAGTCACTTGAACCTTGAACCCTGAACCAATGAGGAATTGCCAATTCCCCGATTGACTCTAAAGTAATCTAATTCTTATTTCTTCTTGCCTTTGGTCGGATCCACGATGTGAATCAGCTGGATGACGCAAGCCAGGAAAATCAGCACGCCGAACACGATAACCATGTTCGTGAGGCAGATCGAAAGCGGGCCCGGAGTTTCCATAGAGTAAAATCCACCTTTCTATGAGTAAGAAGGATGATCCTTCAGCGTTTTCTGCGTGAGACCGTCACGCGCGGTGTTTCAAAACTTCAGAAACGCAAATAGATTTCCCGCCACCCCCACTTTGCGCGAGAGCGGCGAAAAATTCCATTTTTGTAAGTGATCTCTCAGCTTACATGCCGAATGGCCATACGATCGGGATGACGATGAGGCAGACGATGAGAGAAATGACGCACATCGGTACACCGATTTTAGCATAGTCGTTGAAGGAGAAGTTGCCAGGTCCAAGAACGAGGGTGTTTGGCGGAGTAGCCATCGGGGTAGCGAATGCGCAGGATGCGGCAATACCAAGTGCCATCAGTACCGGTTTCGGGTCAGCGCCGATGGACTGTGCGATAGAAATACCAATGGGGGCAAGCAGTGCTGCGGATGCAGTGTTCGACATGAACTGGGTGAGGACGTTGGAGATGAGGAACAGTACGCCGGTCAGGACGTATGGGTTCGGGTTCGAGCCCATCATGCTTACGACGGTGTCAGCGATCATTTTGCCTGCGCCGGTCTTTTCCATAGCAGATGCCACGGAAAGCATACCAGCGAAGAGGAAAATGGTGACCCAGTCGATGCCAGCGTAAGCTTCTTTTTCCTTCAGGCAGCCGGTGATCACGCAAAGGATAGCGCCGGTGACTGCTGCGGTGTGCAGCGGAACAGTCTTCAGGTTGAGAGCCATGCAGAGAACAACGCCGATCAGGATAAGACCGGAGATCCACATTTTTGTTTTGCTCTTCGGAGCATCTCCGCCGCCGCCAGCTTCTTCTTTAGCAGCCTTCAGAGCTTCTTCGTCCATGGCGCCGGCAGATTTTGCAGCGATCATGTGACGGCCGATGAAGAGGGTGTAGACAGTGATGACAAGGGAGAGCGGGATACCGATAGCCGCGAATTCGAAGAATCCGAAGGTCGGAAGACCAGCCGTGGTCAGAGCGCCGGTAACGATAACGTTTGGCGGGGTACCGATCATGGTGATGGTACCGCCAACGTTAGCGGCGATAGCGAGTGGCATCAGTTCCTTGGAAGCAGGGATCTTTGCTGCCTGGCAAATACCGATGATGACCGGCATCAGGCATGCGACTGTACCTGTGTTGGAGGATACAGAGGACAGCACGATGGTAACGATCATGATAGCTGCCATCAGCGGGATTTCATTGGTGCCTGCTTTTTTAACTACGGCAATGCCGATGGCTTCAGCAAGGCCGGTTTTAAACATAGCAGCGCCGATGACGAACATGCCGCCGAAGAGAACGACGGTGGAGTTGGAAAGACCTGCATATACTGCTTTAGACGGGAGTACGCCGAGAATCCCAAGCATGGTACATGCTGCCATAGCGGTAACAGCCAGCGGAATCAATTCAGTGATGAAGAGAAATGCTGCTACGGCCAGGACGCACAGCGTGATAATAGCTGGATCCATAATTTTCACCTTCCTATGTTTTGCTTTGTAAAAAACTCTGGTGGTGCGGTTAGAATTCTTCACAGGATATTCGGAGATGAATATGAATTCACTATGCAATTGTAAAAGGAAAATGATTAGTGCTGTTTTCAGCGAATTCGTTCATTTCCGAAACGAGTTTCCCAGACCAACCGCTATCCTCCTTTGCAACAGCCCCTGGGACGGGCTCACATTTGAGAGATCATGCTCTCAAGCACCTGTCATTATTGTAGCCCGCAGACTCTCATTTTTCAAAAATACATAGTATATAGCGATGTTTTTAGGTATATATGCTATGATTCTTCACCATTTCTCCTCTTTTCTCTTTCCCTCTCCCTTTTTATGGATAGATATCTATCGTGTGTTTTTGGAACACAGGGTCTAATGCATCCCGATACTATCTACCTTTTGCGCTTCTTTTGCATTATTTATTTTTACGAAATAAATAAAAGCCCAGCCTCTTTTTTTCGGTATATCCGCACTTATTCTTTCATCGCCCACTATATAGTCCGGTAAAATCGTGTTTTTCCCTCCTTTTTTATTGTGCGGTATAAATAAATTTGATAGAGAGGAGGGCCGGCAGATGCGAAGCGGCGGATCCTTTCAGCAGATCTTATGCGCTTACCGAAGGCGCGGTGCACAAAAAGAAGGACGCTGCGTCTTTTTATACAGGAAGGATCGCTGCTGCAGGATCTCTATGCCACGGCCCTTCACCGCTTCCTCCTTCATCCCAAACAAAAAACACCCCCGCTCTCGGGGGTGCTCGTTATCCGTTATTTCTTTTCCATGCGGCGTTTCGCAGCTTCGATGGTATCTGTACGTGTACCGTTTTTCATTTCCACCTTTTCTCCGTGGAAATCTTCGCCGGTCAGCTCGTCGTCACGGCCGCCCATTTCCGTGCCCTTCTGACGGAGCTGCTTGATGCCTTCTTCAAAGTCCATCTCCGGATGGTCTTTGAAGTAGCCCTGTTCACGCAGTTTCTTTTCGATCGACTTGTAGGTGAGTGCCACGACCTCTTCCTGCGGGATGCGGATCTGGCCCGGCATGCGCTTTTCGAATTCCTTCCAGAAGTCTTCGGAGGCTTTCATGAGGACACGACCGACCTTCTGTGTGCTACCGATATCATAGAGAAGCGACCAGATGGGACGGTTATCCATCTTCGCATACTGATGATAGGTGTAGCGATAGGTCACCGGCTTCATGAGCTGGTTTTTGAAATGATGCACGCCGAAGATGTCATCATAGGCGATGGAGAGCTCCTGCTTTGTCCAAAGCCCCGTTTTCAGCATGTAGAGCCGGTCCTTTTCGAGCCGATAGATGGTCTTCGTGCGGACGGTATCCAAAAGCCACCAGAGGATCGCAAGCTGCATACCGATATCGATCACGGGCAGGCGGCCTTTCATGATGCCCCAGTAGCCTGTCCAGCAGACATAGGCAGCCCAAAGAATGAAGCCGATGGCTGCAGCGATGGAATATGGTTTGTAGAAATAGGAATGATCGACGAAATCTTTGGTCGATGCTGCGTCTGTCTTTGCCATGAAATAGGAAGCCTCCAGCAAAAGCAATGAATGAAAATGGTGAATCCATTATACCATGAATGAGAGGGAGTGACTAGGACTAGTGACTGGGGATTAGGAGTGACTGGTGGACTGGTGACTTGTGACTTGAATACCACTTTCGGGCATCGCCCCATATATACTCACGGCGAAGCCGCCACCTTCATTCCTAATTCCTCATTCCTAATTCGAACCGAGCTTTCATTCGCAATCACCGCACACGGGCTCTCCCTGAGCCTTCTACCCGTTATACGTCCACGAAAGCGGCGGAATGCCGAGATGCCACAGGCCCATGCCCACGGCGTAGACGAAGATGCCGATGACGAAGAAGCGGAAGCCGACCTTCAGCACCTCTTTGGCGATGGAGAAGAAGCCGTGCATCGTGGGATCCATGAAGGTGTACGGATACAGATGACTCGTCCCGTGCGTCACGATGGTGAGCCACGCCCGCAGATAGACGAAGGGCACGTAGAGCGCAGGATAGATCATCCAGGTGAACATGGTGTACCAGTGCATGTCCCTCTTGTCAACAAAGAAAATATAGTCGACGGTCATGAGGATCGGGATGAAGTAGTGGAAAATGTAATTATAAAATGAGAAGTGCTCGTAGCTGATATCATTCAGTCGGTGCGTTCGGATCGCGCCCGGACGGACGATCAGATGATACATGAGCGAGAGGGTCGCAAGGCTTGCTGCCACGCCGAAGCGGCAGTCCGCCGAGTATAGGAAGGGGATGTCCACCTGAAAGAGCGTCGCGCCCAGCCAGAAGACGAAGAGTGTGAAGGTGGAAAAGGTGTAGTACTGGATCCTCGACCAGAATACAAAGGGCGTCAGCACCTTGTGCTTCATGAGAAGGATCAGTCCCACGATCAGGAGGACGAAGATCGCCCAGCGATACATCAGTGCAATCGGCATACGCACCTCGCATGGAAAAAGCGCCATAGGCGCTTGGGAAATCATTGTTATGATTCTTTGAGTCAAGTCATTCGTTTTGCGAAAACGAGGGGGGGTAGGGTTCAGGGTTCAGGTTGGTAGGTTCAGGGTTGTGGTGGCAGCTTCGCTGCGAATATTTATGGGGCGATGCCCGAAAGAAGTATTTAAGGAGACGGAGATATCAGATATCAGAGATCTGACATCTGGCGTCTAATGTCTCAAGCGGGCATCGCCACTATTTATACTTCGCGGCGCTTCTGATTTTTATGCGCCGCACCACCATTTCGCATTTCTCATTTCTAATTTCTCATTCAAGCGAGACTTTCAAACGTAATCATGGGGCAGCACGCCCCATGGGCTAACCCTGAACCCTGAACCCTCAAGAGTATACCGCCGCCATGACGCCAACGGTATCCCGATTATTTCTTCTTTCTCCCCTTGCGGCTCTGGCGATGACGGGCTTCGGCACGCATGCGGCGGATCTCTTCCTTTTCACGCAGTGCATTCTCTGCCGCCTCTCTCTCCTTCTGCTTCTGGTGGTAGTTGTAGATATTCATCGCAAGGCACACCAGGATCATGAGCAGGATCGCCCCGCTCTGGACGTTCAGCCCCTGATTGAAAATATTCCATACGCCGAATACGAGGGCAATAGCAAATAAAATCCCACGAAGTCTCATTCTTGCATCTCCTTACAAAAGCCTTGAGAAGCAGAGCCGATGTCCGGCTCTGCTTTCGCACATACAATATCAGTATATATATTAAAGGATTTATGCCATAGACGCAATAGCGGAAGTATGAAAAAAGGAAATCGGACAAGTACCGATCTCCTTTGTACAGACAGTAAGAAAAGGATGTCAGATGAGCAGACCCTGCGTCTTTTTAGAGCAGTCCCCGGACCAAGATCCCGAAGATGAGGATCGGCAGCACGTACTTGAAGTACGGCTTCACCCAGCGGGGCATCTTCACGCCGGTTCCCATATTGACCTCCGCCATGTACTTGTCGAAGCCCCAGCCATAGCGGGTGGTGCAGAAGAGGACGAAGAGGAGAGAGCCGCCGGGAAGGACAAGGCTCGAGACGAAGAAGTCTTCCGTGTCGAGGATGCCGCGCGCGCCCAAGAGGTGGACGTCCTGCCAGACATTGAAGCCCAGGACGCAGGGGATGGAGCCGAAGAAAACGAGCGGGAGCAGGATGAGGACACTTTTTTTGCGGCTCCAGCCGAAGTTGTCCATGCAGTTGCCGATGAGACTTTCAAAGACCGCCGTGACGGTCGAGAAGCTCGCAAAGGTCATGAACAGGAAGAAGAGCCCGCCCCAGAGCTGTCCCATCGGCATATTGATGAAAATATTCGGCAGCGCCACGAAAATAAGGGACGGTCCTTCCGCCGGAGCGACGCCGAAGGCAAAGCAGGCGGGGAAAATGATGATGCCTGCCATGATGGCGACAAAGGTGTCGAGGATCGTGATGCGTACCGCTTCACCGGTGAGTGAATTGTCCTTGCTCATATAGCTGGCAAAGATCTCCATACCGCCCTGCCCGACAGAGAGTGTAAAGAAGGCCTGAAACATCGCTGCGGAAGCCACATTGCCAAGGCCGGCGGCTGCCGCGCGGTCCCAGTCCGGGAACAGGTAGAAACGAAGTCCTTCTTCCGCGCCGGGAAGGAGCAGGCTGTTTCCTGCCAGAATGACGATAAGGAAGAGGAGACCGAGCATCATCACCTTCGTCACTTTCTCAAGGCTCTTGGCGACGCCGCCCGCGCAGACCGCAAAGCCGATGAGGACATTGAGTCCCATGAAGCCTAAGAGCTCTGTAGGATTGGCCAGCATACTGCCGAAGACATCCGCGACCTCTTTCGTCGAAAGCCCCTGAAAGGAGCCGTCCAGAAAACGAACGAAATAGTCCACCATCCAGCCGGAGATCGTGGTGTAGTAGATCATGAGCACGAAGCTCCCCGCCAGTGCGATCCAGCCGTGAAGGTGCCACCATGTCCCCGGCGGCTCGAGCTTCATGAAGCCTTCCTTCACGCTCTTGCGGCTCGCACGGCCGACAGCCAGCTCCATGGTGACGACGGGGATCCCGAGGATCACCAGAAAGAGCAGATAAAATAAGACAAAGACGGCCCCGCCGTACTCGCCCGTCACATACGGGAAACGCCAGACATTCCCGATGCCGATGGCGCAGCCGGCGCTGACCAGAATAAATCCCAAGCGGGACTTGAAACTATCTCTTGCTTCCATTCTTCTTTCCTCCATTTTTTGATGAGTGACTAGGGATTGGTGACTAGTGACTAGGGATTAGGGATTCTCCCGCATCGTCATCCCGAGCGTAGCCGAGGGATCTTTCTTGCACACCGATAAACAGTAAGTGCGAGATGGCAGAAAAACGCAGCATCAAAGCATCGTTTATAGAATGGCGCATACGTACTGATTCCCGTGCTGCAATAAAGATTTCTCGACTTCGCTCGAAATGACGATACAGGGAGACCATGATCTAAGGAAACGCTGATTAAATCGCAGAGTCAGATTTTACAAGAATTTTTATACATAGCTTCGTCATAACCTTCCTTAAATAGCTCGCTATTCGCGTCAGGTTATTCCTCGCTATGTATAAAAATTCAAGAGTAAAATCAGACAACGATTTAATCAGTGTTTCCTAAAAGAACTGCGAAGCTGCTGCCGCCATTCCTAATTTTATACCAAGCCCCGAATCAGAATGACGAGGATCAGCACAGGCAGTACATACTGAAAATACGGCTTGAGCCAGAGCGGCATCTTGAGCCCGCGGCCTGTATTGACTTCCGCGATGTACTTGTCAAAGCCCCAGCCCCACTTGGTCGTACAAAAGAGCAGGTAGATGAGAGAGCCTGCCGGGAGCAGGATGTTGCTCACAAGGAAGTCTTCACTGTCCAGGACATCGCGATTTCCGAGGAAATGCACGCCGGAGAGCACATTGTAGCCGAGAACGCAGGGGATGGAGAAGACGAAAATGATCGCCAGATTCAGCAGGACCGCTTTTCTGCGGCTCCATCCGAAATTATCCATGCTGCTTGCGATGAGATTCTCAAAGACTGCCGTGACCGTTGAGAAGCTCGCAAAGGTCATGAAGACAAAGAAGAGCGCTCCCCAGAGCTGGCCCATGGACATGTGGCTGAAGATCTTCGGTAGGGTGATAAAAATGAGCGACGGCCCCTGATCCGGCTGCACATCATAGGCGAAGCACGCCGGGAAAATGATGAGCCCTGCCATGATAGCGACGAAGGTATCGAGCATCGCGATGCGCACGGCCTCTCCCCCCAGCGTAAAATCATCCGACATGTAGCTTCCGAAGATCTCGATCGCGGCGATGCCGAGGGACAGCGTGAAGAAGGCCTGATTCATCGCGGCGGATGCCACATTGCCGATACCGGCTTCTGCCGCACGTTCCCAGTCCGGAAGCAGGTAGAAGGAGAGTCCCGGCCCGCCGCCTTCGAGGAATGCACTATGCACGGCAAGCACGACGATGAGCGCAAGAAGACAGAGCATCATGATCTTCGTGATGCGCTCTACACCGCGCTGGAGCCCCAGTCCGCAGACGAGGAATCCGCCGACGACCGTCATCGCCATGAAAAATCCCATCTCCCATGGACTTGCCAGCATCGCGCCGAAGACCTCGCCGACCCCGTCTGCTTTGGCAGAGGCGAAGGTACCATTGACGAATTTCCAGAAATAAGCAAGCATCCAGCCGGATACCGTCGTATAGTACATCATGAGCAGGTAGCAGCCTAGGACGCAGAACCATCCATGGATATGCCATTTCGAGCCCGGTTTCTCCAGCACGGCGTAGCCCTTGACTGCACTTTTTCTGCTCGCGCGACCCACAGCCAGCTCCATCGTCATAACGGGGATGCCCATCAGCACCAGAAAGAGCAGGTAAAAGAGGACGAATACCGCACCGCCATATTCGCCTGTCACATAGGGGAATTTCCATACATTCCCGATCCCGATCGCGCACCCTGCACTGACCAGCAGAAAGCCCAGACGGGATTTGAAGCTATCACGTTCATTCATTGAAATACCCTCCGTTGCATAAAATCCCTTCTATTTTACACGGAATGCAGGGAAGGTTCAAGGGAAGAACGGAAAAAGCGGAGCATACGGGACGTGCGATGGCCTTAGGCGGCAGACCTTTCGTCCGCATCCCTGCCATCTGCTCTCTGCCGGTCACTCCAACCAAAAAGGAGCTGTGAAATAACGATCATCTCATTTTCGCGTTCCATCTGCCGCGGGGGACTTGCAGCTCTCATAGGAGTGACCGGGAA
>ENA-UEOW01000535-UEOW01000535.1-human-gut-metagenome-genome-assembly--contig:-NODE-535-length-12420-cov-17.669367_pt1 | contig 12420 bp, 9 predicted proteins | sample MGYA00242894_ERZ507904 | MGnify/ENA primary metagenome ERZ507904 (study PRJEB26167, sample SAMN06115426) | human gut metagenome | host: Homo sapiens | place: China:Chongqing | collected 2015-04-10... | reverse complement strand
TTTTTTATCCCTCAATTTCACTCAGTTCCAGCCAGCGCATGGTCTTCTCGTCCAGCTCGTCATTGAGCAGAGGCAGACGCTTGGATTTCTCGGTCAGTTCGTCTACGCTGAGTGTACCGCTGCACAAGGCTTCTTCTATCTGTTTCTTTTCTTCCTCCAGTGCGGCAATCTCTTTTTCCAGCTGTTCGAATTCCTTCCGTTCCTTGAACGTCATGCGGCGCTTGTCGTTCAGGCGGACACGCTGCGTCTTTTCTTCCTTAGGTTTGGCTGCTTCCTTTTCGTGTTCTGCCTTGGCCAGCTTCCAGTCGCGGTAGTCAGAATAGTTGCCGGGGAAATCGCGGATGTCGCCCTGCCCTTTGAATACCAGCAGATGGTCTACCACTTTGTCCATGAAGTAGCGGTCGTGGCTCACCACGATGACGCATCCCTTGAAGTTCTGTAGGTATTCTTCCAGCACCTGCAGTGTCACGATGTCCAGGTCGTTGGTCGGCTCGTCCAGCACCAGGAAGTTCGGGTTCCGCATCAGTACCGTACAGAGGTACAACCGGCGTCGTTCTCCCCCGCTCAGCTTGTACACATAGCTGTGCTGCGTTTCGGGCGTAAAGAGGAAATGCTGCAGAAACTGTGAAGCCGTCAGCCGTTTGCCGTTACCTAGCTCAATTACCTCGGCGATGTCCGTAATCACGTCAATCACTTTCATCTGCTCGTTAAACTGAAGCCCCTCTTGCGAGTAGTAGCCGAAGCGCACCGTTTCGCCGATGTCCAGCGTACCGCTGTCGGGTTTCTCCAGTCCCATCAGAATCTTGATGAAGGTAGATTTACCCGTACCGTTGTTGCCCACGATACCCATCTTCTCGTAGCGGGCAAAGATGTAGGAGAAATCATCCAGAATCTTCAGGTCGCCGAAACGTTTGCACAGGTGGTCGGCCTCGAAAATCTTGGAACCGATGTACGAAGCCTTGACATCCAGTTTCACGTTCGCATCGTACGTGCGCTGCTTGGCCACCTTCTCCAGTTCGTAGAAGGCTTCTTCGCGGTAACGGGCCTTGTGTCCGCGTGCCTGCGGCATACGGCGCATCCATTCCAGTTCCGTGCGATACAGGTTGTTGGCACGGGCAATCTCCGCATTGGTCGCTTCGATGCGTTCCTGCCGTTTCTCCAGGTAGTAGCTGTAGTTTCCTTTGTAGGAGTACAACTGGCGGTTGTCTATTTCAATGATTTCTGAGCACACACGGTCCAGAAAATAGCGGTCGTGTGTCACCATGAGCAAGCTCAGGCTGCCACGGTTCAGGTACTCTTCCAGCCATTCCGTCATGTCCAGGTCGAGATGGTTAGTCGGCTCGTCCAGAATCAGCAAATCCGGTTCGGTAATCAGGATGTTGGCCAGTGCTACGCGCTTCAACTGTCCGCCGGACAGATGTCCGATTTTCTGGGAGAAATCGCGGATTTTCAGTTGCGAAAGAATCTGCTTGGCACGCCGTTCATAATCCCACGCCTTTTCGTGTTCCATTCGCACCAGCAGTTCGTCCATGCCGGGGTTGCCGGGTGTTTCCATGCACCGTTCATATTCCTTAATCAGCTCTACGGTAGAGTTGCCGTGATAAAAGCAGGCCTCCAGCACCGTCAGTTCTTCGGGATATTTCGGGCTCTGTTCCAGATAACCCACGCGTAAATCGCGGCGGAAGGTGATTTTTCCTTCGTCGTAACCTTCCTTACCGGCCAAGATATTCAGCAAGGTGGTTTTTCCCGAACCGTTCTTGGCTATCAGTCCGATGCGCTGTCCTTCTGCAATGCCGAAAGATATGCCGTTAAAAAGGACCAAGTCGCCGAACGACTTGGTCAGGTTTTCTACTTGTAAATATGGAGTCATAATCTAATTCGTAGCTTCTAAAAATAGGATGCGGACAGGATTAGTCCATCGCCGCTTCCACTTCGTTCTTTATCCGTTCGAATTCCGCTTTCAGGTCGCACGGCTGTCCGCTCTTCGCCTTGTCCCATATCAGGGAAATTGGGTTGACCATTACTTTTGAATCGCGAAAACGCAGTGCCGGAGATTCTTTCTGTCCGTCGATGACCGTTACCCATTCCATGCCGTCCATCTCGTTGACCAGTATCACGCCGAATGCCGTACCGAAGCTTTCCCACGCCTGACGCTGTTTGGGGTTGAAACGTCCGCTATCGATTACTTTCTGCAAGTTTTCCAAGTCGGCCGCCGTTCCGGTAAAGTCCTTGGTCAGTTGTTTTTTCACTGTAGAAACGGCCCAGTCATAGTTCTCGTTTATCTGGTTGATTTCCAGGATACGGACCGGAATCACTTCTTTCACCGGCTTGTCGGATGCATTGCGCACCTTCAGGGAAGTTATGATAGCCTCGCCTGCCTTGGGACTCTCGCCCTTAGCCACGGTGAACGAGCACTCCACGGAGATTTCTCCCCGACCGGTTACCCAGATGTGGGTGGTGTACCACACGCCATTCTCCTGAAAGCTTTCAGAAGAATAGGCACAGTCCCATGAACCGACTTTCATCTTCTTGGCCCCGCGTACCTGATGTAGCTCGTCTTCCAGACATTCGTTGGCATAGGCTGACGAATTCCCCCGATAGGCAGAAATACGGAAGTTTCCGGTCCATTTGTCAGGGTTGTAAAACAGAAAGCAGTCTTCCGAATCTTCAAACTCACACCAGTTGTCGGGATATTCCAGTGAAAACCAGGCCCCTGGAGAAATGTACTTTTTCATAACGTTTTTTGTTTTTAGTATTAGAGATAAAGGTTTATTTCAGCGGAAGAATCTCAATCCAATAATCATCCGGGTCATTGATGAAATACAGTCCCATCTGTTCGTTCTCGAAGCAGACACAGCCCATTTCCTTGTGGAACTTGCGTACTTCATCGTAGTCGCCTGCCACACGGAGACAAAGGTGGCTTTCGTTTTCTCCCAGTTCGTAGGCTTCCGTATGGTCGCGCAGCCAGGTCAGTTCCAGTGAGAAACCCGTGCATCCGTCGGTAAGGTACACCAGAATGAAAGAGCCGTCGGCCGCCTCTTTGCGATGAGACTCATGCAGTCCGAGCGCCTTTTCGTAGAATTGGATACTTTTTTCAAGATTAGTTACGTTGATATTGAAGTGGTCAAATCTTCCTTTTATTTCCATTGTCTTTTTATTTTAAGTTGATATAGTGGTCTAAGTTCAATGTCTCGCCGCGATGGACAGGGGTAAGAACCTGCGTCCCTTCCGAGGCAGCCAAAGGTGCAAAAGCCGAAGCCTTCTCAAAAGCTTCGTCAAAGTGCATCGGTACAAATATAGTCGTTTTTATCCGTTTCACAAATTGTAAAGGCCCTCGCATGTATTCCTTCCCTAAACGAGGGTCGACCGGAAACAGCACGATATCCATTTTCGCCTTGTAGACGGCAATGTCTTCCAGCTCACGAAGGAAGAAAGCTTCGTCACGTTTCCATTCTTCCTCCGGACTCTTGTCCATCCAGTGCCAGTTGTTCAGGTCGCCGGCATGGAATACGGTAGCTCCTTCTGGAGTTTGGACTAAAAAAGAGATGCCTATGTCCGTCGAGCCGAAAGCCCGCACGGTGAGGTATTCGTCACGATAGGTGTCTCCTTTCGCCAGTGTGTGGAGATTTCTGTTTTCTTTGTCTTGGTCAGAAAGAGGAATGTCGGTTGAAAGCAAATAGACGATGTCAGACCGAAGCGCTTTCCAGGAGAGTATCTGCCGGTTAAAGTGGTCAGTATGCGCATGACTGGAAAACACATACAACCGTCCTTCACGTGAAAGAAGCTGTTCGTGCACGATGCCTTTGTCGGCCGACACGGAGTCTTCGAAATAGTCGAAAATAAGCGTGTAACCTTCCCCCAGCAGGGCGAAGCCGCTATGATAAAGATAAATCAGTTTCATGAGATTGAGGTCTTATTTGGCCGCAATGGGCTGCACATACGCGCGGGTGGCCTTGTCTATTTCCAGGAACATGTAGTTCACCTTGCCCGAATGAATCAGGTCCTTGTGCTCGTTATAAATGCGGGTGGCATATTCCTTGGATTTCTCAAACATGAATTTCGATACGCTTTCCTGTGATTTTCCAGCCATTGTGGAGTCGAGTTTCTCTTCCGGGAAGAAGTCATCCAGGTTCACGTCGCCAATCATGGACGTTTCCAGAAAATGAATCTCCTGGTGCAAACGGTCGGTGTAATAACCCACAAACATGTGGCCTGGCACGCGTACCAGAATCGGATTGATGTTGATGGCTTTCAGCAAGGAAGCAAACAGTACGCTTCCGTCCACACAGTTAATCTGTGCTGACTGCAGGGCATCGTCGAAGGTACGTACACGTTGGGTAAAGACCACGTTGGACGACAGGCTGCTGTTGCTGATGGAGCTGTATTTGAACCCCCTTTTCTGCAAGACATACCACAAGGCGTACACCTGCTTGTCTACGACTTTCGGATCCTTGCTCTGGTATCCCCAGAAACGGTTGACAATGCGTGAATCCAGTGCCTCGCGCAGCACCTGGCTGATGTTAGGGTTGTCTTCGTTGACATAGGCTGCAAAAAAATCGCCCGTGTCGTGAAATTTCATTTTACTGTCGATGTAGCCTAACAGGCATTCATTGATGCTGCGTACGGAATACGTGTGCACAGCCGAATATGTCCGGTTGTTATTCACCTTTGCCTGTATGGACACGGTAACAGGCATGGCCTGAGTATTTTCCAGCAGAGCTTGATAATTCCATATCACATCCGGGAAAACTAGGTATTCCTTTCCTGATTCCGGCAGAATGAATTCAGAAACCGAATGAGCGAAGAAAGGAGTCTCTGCTAATTCTATGTGAAGTTTGCTGTTGGCATGCGGACTGCGTATTTTAATGCCGATACACGATTTGGGATTTCCCAGATAAGTACTGTCAGCCGGTACAATCAGTTGGGCATCGGTCGTAGCCGTGGATAGGATGGTGACCGGAAAGATATTTCCTCCTAGTTCGTCGGTAATTTCCAGTCCGGACGAGAAAGGTTCGTATCTGTAAATATATAAAACCGATGCCGTTACTGTCAGAATAGCCAGTATAAAAGTGGCCAGCTTCCATTTATTCTCTCCCCAAATTGTACGCATGTTCAGTTGCATTGTCACAAAATTTCCTGTTAAACAAATTGGGAGCAGACCACAAGGGCATTTCCCTTACGGCCTGCTTCCTTTACGGTTATCTTACCGCAATACTTTCAATTTCTACCAGCACTCCTTTCGGCAAAGCTTTGACTGCTACCGCAGAACGGGCAGGATAATCGCCTTCGAAATACTTGGCATATACGGCATTCATTTCACCGAACAGTGCCATATCTGCCAAGAACACAGTGGTCTTTACCACGTTGGCAGTTGTCAGTCCGGCTTCAGCAAGTACATTCTTGATATTTTCGAATACCTGAGTAGTCTGTTCAGTGATTCCACCTTCTACCACTTCGCCTGTAGCCGGATTTACCGGAATCTGGCCCGACAAGAATACCATGCCGTTTACTTCTACTGCCTGGCTGTAAGGACCGATGGCAGCAGGAGCCTTTTCTGTAAAAATTACTTTTTTCATAAGCGTTAATGTGTCAATTAAATTGTATTTTCAACGCTAAATTAGCACAATTCTTTTAATCCGTGGGCAGAAACCTTAAAAAAAGTCCGCATTTATTCGTGTTTATAACAAAAAACACTTACTTTTGTACTCGCAATAATGCAAAAAGGTAGTTGGAAACGTGTTTCGTATCCAATCCGAATTCAATAAAAAACAATCAAAAATCATTGATAATTCAAATGTGTGAAAGAGGAAAGAGACCTCCGAACGGTTTGTCATGCTTCACACACCCAATATTAATAATTCATTTAACCTATTTATGTACAATATCATTCAATTAAACGACAAAAATTTGTCTGAATTGCAGCAGATTGCCAAAGAGTTGGGTCTGAAAAAAGTCGATTCACTGAAAAAAGAAGAACTGGTGTATCGCATTCTGGATGAACAGGCAATTGTCGGTGCTACAAAAAAAGTGGCCGCACAGCAAAACAACGAAGAACGCAAAGAAGGACAGCCACGTAAACGCTCGCGTATCAGTATAAAGAAAGAAGGGGACAAAGTATACACGGCTACCAAAGACAAGGCACAGAAGCTGGAGGCCAATACTCCTGCCCTTCCAGCACCGACTCCTTTATTCAAGGAAATTTCTGCATTGCCGGAGCAAACGGAAACTGTTGCACCGGTTGCAGAGAAAGCAGATCAGCCGGAAGTTGCTGCTGCTCCTGCTACTGAAGAAAAGCCCAAAGCCAAGCGTGGACGTAAGCCGGGTTCAAAAAATAAATCTACTCTGGCAAAAGAAGCACAGGAAGCTGCTGAAAATAAACCCGCTGAGGTTGCTGTCAAACCGGCTCCGCTTCCCATTGACGATGACGACATGGAACTTCCACCGCTCGACTTGAATAATAACGATTTTATTCCTATCGAAGACCTTCCGTCAGAGAAATTTGAAATACCTTCTGAATTGCTGGGTAAATTTGAGGCTACCAAAATGGAGGTGCCTGTAATGCCGGCTAAAGAACCGAAACAGAAAAATCAGCAGCGTCAGGCTCGACAGAATAATCGCAATAACCGTCCTAATAACAATAATAATAACAACAATAATCAGGGAAAGGATAACAATCCGCAGCCTGCTGCCAACCAGAACGCGCCAGAGCAACCCTCTTCTCTTTCTATCGAAACTCCTGCCAATAATACTCCGGCACCAGCTCCCAAACCGGTAGAAAAAGTCTACGATTTTGATGATATTCTTCAAGGTACCGGCGTGCTGGAAATCATGCCCGACGGATATGGATTCCTCCGCTCTTCAGATTATAACTATCTTTCTTCACCTGATGACATTTATGTGTCACAGTCACAAATCAAGTTGCTCGGCTTGAAAACCGGTGACGTGGTAGAAGGTACTATCCGTCCGCCTAAAGAAGGTGAAAAATATTTCCCGCTGGTAAAGGTTTCTAAAATTAACGGACTCGACCCAGCTTTGGTGCGCGACCGTATTCCGTTCGATCACCTTACTCCGCTTTTCCCTGATGAAAAATTCAAATTGTGCAAAGGATATAACGATAACCTGTCGGCTCGTGTAGTTGATTTGTTTGCTCCTATCGGAAAAGGACAGCGTGCGCTGATTGTGGCACAGCCTAAGACCGGTAAGACTATCTTGATGAAGGATATTGCCAATGCCATTGCAGCCAATCATCCGGAAGTGTATATGATTATGCTGCTCATCGATGAACGTCCGGAAGAAGTAACTGATATGGCCCGCAGTGTGAAAGCTGAAGTAATCGCTTCTACCTTCGACGAACCGGCAGAGCGTCACGTGAAGATAGCCGGCATTGTACTGGAAAAAGCAAAGCGCATGGTAGAATGCGGACACGATGTCGTAATCTTCCTGGACTCTATCACTCGTCTGGCTCGCGCCTATAATACGGTTTCTCCGGCATCTGGTAAGGTACTTTCCGGTGGTGTGGATGCCAATGCGTTGCACAAACCCAAACGTTTCTTCGGTGCGGCACGTAACATTGAAGGTGGAGGCTCACTGACAATCGTGGCTACTGCATTGATTGATACGGGTTCTAAGATGGACGAAGTTATCTTCGAAGAATTCAAGGGAACAGGTAACATGGAGTTGCAATTGGATCGCAACCTGAGCAACAAGCGTATCTTCCCAGCTGTCAACATCGTGGCTTCAAGTACTCGTCGCGACGACTTGTTGCTTGACAAGACTACACTCGACCGTATGTGGATTCTTCGCAAATACTTGTCGGACATGAATTCTATCGAGGCAATGGATTTCGTGAAAGACCGTTTGGAAAAGACAAAAGACAACGAAGAGTTCCTGATGAGTATGAATTCTTAAAAGAATATAGCATTTACATAAAGAAAAGCAGGGAGAAAATCCATGAGTGTGGGTTCTTCCTGCTTTTTTTATGATTCATTTTGGGGAAATGAAAAATTCCGAACAAGCAACTTGCTGGTATGCTTTCCGATTAACGAATATAAAAAATAAAGGCTAATACTCTTCATTATCAGAATATTAGCCTTTAAATACTGAAGAGCGGCAAGCGGGACTCGAACCCGTGACCCTCAGCTTGGGAAGCTGATGCTCTACCAACTGAGCTACTGCCGCGACTTTGGTGATGCAAATATAGAATTTATTTTTTAGAATCGTCCGTTTTCTCCGATTTTTTTCGCGAGGGAAATAGAAAAATTCCTTTCTCCAGCTATTCCCAAAGCTTATATAATCCGGTTTCTCCCCAATAGTGATGTACGGAGGTGGCTATACAGTTTTTATAGCGGAAGAAAAATGATCCCGATACTTCTCCACCTTTTAAATTACAGACTGGCGTTTGCAGTGAAGCTGCTTCTTCCGTAGGAACAATGTCAAAATAACGGTACTCATATCCTTTCAGACATAAATCACGGTAGTGTGTCTGACGGTATCCACTGCACGGACGGTTATCTTTCACAATGACCGAATAAGGCAGAATTCCCGCCATTTCGTAGGCTGTACCTCCGGGACGTGCGGTTAGTGTCTGTCCCAACAAGGCCATTCCTCCTCCTTCTGCCAGCAGTTTTCCTCCTTTCTCTACGTATTCGCGTAACTGCTCCATCAGGCGTTTCCGGCGATGCAGCTGACGGGCAAACAATTCCGGATAACCTCCGGGCAGATATACGATGTCCGCTTCGGGAAGTTCACTGCCATATACCGGACTGAAACGTGTGATGTCTCCCTTTGTCCTGTCTATGCTCTGGCGATACACGAAAGGAAAAGCTGGATCGGAAGCCAAGGCAATTCGCTGTTTGCGCTTGCCGGTCCACATATCCGTTTCTGTTTCGGAAATGTAAGGAAGCGAATAGGTACAAGGGAAAATACGGGTGGAAAGGTTCAGCAGTTTGTCAATGTCTACATGCTGTGCCAGTTGTTCTGCTACTTGACCGAGAAGCTGGTCAAGGCTCTTCCTTGCAGGAAGTGTCAGTGCCTGATGACGAGGTGGAAGGCCTGCTTCCTCCAGATAAGGGAGATAGCCTAAGCATTCCACCCCGGCCTCGGCACAGGTTTCGCGCAGGAAACCGTATTGTGCAGCCGAAGTGACTTGATTGAAAATCACTCCGGCTATTTTCAGTTCTGTATTGAAGTGTTTAAAGCCATACAGCATGGCAGCGATGGAGTAGCCCGCATTGCGTGCACTCACCACTATCACCACAGGTATCTTCATCAGTCGGGCCATTTCAGCGCTACTTCCCTGCGTTTTCCGGAATCCGTCGAATAAACCTGCCCGTCCTTCTACTACGCATACATCGGCCTTCTCTCCATAACGGTTGTAGACGGTTTGCAGGTGACTGCGTGAGCTTAGCCAGGTGTCCAGACTTACCGGTTCACGGTCGGCAGCCAGCGCATGATAGCGAAGGTCTGCCAGTTCGGGTCCGCATTTGAAAGACTGCACACGCAGGTTACGTTGACGCAACGCACGCATCAGTCCCAAGGCAACGAGGGTCTGCCCGCTTCCGGACATCATGGCTCCGACAAGAAACTGTGGCTTCATCTGCTTATGACAATCCTTCTATTTCTCCGTTCACAATGTCAATGTGCAATGCCTGCGGTTCTTTCGGCAATCCCGGCATACGCATCATTTCGCCAGCCACTACTACCAGCATTTCTGCACCTGCATTGATGACGATGTCGCGCACGGCAAAGTTGAAGCCGGAAGCCACCCCATAAAGTTTCGGGTCGGTAGAGAATGAATACTGTGTCTTGGCAATGCAGACAGGGAAGTTAGTGTATCCCAGGTCTTTTATCATCTGAATCTTCTTGCGGGCAGCCGGACCGAACAATACTTGTTTGGCTCCATACAGTTCGCACGCAATCTTGGTGACTTTCTCTTCCACTGAGTCAGTTTCGTCGTAAGTGAAGGTCAACGGCTGTGACGGATTGTTTTCTATGGTGTTTACTACCAGATTAGCCAGTTCGATGGCACCGTCTCCGCCTTCCATAAACGCGTTGTTGATGGCAAAGCCTACGCCCATTTCTTCACAGTGCTGACGTACGAAGTCAAGTTCCTCATCGGTATCGTTAGCATAGCGGTTGAAAGCTACGACTACGGTCTGTCCGAACGACTGGAGGTTCTCGATGTGCTTGTCGAGGTTCTTCACACCTTCCTTCAAACCGTCCATGTTCGGTTCTTTGATTTTGTCTACATCTACCCCACCGTGCATCTTTAATCCCTGAGCTGTAGCCACGATGATGGTCAGTTTCGGCTGAAGTCCGGCTTTGCGGCATTTGATGTTGTAGAACTTCTCTGCACCCAGGTCGGCACCGAATCCGGCTTCTGTCACTACATAGTCACCGAAGGTCATTGCCAGTTTGGTAGCCAGTACCGAGTTACATCCGTGTGCGATGTTGGCAAACGGACCACCGTGCACGAAGGCCGGTGTATGTTCCGTAGTCTGTACCAGGTTAGGCGACAAGGCATCTTTCAGCAATACCGTAATCGCTCCGGCTACTCCTAAGTCTTTCACTGTGAAAGGCTTGTTGTCGATGGTGAAACCTAACAGAATGTTTTCGATGCGGCGACGCAAATCGTCTTCATCTTTTGCCAGACAGAGAATAGCCATGATTTCCGATGCCGGTGTGATGTCGAATCCCGATTCACGAGTGATACCGTTGGTCTTTCCACCCAGTCCGGTCACGATGTAGCGCAAGCCACGGTCGTTCACGTCGAGCACACGGTTCCAGAGCACTTCTTTCATGGCAAAACCATTGTCTTTGTTCTGGTACATATAGTTGTCGAGCAAGGCTGTAATCATGTTGTGAGCCGAAGTGATGGCGTGGAAGTCACCTGTAAAGTGCAGGTTGATTTTGTCCATCGGAAGCACCTGTGCATAACCGCCTCCAGCAGCTCCACCCTTCATACCGAAGCAAGGACCAAGTGACGGCTCGCGCAAGGCACAGAAGGCTTTCTTTCCGATTTTGTTCAGTCCCAGTGCCAGACCGATGGATACGGTAGTCTTTCCGATACCGGCTTTGGTCGGTGTGATGGCCGTTACCAGAATCAGGTTACTCTTTTTCACCTTTTCTTCATCAATCAATGTTTCGGGAACTTTAGCAATGTAACGTCCGTAGTTAGAGATTTCTTCTACGGGAATACCATACTCGCGGGCAATCTGCTTGATTTTTGTCAGCTCGATACTGCGAGCTATTTCAATATCTGATTTCATAGGTTCAATTTTTTTATTGTGACGCAAAGATACAAAGAAATTCTTTAACTTTGTCGTACTACATGTAAACCCTATAATTTATAATAGATATGAATAACTTCGCTTTTTACAGTCCTACCGAATTCGTATTCGGCAAAGGAACGGAGAGCCAGACCGCTGAGCTGGTGAAGAAATATAAAGGTACGAAAGTGATGATTGTATATGGAGGAGGTTCCGTAGTGCACAGCGGACTACTCGATAAAGTAAAAAAATACCTTGATGAAGCAGGTATTGCTCATGTGGAACTGGGAGGTATCCAGCCTAATCCTACTGACCCGAAGGTGTACGAAGGTATTGAGCTGGGACGTCGCGAAGGAATCGACTTTCTGCTTCCGGTGGGTGGTGGTTCAGTCATCGATACAGCCAAAGCCATTGCAATGGGTATCCCTTACGAAGGTGATTTCTGGGATTTCTATATAAATAAGGAAGTGCCTGAAAAAGCCATTCCACTGGGTGTGGTGCTTACTATTCCTGCGGCTGGAAGTGAAGGCTCCGGTAATACGGTCATCACGAAACTGGACGGACTGAAGAAACTGAGTGTCCGTACGCACGGATTGTTGCGCCCTACATTCGCCGTGATGAATCCGGAACTGACCTATACCCTTCCCGCCTGGCAGACAGCTTGTGGGGTGACTGACATGATGGCACACATCATGGAACGTTATTTCACTAATACAGAAGATCAGGAAGTGCCCGACCGTATGTGTGAGGGAACACTCAAAGCTATTATTACGGAAGCCCTTCGGGTAATGAAGGAGCCGGAAAATTACGGAGCCCGTGCCAACCTGATGTGGGCCGGTACCATTGCACACAACGGTACCTGCGGCGTGGGAGCCGTGGAGGACTGGGCTTCTCACTTTATGGAACACGAAGTGAGTGCTGTGTACGACGTGACGCACGGAGCCGGACTGGCTGTTATTTTCCCTGCCTGGTTAACCTACATGGCTAGCCATAACGTGGGCAAGGTGGCACAGTATGCTCATCGGGTGTGGGATGTGCCCGAATCGGACGACAAGAAAGTCATGGCGTTGGAAGGTGTAACCCGTCTGAAATCCTTCTTCCATGCCATCGGTATGCCTGTCACCTTCAAGGAACTGGGCATCGAACATCCTGA
>ENA-UEOW01000521-UEOW01000521.1-human-gut-metagenome-genome-assembly--contig:-NODE-521-length-12773-cov-7.397763_pt1 | contig 12773 bp, 9 predicted proteins | sample MGYA00242894_ERZ507904 | MGnify/ENA primary metagenome ERZ507904 (study PRJEB26167, sample SAMN06115426) | human gut metagenome | host: Homo sapiens | place: China:Chongqing | collected 2015-04-10... | reverse complement strand
CGGATAGGGTGACTATGGCATGAAAGACAGCTGGGATAAGGTTTCCCGGTCACTCCTATGAGAACTGCAAGTCCCCCCGCGGCAGATGGAACGCGAAAATGAGATGATCGTTATTTCACAGCCCCTTTTGCATTTCATTCTTAGAATACTTCTTTGATGACGATGGTCTGCTCACGGCTCGGGCCGACGGATACGATGCCGATCGGTACACCGATGAGCTTGGAGATGCCTTCGAGGTATTCCTTGCAGAGAGCCGGAAGCTCATCATAGCTTCTGATATCGGAGATCTTCTGCTTCCAGCCTTTGAAGGTCTTGTAGACCGGGGTGATCTTTTCAAGGAATTTCAGGTCAGCCGGATATTCTTCGACTTCCTTTCCTTCATATTCGTAGCCCGTGCAGACCTTGATCTCTTCCATATCATCCAGAATATCCAGACGGGTGATCGCGAGGTAATCGAAAGAGTTCAGCTCTGCCGCATAACGGACAGCGCGGGTATCGAGCCAGCCGATACGGCGCGGACGGCCGGTGACAGTGCCGAATTCATGCGCGGTATTTCTGAGATAGTCGCCTGTCTCATCGAGCAGCTCCGTCGGGAACGGGCCCTGGCCGACGCGGGTGCTGTACGCCTTCACGACACCGAAGATATTCTGCATGTTGTGTGGTCCGATGCCCGCGCCGATGCAAGCGCCGCCTGCCGTCGGGTGGGAAGAGGTAACGAATGGGTAAGTCCCGTTATCGCAGTCAAGCATGGATGCCTGCGCGCCTTCGAAGAGGACATTCTTGCCTTCCTTCACCAGCTTCTGCACGGTGTAGTTCGTATCCTTGACATAAGGGCGGAGCTTTTCCGCATAGCCGAGATAGTCAGCAAGCATCTGCTCATAGTCGAAGCCTTCCACGCCGTAGAGCTTTTCGAGAAGCATATTCTTCTGATCGACATTATATTTCAGCTTTTCTGCAAACGTTTCCTTATCCATCAGGTCACAGATACGGATGCCGATGCGGTTGATCTTGTCGGCATAGCACGGTCCGATGCCATTCTTCGTGGTGCCGATCTTGCGGCTGCCTTTTCTGGACTCCTCCGCTTCATCGAGACGAATGTGGTATGGGAAGACCACCTGCGCACGAGTGGAGATCTGCAGGTGCTTCGCATCGATCCCCTGCTTTTCCAGATTTTCCATTTCCTCCAAAAGGCTCTTCGGGTCCACGACGACACCGGTGCCTACGATGCAAATGGTACCGGGATACATGATGCCGCTCGGCATGAGACGCAGCGGATACGCTTTGCCCCCAGTCACGACCGTGTGACCCGCATTATTTCCGCCCTGGGAACGGACGACTACATCTGCTTTCGCCGCAAGATAGTCTACGATCTTGCCTTTACCTTCATCGCCCCACTGGGCACCAATTACCATTGCTGTTGCCATGATTCATTCTTCCTTCCTGTGACGGAATTTTTTCCTCAGACAGATGAGAGAGGAAATCAAAATCTGTACGTTTTACATTTTTTCGCACAATTACATTTTTATTATATCATATAGGGGAAGAAGAGAAAATGAAAACAGGGGCCGGATTCGGATGGATGAAGGCAGCGATCCCTCGAAAAGCGCCGCCACGCCCCATCCCTACGCCTTGAACCCCCTATACATTATCTGTTACAATAGATAAGATAAACGTATATGATCCTGTCAGGGAAATACCGACCCTACCGCATAGTCCGACAGCATCCGTATCTCCCTTGCGGGTACAGCATAAGAAAGTACCATCCGGTGCCAGGCAAGGTTTTGCGAAACGCTCCCCGCAAGGAGCTGCGACATTCCCGCTGTATGATGCCGCCCCACTCCCCGCCAAACCGTCTGCACCCATTATTCCCAAAGAAAGGTCCCCCCTATGTTCCTACATGAAATCATGAAAGGCGCCGATCCATCCCATCTGGCCTTCACCGGCGAAGTCGACGTCACCTATGGCGCACTCGAAGACGCCATCCACCGCTACCGGAATGCCATTTACGCACTGGGCGTCCGCGAAGGCGAGCGCGTCAGCCTCTACTCCGCGAACCGTGCAGAATTCGTCTACGCCTTCATGGCCGTCGTAAGCCTCGGCGCGATCATCGTCCCCGTGAACAACTCCCTCGTAGACCGCGAAGTCGACTACATCCTGAAAGACTCGGGAAGCACCCTCCTCATCACAGACACCCCCATGGACGTCTCCGTCCCTTCGATTTCCATCGAAGAGCTGGATGAGAAATCACACGAACCGCTCCCCGAAGCCCCTGATTTCCCGGCATCCCTCACCGAAGACGACGTATGCGCCCTGATCTACACCTCCGGCACCACCGGCAGCCCCAAAGGCGCCATGCTGACACACAAAAACCTCGTCAGAAATGTCGAACAATTCACCGCGCGGATCATCTTCAAGCCGGAAGACAAAGTCCTCTGCGTCCTCCCCATGTTCCACTGCTACGGCATGACCACCATCGTCCACGGCAGCCTCTACGCCCACTCGACCATCGTCATCCTGCGCTCGCGCACACCATCAGAGATCATCAATACCATCGTGAAATACGACGTCACCATCGCCATCATGGTCCCCCCGATGTACAACCTCCTCGCACGCAAGGGCGACCCCTCCCTCATGAAGACCGTCCACACCTTCATCTCCGGAGGCGCCTCCATCCCGCAGCCCGTAGCACAGGCCTTCTTCATGCGATACAAGCACCCCGTACAGGAAGGCTACGGCCTCACAGAAGCCTCCCCTGTCGTCTGCGTCCTGCCGACCGCGAAGCCCAAGTACCTGACCAGCGGCCCCGCCATCCCCGGCGTCGAAGCCATGATCTCCGTCGAAATGAACGGCCCCTACGTCCCCGGCACCGTCGGCGAGCTCCTCGTCCGCGGCGACAACGTCATGAAAGGCTACTGGAACAAACCGGAAGAAACCAAGAAAGTCCTCACCGAAGACGGCTGGCTCCACACCGGCGACCTCGCCTATATGGACGAAGACCGCTACATCTACATCGTAGACCGCCTGAAAGACCTCATCATCGTGAACGGCGAAAACATCTACCCCGGCGAAGTCGAAGACTGCATCTACGAAGTCGAAGGCGTCGGAGAATGCGCCGTCGTCGGCCAGCCCGATGCCCTCCGCGGCCAAGTCGTCTGGGCCTACGTCGTCATGAAAGAAGGCTACACCTTCGACGAAAACAAGATCCGCAAATACATGATGAAAAATATCGCCAGCTACAAGATCCCGAAACGCTTCATCCCCATGGACGCACTTCCGAAAAATGCCACCGGCAAGATCCTGAAACGCGCCCTCCGCGAAAGCTAAGAAAAGCGCCTCCGACTCACGGAGGCGCTTTTTGCTTGCAGATGGTGACTAGGGATAAGCAGCTAGGGATTTAGACTAGGAGACCGGGAGACATCAGATATCAGACATCTGACTTCTATCATCCATCCTTCGGACATCGCCCCGTTTCGTCATCCTGAGCGGCGAGAAACGTCGTATGTGAGAGTACGAATGCCAGAACAGCTGCGACCTCTTCATCGATCGCGGCAAAGCCGCCACGAGAGCCCTGAACCTTCACGGTCAGGGACTCACGCTTTCCCCACATGTGCCGCACACCTCTCCGCTTTCCTCATCTGTCTTTCCTGCCGCCTGTGCCCTATCCGCCCCTACAGGGCACCTTCCCCGCAAGGGGGGCTGGCGATACGAGAATACCCTATATTCTAAAACTCCGCGGCGCTTCCCAATTTTTATGCGCCGCACCACCCCCGTCGAACCTCTTGAACCTATAGAACCTATAGAACCTGCTCCCCCTCTTTCGCAAACAATCAAAGGGCAACACGCCCCCTATCCCCTCTCCCATCTATGTTACAATAGAGAAAACCATGCATTGCACGAAAGGAACCCCCGATGAAACGCAGCGAACCCACATTAAACGACCAGATCCGAAGCATCCACTACAAGTACGAAATCCCCCAAGACAAAGCAGAAGCCCTTCTCTCAAGCGGCCTCCGTTTCCTTGAAATCGACAAAGCCGCCCTTCTCTCCATCCTCGCCGAAGTCCCCATCGATACCATCCTCGACATGCGGAAAGATGACCCATGGGGACGCATCCAGAAAAAGCTAGGTCTCACCGCTGCGCTCTACGAAGAACGCCTCCTGCGCCATCGCGCCCGCCGCCTTCGCCGCTTCTACGGCATCCCCGAAGACCGCGCCATCCCCCTGCTGCAAGACGGCTATCCGAACCACTGGCTCCGCCTCGCCTACCTCTTAGAGCAGCACACCGGCACCTCCATGGAAGACCTCCTTGCCGCGCGTAAAAAATCCGAAAAATGGAAACCCTGGGCAGAAGCACGCCTCGGCATCTCCCCCGAAGATTTCACAAAATGGATCGCCGAAACAAGGAATCCAAGTCTGCCGAAAAAGTGAAAGAAACACCTGTATAAAATCCAAAAGCAAAATCGGATAATGAATAGACAGATTCAAAAGATTCACAGGTTTCCCATCCCTGAAAAATAATATATATTCAAAAATTCCGCGGTGCTTTACTATTTTGCGCCGCTCCTCCCCCGTTGAACCCTATGAACCCACCAAACCCATTTAAGGAAAAATGATTCAATCAGCATTTCCCTAGTCACCCATGACAAGAAAGGCATCCCCATGACCCACGATTTCATCTACCATAACCCCACCAAAGTCTACTTCGGAAACGGCATGCTCGCCCACCTTCCCGAAGAGATCAGCCGCCTCGGCAGCCGCGTCCTCCTCATCACTGGCGGCAGCTCCGCCAAAAAGAGCGGCCTCTTCGATAAAGTCCTCGCAGAAATCAGCAAAGCCAATGTCGACTGCTACGGTCTCTCCGGCGTCAAGCCAAATCCCGAGATCGACCTCGTCCGCGAAGGCATCCGCCTCGTACGTGAAAAACGCCTGAACCTCATCCTCGCCCTCGGCGGAGGCTCCGTCCTCGACACCGCCAAAGCCATCGCAGGCAGCGCCCCCTACGACGCCGACCCTTGGGACCTCATCCGAAGCCGCGCCGCCATCGACACCGCCCTCCCCCTCATCACCATCCCCACCATCGCCGCAACCGGCTCCGAAATGAATGCCAGCGCCGTCATCACCAACCCCGAGACCGAAGAAAAATACGGATGGACCGCCCAGGCCTTCCGCCCCTCCGTCTCCTTCCTCTGCCCCGAAAACACCTACACCGTCCCCGCCTATCAGACCGCCTGCGGCTCCGCCGACATCCTCTCCCACATCATGGAAGTCTACTTCCAGAAAGAAGAGACATTCCCCACCACCGAAGCCTACATGGAAGCCATGATGCGCTCCGTCATGAAAGACGCCCCCATCGCCATGGCCGACCCTACCAATGAAGATGCCCGTGCGAACCTCCTCTGGACCGCCTCCTGGGCCATCAACGACTTCATCGACAGCGGCCATTCCGTCTCCTGGACCTGCCACGGCATCGAGCACGAACTCTCCGCCCACTACGACATCACCCATGGCCTCGGCCTCGCCATCCTCACCCCCGCCTTCCTCACCTACGTCCTGGACGAAACCACCGCCCCCCGCATCGCCCGCTTCGCCGTAGGCGTCATGGGCGTCTCCCCCAAAGGCAAGGACACCATCAAGATCGCACAGAAAGGCATCAAACGCCTGCGGAAATACTTCAAGAAACAGCTCCGCCTCCCGACCACCCTCACAGAGATCGGCATCGACGACACCCGCTTTGCCGAAATGGCAGAGAAAACCATCGCCTGGAAAGGCGGAAAAGACCACCTCCTCCACGGCTTCGTCGACCTCTCCGCCAAAGACCTCGAAGAAATCTACTGCCTCGCCCTGTGAGTCCCCACCGCCGATAAACCACACCGCCCGCAAAGCCCCGACAAAAGGGATCCCATCAAAGGAGAAAACAAGCCATCAAAAAAGCCCCTGCCAAAGGGGCTTTTTTGATGGCTTGAAGCATCGGCAGATATTCAATACCCCAGCTTCTCATTGATGATGATGACCTCCATCTCCACATTTCGCATCTTCTTGTAATACACAGCCAGCACATTGCAGATGCGGTCTGGCGCTCCGCAGTCATAACAGCGATCACCGCCATGCGCACTACAGCCGCAAAGGTAATGATGCCGCGCCACATTCTTCGGTGCCGCCACATTCCGCGCCCGAGAAATCGCCTCCTCCAGCGTCGGTGCGATCTTATTTACTCCGAAGACAAAGTACACCTTACGATGCCCAAAGAGCGAACCAGAGACGCGATTGCCCGTCCCATCCAGATTCACCATGACCCCCGTCTCCGTCGCACCATTCACAGAAAGAAGAAATACATCCGCTGTCATCGCCTTCCGTGCCATATCCAAAAAAGCTGCATTGCTTTTCGCAAATCCATTCTTCTCCCGATCGATCTGATGCACATCCCACACCGTATTGTGCGTTGACAGCTTCTCATACATCCCCATTGTCTGAAGCGTCAGCGAGTCACCGAATCCCACGGTCATCCCATCGATCTCCCGATCCAGATACACTGCCGCCTCTTCCTTCGTCTCAAAGACCCTGCACTGATAGCGATTTCTCTGAAATGCCCTCTTCACCTTAGCTAAATCCATCGTATCTCCTCCTTATCTCATTTTCTTTATTGTATCACACGCTGTATTACATTCTTGTGAGCCACACCAAAAGAGTCCTTGTTCTTTATGACCGCAAATTCTATGCATCGCCACCAGAATCTAGCCAGTACCCTATAGGGTATTTTCGTATCAGTTTATCTATATCCAACATTGAGCTAAAACGAAAGCGTGCGCGGGAATACTTAGACGAGTGTATCAGTTTACCTATATCCAACATTGAGCTAAAACATGTAATTGGCCGGAGTGACACCGCTTAACGTATCAGTTTACCTATATCCAACATTGAGCTAAAACGCGGCAAGTGCATAGGATGTCGGCTGGCACGTATCAGTTTACCTATATCCAACATTGAGCTAAAACCAGCAGGTTTGTCAATAATTCCAAGCCTAAGTATCAGTTTACCTATATCCAACATTGAGCTAAAACTAGAATCACCTCACTTTAGAAGTGGTCAACGTATCAGTTTACCTATATCCAACATTGAGCTAAAACACCGGTTTCTCGCCCTCCTCAATTCGGTGAGTATCAGTTTACCTATATCCAACATTGAGCTAAAACATGTTTCCATAACAACCTGTACGGCACAAAGTATCAGTTTACCTATATCCAACATTGAGCTAAAACCTTAAACTCATTCTACCTCATTTTTCTCTATAAGACCAGCATTTCCTGACAACCGGTCTCTTTCTCTGCGATGGTCGGCTTTCCGAGAAGGATCTGCATGGCAGCATACTGTTTTTCCGTCACCATGAGAGCGCGCACCTGTCCCTTGCCGGGCAGATGCCGTTTCACGATGCCCAGCATATGCTGGGCATCGTCCCGACTGCCAGCGATACGGACATAGACGGAATACTGGAGCATATCATAACCGGCATTGAGCAAATATTTCCGAAACTGCATATATGCCTTCCGTTCGACAGGTGTGCCCGTAGGCAGATCAAAAAAGATGATAACTCTCATGATTCGTGACATTCTGCTTTCATTGCCTCAAAAAGTGTCGCGGTAATGGTCGGTATCCGAAGCAGCTCCACCGATTCCTTTTCGATCGCCGAGGTATACTGCTTCACATAGCGAGCCATCACATTTCTGATCTTCATCCGGCATCCATCATAGTCCATCTCCTGATTCAGCAGATTCACCAGACTTCTACGCTGCTGGCCGGTAAGGTCATCCAAAAGCTCTTCATGATGCAGGTCGACCCACATATCCACCACAGGGCGGAAAGGCTCCATCAGGTCATCGCCCAGATTGAAGGCATTGCCATAGCCAATATGGTGGATCCCGATGAGCGGATAATACCCAAAGGTGTACAGCGTCTTGATCATGGCCGTCCGCAGGATGGTATACCCGTAGTTCATCGCATGATTGATGCCATCGTCTTCCATTCGCACAAAGCCATCCCCGAAGAAGTGCCGAAAATAGAGCTTGGCGCCGATGCCCTCTCGATTCCCCGCATCCCCCTCTTCCACTTCGTCAGCCAATTCCATCAGGCGATGATACGCATCCATGTCCCCTGTACAAAGGCGGAGCGTTTCTGCCTGATTGATCAGTTTCCCTTTCACGATGGTATCCCAGAGAGCATCCTTCCATCCTTGCGTCATCCCCATCTGTTTTGTCACCACGCGATACGGCGCATAATGGATCAGCTCCGGATAGATCACGGCGGACGGCAAGTGCTTTTCGTTGCAGATCACGATATGAGCCCCTGCCGTACATAGCGCATTGATGGCTGCCGTCGTGACCACAGCCTTTAGATTATCTAAAACAATGCAGTAGATGTCATCGATGGGGACGGGGATCCTTCGCCCCTGTTTCTCGATCTGCAGTACCTGATGTGCGATGCTCAGTCGTTCTCCTTCTTCGATAAGCAGTGTGCGAAACATGGGTATCCCGCCTCTCCTTCTTTAACCTCTCCCGCTTTCTGACCGTTTAGCGTAATAACATATTTCTTTACTGTTGCCTTTTGAGTAATTGGAATAACTTTTGTCCATTGAATTTTTTCTTTACCATCATTTCCCTTTCCTTTTTTACCGGGATTTATCGTAATATTTATTTTGCTTTGAGTTGCCGCTTTCACGCTTTGATAAAACCCTACATAGGTTTCTTTTCCGTCTTCGGTAACCTCAAGATACTCACCGGAAAACAAATATATCAAATGTTTTGCATATTTCTTTGGTAATTTGATATCATCTTTTAAGCAGATTTTTCCTTCACAAGAAATCACATCAACATATCGAATCCCCCACATGCGAGTTTTTCCTTTAGTATCCTTATACACTTCGACACAATAATACTTCGGCACTCCGAGTATGCTGTAATTCGTCTCATTGATACTCTTCTTGTAGTAATTGGATACCGACATCCCCTTGATCGATACTTTCCGCACGGGCTGTCCGTTTGTCGTCCGGAATACGTCCAGATGCTCTTTTTCCATGTAGTCTTTGACGGTTTTTACGTCCTTATTCTCAAATGCTTTTTCCAGTGCTTCGATCAGATACCCATCTGACGTATACAGCTTGGACAGCTGCTCTCGTTTCAGCTCTTCCACTTTCGAACGACTTATTTTATACTGGATTCCATTTTCTTCCACGAGCCGGATCGGATTCGAGTCAGCGATTTCCCCACGGAATTTCTTTTCCACTTTCATGGATACATAAGGGAGATGAGGTTTCACCACAAACGCAGCGCCTTCATAGTACATCTCCGTCTCTGCTCTATACTCTTCTTCGCTCCGTGTTTCTCCTTCCGGATTTCCCAGACGCAAGTCAACTTCTCTTCCCAGATTCGGCACGTAAGACGGTGTACGTTTGCTTTCTACCAGCTGCTTTCTGATCGCTTCTTCTGTGATCGGGTAAAAGGCTGCGATGCGTTGCGCAGCATGATTCAAAAAATGGTCATACTGGATGCTCATTTCTCCATAATGGCGCCGGATCTGCCGCAGTTTTTCATAGTCCATTGCGATTTCCACGTCCATCTTGGACAGATTCGCCAGCACGATGGCATCGGCAGCATGATTCAGGTAATTGGCACGGCACTTCTCATCCGAGCCCCAGGTATTCTTCCCCAGCCATTCTTTTCTGAAACGGCTGGTAATGTGCCCTCGGATACCAAATACTCTGGCCTTTTCCCCGGCAAACTGCAGATGGTTCTTGATGAGCCCCACTACATACTTTGTGATATATCGGGTGTCATTGATATTTCTGGACTTCCACCCCGTAAGGATTTCCTTTGCTTCCTTTCCGTACAATGTCGCAAGCATCAGGTAATCATATTTTTTGTTGCTGATAGGGTGACTTGTTCTTTTCTTTTCTGCTTTGACACGTTCGATAAACGCCTCTTTCTTTTCTCCTTTCAGATACATGAGCGGTGTCTGCTGTCCTTTCGCCTGATTTTCGTTTCCGCAGACAAGGGCTTTATTCGCAAGCGTATTGTCCAGGATCAAAGAATAGGGAATGATGTGATCCACTTCATACGCATGGCTCTGCGTATCCAGCACCATTTCGAGATCCAGCTCACGCCCGCTGTATAAGCACTTCCCTTCCTGCTCCATGTACAGCTTGTATCGTTCGATCTGGATCCCTTTGACTTCCGATTCTGCGCAATGCAAGATCTCTGCGATCTTCTTTTTGATAGCATCTCTGGTTTTTTCATGATCCCGCTGCATCTTCTGAATGCGTTTTCGTTCCAGATAGCTGCGGGCCACATCATCAGCCACTTCCACATGGATTTCAGCAGGAGAGCCATAGAGCCGGATCAGACAATTCAGCACCTTTCTCGTCTCATTGATCGAGCGAAGAACGACAGGGTTATCTTTCACATCCTCATCTTGCATCAGTACTTTGGCGGAAAGTAGTCTTTCTCTCTGTGATTCTTGCTTTTCGTCCAGCTGTTTCTGCTTATTCCACTGGAAATTGCCGTAAATATCTCCTTTCAGAAACGCTTCGATGGCATCTGCCATATGATGATAAGAAACGCTGGAAGTCCCATTAAACTTGTGTCTTTTCAGCGCATTCCAAAAAGCAGACGGGAGATGTACGTGTTCCCATTTGGCATGGAGCTTCTTCAGCTCCTCTTCCTTTCTATGCGGTGTCTGGTACATCGAGCATACCGTCCCGAGCTGGTTCAGCAGCGACATCTTGCCTTCTTCATACTCGGTCAGATCTGTCTCTGACAACAGTGACTCCCATGACACCTGACATTTTTCTGCTATTTTCTTCATTTCTTTCAGGAAGCGGAATGACTTCGCCAATGTCTTGTCGACATCCTTGCTTCCATAGATCGCCATTCCCAAAGGCTTTAAGAGCTTGGCCGCCTGCGTGCGCGTCAGGCTGCCTTGTTTCAAAATGTAAGAAACCATCTTCGCTGCCGCCTCTTGGGTCAGCTTCGCCTCTCCGGTATCTGTATGCACATAGCGATACTGCGACAGCGCATTGATGGCGGCATATACATCGCCCAATGCGGTGTTTCTGAAGCCTCTCCGCTCCTCGGGATAAAAGCGGCAATACCCAAGGCTCTCTAAAAAGCCTGTGTATCTGCGATACTTGTCCGAAGCATCCCCCGGCCCATCTTCAAAATCTCTCTGCGAGAAGATCACCCCCATGATTTTCTCGATCTTTTGGTCTGTCAGCTCAGGATACCATTCCCTCTGCTTCTTCAGGATCGTGCAGACCTCGTTTTCCACATGTTTTCTTCGAATGATCATGCGGTTCTCATTTTTGTAGAATCGATTGCGATAATCGATCCGGTCTATCCCGGGGATGGTGCAGTACCGGCAGATGTATTCAGAAATGGTGCGGCAATGGCTTTCCTCGAACGATCGATCCAGCCGATCGGCTGCCGCCTGATTGATCTTTTCATCCTCTTCTTCCTGGCTCTCGGCCTCATCGGTCTCCGTCACTTCATAAAAATCCTTATAGCCGCGATGATTGCAGGCATGGATGAGCACTTGAAGTAATTCTGCTTTCGTGAGTTTTTCATCGATTCCCCTGACTTTTACTGGAAGAATTTGATTCATCGACGCTTCCGAAGCACATCGAATTTCCATATCGGTCATAAAATGAACATATCGCAAATAGTTTTTCAACCGATATTTTCTATGCGATCGACGGCGCAGCACTCGCCTTACGCCGCGAAAGCCTCTGCGCTTTTGGCTTTTCCTATCTTTGCCTTCTTTCATTTCACCAGAATCAAAAATTCGGGAACCCGAATCCTCGATTCTCCTATTTCCCGTCTCATTTTCAGAAACCACAGCCCATCCACAAGATCCGATGCCGATATCAAAAGCAAAACGATACTGTCTCTTTTCCATAGTTCCTCCTATTGGGGTATTGTTAAAAACTTGCGTTTTATAAGATTCATTGCTATAATGAAATCAACCTTAGATGGTTGGTGTCAGCTTACCTATGTCCAACATTGAAACCAAGCTGAATGTATCAGTTTACCTATATCCAACATGTTCTAAGATAAGGCACTATGCCGTGGGGTATAGCAGTAACCGACAAGCAATCTGCTCCTGAAAGGCTGTATGAAGATCTTCTTTATACAGCCTTTTTTGTTGTTTTAGATGACAATTTATAATTTCATTATACCATTTTAAAAAATATCTGACAGACCCTCTATGGATCCTCTCTCTTTCACACTGCCAAACTGCTTTTCTTTAGTATAGCACAGGTGTTATGACAAAAAGCGCCCTAAGAGAGCCCGATCGCTCATTTTTCGCAAGGACCCCTCTTGCATCTTACGCACCTTCTTATCCTAGGAGTGACTGGTGACTAAAAAGCCACTTTCGGGCATCGCTCCAATAAAAAAGGCGGCGAAGGCGCCTCCATACAAGCCTTCCCCGCATGGGGAAGGAGGACCGCGTCAGCGGTGGATAGGGTGCTTTCGCAAGCAGCACAAATGCGCCGCGCTTTCTCCTGTACTACCCATCTATTTTTCATGCCATAGTCACCCTATCCGCCCCTTCGGGGCACCTTCCCCTAGAGGGGAAGGCTGCGATACGAGAATACCCTCTTCTAAACAGACGGCACACCACCCTTGTGAATCTATCTGCTCCCCAAGTACCGTCATCCCGAGCGAAGCCGAGGGATCTTTATTGCACTGCCGCCATATGCACACATGCGCCCTCACTCAAACGACACC
>ENA-UEOW01000510-UEOW01000510.1-human-gut-metagenome-genome-assembly--contig:-NODE-510-length-12982-cov-5.127857_pt1 | contig 12982 bp, 12 predicted proteins | sample MGYA00242894_ERZ507904 | MGnify/ENA primary metagenome ERZ507904 (study PRJEB26167, sample SAMN06115426) | human gut metagenome | host: Homo sapiens | place: China:Chongqing | collected 2015-04-10... | reverse complement strand
TGGGCTTAGCAAGCGGGATGCCAAAGAACTGGTCGAGTTGTTTCTCGAAGAGATCCGTCGTGCTCTGGAAAACGGAGAACAGGTCAAACTCTCCGGGTTCGGCAACTTCGATTTGCGGGATAAAAACCAACGCCCGGGACGTAACCCGAAGACGGGGGAGGATATTCCCATTACAGCCCGGCGCGTGGTGACCTTCAGACCCGGTCAGAAGCTGAAAAGCCGTGTCGAAAACGCGTCGCCGAAAGACAAATAATCTGCACTAATTAAAAAGGCCGCATTGCGGCCTTTTTCTTTTCTGTCAATCTTTACGCTTTGACGGCGGTGAGCATGATCTCCACCAGGATTTCTGGTCGCGCCATCTCCGCCTGCACGGCCGCTCGTGCCGGGCTATAGCCTTCCGGCATCCATTGCACCCACACCTCATTGAATGCGGCAAAGTCACGCTCGATATTTTTCAACCAGATCTGCGCGGAGAGAATGTGCTGCTTATCGCTCCCGGCTGCGGCCAGCAGCGCGTCGATCTTCTCCAGTACTTCACGGGTTTGTAAAACGATATCGTCTTCATTGCTTTTTGGCGTCTGCCCGGAGAGGAACAGCAGATCGCCATACGCAACGCTGGCGGCAAGACGAGGTTGTGGATTATTGCGAATAATTGTCATGCGGTTTGTTTCCATGTGAGACCTTCTAAAGAAATGTCTGGCATCTGATTGTCGATTAACGCGCCCAGCACCACCGCGCTGCCGGCGGCGAGAGTAAAGCCGAGGCTACCCTGGCCGAGGTTCATCCACAGGTTGGGGTAGCCGGCGCGCCCCAGCATCGGCGGGCCGGCTGGCGTTGACGGGCGCATGCCGGTCCAGACTTCGGCCTCGTCCAGCCCCTCCAGTTCAGGAAAGCTGCGGGCGACGATGTTTTTCAGCGCCTGAATGCGGCTTTCGCGCAGTTCGTCGCCGTCGTAGCCGATGTCCACCATCGCCGCGATACGCAGCTGTTGGCCAAGGCGGGCATAAACGATTTTGTGCCCGTAGTCGGTGACGCTGATGTCAGGGGCAATACCTGCTTTTTCAGGATAGGGCAGGGTCAGGCTGTACCCCTTCAGGGCGCACAGCGGCACGCGAACCCCCAGATGCCCAAGCAGAGAACTACTGCCGTTACCGGCGGCGACGACATACTCATCGCCGGTGAGGGTCCCCTGACTGGTCTCCAGGCTGCTGATGCGTCCCCCGCGCTTATTGAGTCGCCGCACCTCACACTGGGTCAGCAGGCTAAAGTCGCTGCTAGCATTGAGCTTGTCGAGCAGGGCAAGGCAGAACTGATGACAATCTGCCGTTTCATCGCCTGGCGAATAGATTCCGCCCTGCAGAGAAGGACTAATATGTTTGAGCGCCGGCTCCAGCTGCAGGCAGGCTTCAGCATTCAGCGCCTGCTGATACTGAGGATCAATCCCTTTTGCTGCTTTATTAAAATCATATTCGCGACGATGGATAATTAATTTTCCGCTGCGCCGCCAGTGGAAATCGGCAAGATTATCCTCATCCCGCCACGCCTGCATGACCTGACGGCTGAGCAGCGACAGGCGTAAAATATGGTCGCCATTCATTTTATTGGTCTGGTTATTACAGGCGCGCAGAAACTGCAGCAGCCAGCGCCACTGCTGGAGAGACATCCTGAGACGCATATTCAGCGGCGAATCGGCTTTGCCCATCCATTTTATTCCCTGCAGGGGAACGCCGCTGTCGGCAAGGGGGGCGACGTAGCGGTAACTTAATTGTCCGCCGTTGGCAAAACTGGTGGCGCTGCCCGGTTCGGCATTGCGCTCCAGTAATTGCACCTGATGGCCGCGCTTGATCAGTTCCCAGGCCGTGGCCAGACCGACCACGCCGCCGCCGATAATGACAATGCGTTTGTTCATAACCCGATATATCCACCGCTGATAAATTTATCGGGTTATGTCAAAGCATTTACCCCAGCGGCGCAATTGACTTTTTATGGTCAGGGTATAACCGCAGGTTAATCTCCTTGAGCTGCTGGCGCAGACGCTGGCAGAGAAAATCGACGAACTTTTGCGCCATCGGGCTCAGGGAAACGTCGGCCCGGCGTAACAGACAGAGGCTAATCGCCATCGGCGGCGTAATGGGATGGATCATCTCCGGGGCCAGGTTGTGCTGGGCGGAAAAGATATCAGTGATGCTGCAGCCCATGCCGCGCTTCACGAACTCGGTGGCCATATAGTAGGTCTGGACGTTTAGCCGGGTGGTGGAAAAGTCGCGACGGGTGGCGATGGCGGCAGAGAGCGAGTGCGGTCCCGGCGAGATCCAGCGCTGCTGGTCGATCTGATCGATCTCCACCGACCCCTGACGATAATGACGGTCGATGTACACCAGCGGTACTTCGGCAATCAGGGTGGTCAGGATCTCTCCCTGCTGCACCGGCTGTAGCGTCAGCGCCAAATCTATCTCGCGCAAATCCAGTTTTTTGACCAGCGTCTCGGTGTGCTCGGTAGTGAGCGTCATCACCAGGTTGCTGTTTTGCTGATAAAAGTCGGTCACCAGCTCCGGCACCAGGCTTAACCCCAGGCTTGGCAGACAGCCTAAAGTGATCTTGGCGCGCGGATCGCGAGCCAGGTTGTCGGCCAGCAGGCGCAGGTTGTCCAGGTCCTGATAAATGCTCTGCGCTTTTTCGAAAAGTGTGATCGCCTCGCTGGTCGGCAGCAGCTTGCCGCGCACCCGCTGAAACAGGGTAAAACCCAGCTTCATTTCGGCGCTTTTTAACGCTTTGCTGGCCGCGGGCTGGGAGATATTGAGCGCTTCCGCCGCCCGCGATAAAGAGCCGCAGGTCATGACGGCATAGAAGATTTCCAGATGACGCAGTTTCATGAACAGTTAACTCAGGGTTATAGCCTACCGATAAAAAGTCATTTTCTACTAACACTAAGTTAACATAGATTTAATCACCAATCAGCGCATTGGTTACATCTTGTGCTGTAGACCCCGCCCAATGGCGGCATATTACGCTCTCAGAATCGTTTCCTTTGTACCCAAACAAACCCTCAGGCCGCGGCCAATCAATAATGAAAAAGAGGGAGGATATTTTCTGAGCAGGCCCCCATACACCACCTGACCATCATGGTCGGATTGATTGGCATTAAGGAGTGTTATGAGTGACTCAACGCTCACAGGCAATGCGCCTGTCAGACAAAATATCACGCGGAAAAACGTTATTATTGGTCTGTTATTGCTGCTGTTCGTGTTGATCGCGCTGTGGTGCCACGGTCGACCAGGCAGTGAGCTTGGCCTGCTGGGATTTACGCCGCTGGTGGCGCTAGCGATATTATCGCTGATCGGCGTTGATATTGTGCTGGCGGTCATCTCCTCGATTATTATCGCCATGATAATGACCTCGACCGGCCTGCCGGAAATGGGCACGATGCTGGCGAAATCCACCGGGTCATTTATTGCCACCGTTGGGCTTATCATTATGCTCGGCGCCGGCGTGGGGGAAGTGGCCACCCGCACCGGCGCAGCGGTTGAGCTGGTAAAATTTGTCGTCCATCGCATCGGGTTGTCGAGTCAGACGCGGGTGAAATTCGGCATTGTGGCGTCATCGATTTTAATTTGCGGTTCGTTGGGCACTATGGCCGGTGGCAATGCCATTATCGTGGCAGTAATCATTCCGGTGGCGGCAGCGGTACGCTTGACGCCGCCAACGGTCGCCGCGCTGATGATGACCGCCGGTTCCGTTGGGCTGTTTACCGGGCCTTTCACCCCCAGTACCGTGACGATCCTCAGCCTCGGTGGGTTGAGCTATCCGGACTATCTGCTGTACGTTGGTCTGCCGATGAGCGCGGTCACGCTGCTGGCCGGCTGGGTAATGGCGGGACGGATCCAGAAGATGACCGAAGGCAAACTGCGCTATGACGTCGATCTCGCGGAAAAGCCGCAAGAGGATCTCAGCGCCGCGCAGCAGCGTCGGCGTAGATTAAGCGCGCTGGCCTTCGCGGCGACCATCATCGTGATGGCGATCGTTGGCGTGGTGATTAAAGCCGGCTTCAGCTTCGCGATAATCGTGATGCTGCTGGTGGCCCTGATGACCGGCCTGGTAGGCGGCCTGCGACCGACGCAGATCCTTCAGGCCCTGTATCACGGCTGCGGCCGTCTGGTGTGGATGTTTATTCTCTACTGGCTGTACAACCCGATCCTTGAGCTGATGGATGGCCTGCACGCCTATCAGGGGCTGCTGGAGTATACCCAACCGCTGCTGGAGGGGATCTCCCCGGCCTGGCTGTGCTTTAGCATCTTCGCGTTCAATATTATCGGCCATGTGCCCGGTGCGGCGGTGGCCCAGATGACCTTTACTCATAAAATCTTTGGCCCGATGCTGATGGCCGCCGGTGTGCCGCCCCAGGGGACCACCGCCGTGCTGCTGGCCTCATCCCAGGTGGACTGGTTCGGGCCGTTTCCCTCATCAGATATGTTCGGCCAGATGGGGCTGGCGCAGTCTACTCATCTGAAATATATGCTCTATAACGGCTGGGCAATCGTGGTGGCGAACATCATTCTCTTTGCGCTGCTGTTTCAGATTCTGGTGTGACGAACGACCGCAGACGCGGAGGAGATTTTCCTTCGCGTCGACGTTTGGTCGTGAGGTTTTCCTTTTCTCACCGCGACAGCCACCGTAAAATCAGCCTCTTGTTCCCCCTGCGTAATGGAATCTATGCTGACTCTCGCCCATCTTCAACAGCGCCGCAGCCGGCGTTGGCTCTTCGGATTAACGCTGTTGCTGCTGGTCACCCTGCTGATCAGCCTGTGCGCGGGGGAGCAATGGATCCCGCCCGGCGAGTGGCTCAGCGCCAAAGGCCAGCTGTTTATCTGGCAGATCCGCCTGCCGCGAACCCTGGCGGTGCTGCTGGTGGGGGCGGCGCTGGCGCTCTCCGGGGCGATTATGCAGGCGTTGTTTGAAAATCCGCTGGCGGAGCCGGGGCTGCTGGGGGTCTCCAACGGCGCGGGCGTCGGGCTAATTGCCGCCGTCCTGCTGGGCAAAGGAGTCTTGCCCGGCTGGGCGCTCGGCCTGTGTGCCATCTTTGGCGCGCTGCTGATCACTTTTATTCTGCTGCGTTTTGCCCGCCGCCATCTGTCTACCAGCCGTCTGCTGCTGGCGGGGGTGGCGCTGGGGATCATCTGCAGCGCCCTGATGACCTGGGCAGTCTACTTCTCCACCTCTTTTGACCTGCGTCAGCTAATGTACTGGATGATGGGCGGGTTTGGCGGCGTCGACTGGCAACAGCTGTGGCTGATGATAGCCCTCCTGCCGGTGCTCTGCTGGGTCTGTCTGCAGTCGCAACCCCTGAATTTACTGGCGCTGGGCGAAGTCTCCGCTCGTCAGCTTGGGCTGCCGCTGTGGCTGTGGCGCAAATTACTGGTGGTGGCGACCGGCTGGATGGTCGGCGTTAGCGTGGCGCTGGCGGGGGCGATTGGCTTTATCGGTCTGGTGATCCCGCATATTCTGCGGCTATGCGGCTTGAGCGATCACCGGGTGTTGCTCCCGGCCTGTATGCTGGCAGGGGCAAGCGCCTTGCTGGGGGCGGATATCATTGCCCGGCTGGCGCTTTCCGCCGCAGAGCTGCCGATTGGCGTGGTGACGGCGACCCTGGGCGCGCCGGTCTTTATCTGGTTGCTGCTGCGTTCGCGGGGGCGGGGATAGCGCGGCGCCGTCGGCAGGGACGGCGCCGGTTCAGGCTTACCAGCCTTTGATCGCGTCGCCTTTGTAGACTTCCTTCGCTTTTTCCGCGACTTCGCTGGTCTGGAAGGCGGCTTTTAATTCCTGAATTTTCTTGCTGTCCTTATTATCCTCGCGGGCGACTATCGCATTCACGTATGGGGAATCCGGCCCCTCCATAAACAGACCGTCGCGGGCGGCCGACAGGCCCGCCTGGGCGGAGAAGTTGGTGTTAATGATTGACAGGCTGACGTTCGGATCGTCAAGGGTACGGGTCAGCTGCGGGGTATCCACTTCAACAATTTTCAGCTGTTTCGGATTGTCGATGATATCCAGCGTGGTGGGTAAATAGCCGACGCCCGGTTTCAGCTTGAGTAACCCCTGCGCCTGAAGCAGCAGCAGGCTGCGGCCCAGGGTGGTGGTTTCATTAGAAATGGTTACCGTCGCCCCTTCGGGCAGTTCGCTGATATTTTTGATCCGGTGAGAATAGGCGGCGATAGGGAAGACAAAGGTTTTACCGACCACCGCAAATTTATAGCCGCGTTCTTTCGACTGCGCCTCAAGGTACGGCAGGGTCTGGAAGGCGTTGGCATCGACATCTTTGTTGTTCAGCGCTTCGTTGGGCAGCACATAATCATTGAAGGAGACCACTTCGACGTCGAGGTGGTATTTATCCTTCGCCACCTGCTCCACCACTTTCCAGATGGCTTCGTCCGGCCCGGTATTGATAGCGACTTTTACTTTATTATCTTCATCCGGGGAGCAGGCGCTCAGCAGGGCGACAGAGGTGGCGATTAACGCCAGGCTAAACAACTTCTTCATCACTAAAACTCTCTTAAATTAACAAGTAACGAAACCATATTACATTCATGGAACACTGTACACGGAAATGGTCGACGGCCCAATTGAGAGGATTTCATGTTGCCGGCGGCCAGCGAAGCGCTGTTACATCATGCGACAACTCGGGGGGAATGGCAGTAGAATGGCGGGCGCTGAATCCGCTACAGTAGAAAGGGATCACCTTCACCGGAAACCGGTTTATCCATTGAGGACAGGCTATGCAACATGACATTCTGAATACCGAAGTGACGACCATTGATGGCGAGAAAACCACCCTGGCATCCTTTGCCGGCAAGGTGCTGCTGATCGTCAATGTAGCCTCGAAATGCGGCCTGACGCCGCAGTATGAGCAACTCGAGGATCTGCAAAAGCAGTTTGCCGCCGAGGGCTTCAGCGTGCTGGGGTTCCCCTGCAACCAGTTCCTCGGCCAGGAGCCGGGCAGTGAAGAGGAGATTAAGACCTTCTGCAGCACCACCTACGGCGTCACCTTCCCGCTGTTTAGCAAAATTGACGTCAACGGCGAACATCGCGCGCCGCTCTATCAAAAACTGATTGCCGCCGCACCGAAAGCGGTGGCCCCGGAAGGCAGCGGTTTTTATGAGCGGATGGCCAGCAAAGGCCGGGCGCCGCTGTATGTGGACGACATTCTGTGGAACTTCGAAAAATTCCTCATCAATCGCCAGGGCAACGTCATTCAGCGCTTCTCGCCGGATATGACGCCGGACGATCCGCAGCTGGTGGCGGCGATTAAAGGAGCGCTGGCGCAATAATGTCGTTTCTGATGCAGCTACAGGATGTAGAGACGGCGGGGCGCCTGGCCCCGTTTTCTGCGGCCTTTCGCGCCGGGGAGATTGTCCATCTGGTGGGGCCGAACGGCGCAGGGAAGAGCACGCTGCTGACCCGCATGGCGGGGCTGTCCGACGGCCCCGGCACGGTTCATTTTAACGGCCGGCTGCTTGACGAGTGGCCGGCGAGGGAGCTGGCGCGCCGTCGCGGGTATCTGTGTCAACACCAGACCCCGCCGTTCGCCATGCCGGTATGGCACTACCTGGCGCTGCATATGCAGCAGCAGGGTGATAGCGCCCGTCTGAGCGATATCGCGGCCAGGCTTGGTCTGGACAATAAGCTGGGCCGTCCGGTCAATCAGCTGTCGGGCGGCGAGTGGCAGCGCGTGCGGCTGGCGGCAGTGATCCTGCAGATCGATCCCTTGAGTAATTCCGCGGGTCAGCTGCTGCTGGATGAGCCGATGAACAGTCTGGATGTGGCCCAGCAGGCGGCGCTGGATCGGCTGTTACACGAGCTGAGCGCGGCGGGGATTGCGGTGGTGATGAGCAGCCACGATCTCAACCATACCCTGCGCCACGCCGGTCAGAGCTGGCTGCTCTGCCAGGGGGAAGCCATCGCCTGCGGGGAGACCGCCGAGGTGCTGAATGAGGAAAATTTAACCGCTGCCTATGCGATCCCGTTCCAGCGCGTTGAGGTGGCCGGTCATATTATGCTCATCGCGTCACAGTAGCACGCAGTTATCTTGTCACTATATTGATAAACAAGCTAAATTATTGCGATAAAGAGACTAGGGACAGAGGGATCATCTGAAATGCGCTTCTGGTTCATGTTGGCGGCGGCGTTAATTTTAGCCGGCTGCAGCAGCCATCGGGCACCGCCGCCGAATCCTCGGCTGGCTGACTCCATCACGGTGGTGGCGAATCTGAACGAGCAGCTGCGCAGCTGGCGCGGCGCACCGTATCGCTACGGCGGCATGACGCCGCGCGGCGTTGACTGCTCCGGCTTCGTGGTGCGCACGTTTCGCGATAAATTTGCCCTCCAGCTGCCGCGTGAAACCCGCGAGCAGGCGGAGATCGGCACCCGCATCGATAAGCGCGATCTGCTGCCCGGCGATCTGGTGTTCTTCAAAACCGGCTCAGGGGAGAGCGGCCTGCACGTTGGCATCTACGATACCGACAACCAGTTTATCCACGCCTCCACCAGCCAGGGCGTCACCCGTTCCTCGCTGGATAACGTCTACTGGAACAAAAAGTTCTGGCAGGCGCGGCGAATCTGACGTCATTCAGAAGCAAGAGGGAAGCGAACGCTTCCCTTTTTTATGCCGATAACCCTGCACTCCGCCCGTGTTAATCCGCTGTTCCAGGCACTACACTGGAGAGAGGAGGAACCATGACCCTTTCTTTTACCACCCACTGGCGGGATGAACTGCCGGACTTTTACACTTCCCTGTCACCAACGCCGTTGGATAACGCCCGACTCATCTGGCGCAACGCCCCGCTGGCGCAACAGCTGGGGGTGCCCGACGCCCTGTTTGCGCCTGAAAGCGGGGCCGGTGTCTGGGGCGGCGAAGCGCTGCTTCCGGGCATGTCGCCGCTGGCGCAGGTATACAGCGGCCATCAGTTTGGCGCCTGGGCCGGCCAGCTGGGCGACGGACGCGGGATCCTGCTCGGCGAGCAGCAGCTGGCGGATGGCCGCCGTTACGACTGGCATCTGAAAGGCGCCGGCCTGACTCCTTATTCGCGGATGGGGGACGGCCGCGCCGTGCTGCGCTCGACGATCCGGGAAAGTCTGGCGTCGGAGGCGATGCACGCTCTGGGGATCCCGACGACGCGCGCCCTGGCGATGGTGACCAGCGATACCCCGGTCTACCGCGAGCGCGTGGAGCCCGGCGCGATGCTGATGCGGGTGGCCGAGAGCCATGTCCGCTTCGGCCATTTCGAACATTTTTACTATCGCCGTGAGCCGCAGAAGGTCCAGAAACTGGCCGACTATGTTATTCGCCACCACTGGCCGCAGCTGCAGGATGAGGCGGATAAGTACCTGTTATGGTTCCGTGACATTGTCATGCGTACCGCGCAGACTATCGCCAGCTGGCAAACCGTGGGCTTTGCCCATGGGGTGATGAATACCGACAACATGTCGATTCTCGGTCTGACCATCGACTACGGCCCGTATGGCTTCCTTGACGATTTCCAACCGGACTTCATCTGCAACCACTCCGATTATCAGGGGCGCTACAGTTTTGAAAACCAGCCGGCGGTGGGGCTGTGGAATCTGCAGCGTCTCGCCCAATCGCTGTCGCCGTTTATCAGCGCTGAAGCGTTAAACGCGGCGCTGGATGAGTATCAGCACGCCTTGCTGACCGCTTATGGCCAGCGGATGCGCGATAAACTCGGCCTGTTCAGCCAGCAGAAAGGGGATAACGACCTGCTGGACGGGCTGTTTGCCCTGATGATCCGCGAGAAGAGCGACTATACCCGGACGTTCCGCCTGCTGAGCCACAGCGAACAGCTCAGCGCCGCTTCGCCGCTGCGCGATGAGTTTATCGACCGCGCGGCCTTTGACAGCTGGTTTGCCGGGTATCGTGCGCGGCTGCGTGATGAACAGGTGGACGACGCGCAGCGCCAGCAGAGGATGCAGGGCGTGAATCCGGCGCTGGTGTTACGTAACTGGCTGGCGCAGCGGGCGATCGAGCAGGCTGAGGCGGGCGATATGGGCGAGCTGGAGCGCTTGCATGCCGCGCTGGCAGACCCCTTTACCGATCGCGAGGACGACTACGTCCGCCGCCCGCCGGACTGGGGGAAACGTCTGGAAGTCAGCTGCTCGAGCTAACTTGCCTCGCCCCGCGTTCAGCGGGGCGCTTACTTGGTCAGAATTAACTTCCCGGCGTGGGTCTGGCGCAGCAGATAGCGCTGGCCGCCATGCTCAATCACTACTCGTCCTTCGCTGCCTAACAGAACCCGACTGCTGATCTCTCTGTCCGTCGCCACGGGATAAGGGGCATTGTCTTTTGGTTTTTCAGCTGTGGCAGTGTTATCCATACGCGTCATAGCTCTCAAAATAAAAATCAAGGCAACAATGATAATCATTATCAATAATGTTGTTTTTGACGGCAAGCGTTATTTATCGTGTTACCGGATTTGGTAGGGGAGTCAGCGAAGAGAATTGCCCGCCGCAGGCGCGGCGGGCGGAGCGGTTACAGGCGGGTGGCGGTGGCCGCAGCCAGCTCGCTCAATAATCTTTCGCTGTCTTCCCAGCTCAGGCAGGGGTCGGTGATCGACTGGCCCCAGGTCAACGGCTGGCCGGGGACCACTTTCTGAGTGCCTTCCTGCAGGAAGCTTTCGGCCATAATCCCGGCGATGGCGGTGGAGCCCGCGCGAATTTGCTGACAGATATCGGCGCACACCTCCAGCTGACGGCGGTGCTGCTTCTGGCAGTTGCCATGGCTGAAATCAACGACCAGCTGTTCCGGCAGATCGAATTCACGTAGCGCCTCGCCGGCGGCGGCGATATCCTCGGCGTGATAGTTTGGCCGTTTGCCGCCGCGCATAATAATATGCCCATACGGATTGCCGCTGGTCTGGTAAATCGTCATCTGCCCCTGCTTGTCCGGGGAGAGGAACATATGGCTGGCGCGGGAGGCGCGGATGGCGTCCACCGCGATGCGCGTATTGCCGTCGGTGCCGTTTTTAAATCCAACCGGGCAGGAGAGCGCTGAGGCCATTTCACGGTGGATCTGGCTTTCAGTGGTGCGCGCCCCGATGGCCCCCCAGCTGATGAGATCGGCGATAAACTGACCGGTCACCATATCGAGAAACTCGGTGGCCGTCGGTACCCCCAGCTCATTAACCTGCAGCAGCAGGCGCCGCGCCAGCTCAATTCCGTGGTTGACCCGGTAGCTGCCGTTGAGGTCGGGATCGGAGATTAAGCCTTTCCAGCCCACCACGGTACGCGGTTTTTCAAAGTAGGTGCGCATCACGATCTCCAGCTGCGGCTGGTAGCGCTCGCGCATGCCCTGCAAGCGGCGGGCATACTCCAGCGCCGCGTCGGTGTCGTGAATGGAGCAGGGGCCGATAATCACCAGCAGTCGGCGGTCTTCGCCGTTGAGGATTTTTTCAATTCGGCGGCGGGAGGCCGAGACGTGGGCAGCCACGTCGGCCGTCACGGGATGGCGCTGGGCCAGCTCCGCGGGCGTTACCAGGCTCTCAATGCGCGCGGTACGCAATTCGTCTGTTTTATTCATTGGGGTCTCAAAAATCTGTTTCTTCCGCGGCGAAAATGCCGGGAAGTGATGCGCATCACGATAAACCAATCCCTGCTTATTGCAAGAGCAGGGCATGATCCTGTATAGGCCACGGGTGATAGCATAAACAAATTTTTAATAATGTACTAGTGTATTAGTACATTCTGCGATTCAGCCCCATGATGTCCATGATTTTTGTCGCTATTTCCTCAACGGAATAGTTGGTGCTGTTCAGGCAGGGGATTTTATTCTTGCGATACAGGGCCTCCACTTCGGTCACTTCCATCCGACACTGGCGCAGGGAGGCGTAGCGGCTGTTCTCCCGGCGCTCCTCGCGGATCGCCGCCAGACGCTCCGGATTGATGGTCAGGCCGAACATCTTATGCTGCAGGGGTTTCAGCGAGGCCGGCAGCACCAGATTGTCCATATCGTCGGCGATAAACGGATAGTTGGCGGCGCGAATACCGTACTGCATGGCGAGATACAGACTGGTGGGTGTTTTGCCGCAGCGCGAGACGCCGAGGAGGATCACCTGCGCCTGGTCAAGGTTGCGCAGCGAGATGCCATCGTCATGGGCGAGGGTATAATCGATGGCGGCGATACGCGCATCGTATTTAATCAGGTTGCCGGGGTTGAGGCCGTGGGTGCGGTGGGCCACCGGCGTCGGGTCGAGGTTGAGCTCCTGCTGCAGCGGGGCCACCAGCGCCTGCACGATATCCTGACAAAAGCCTTCACTTTGCAGAATAATGTCGCGTATTTCCGGGATGACGATGGAGTAGAACACCAGCGGGCGAATACCCGTTTGCTGATAGATGGCGTCGATCTGCTCCTTTACCGCCCGCGCGCGGCTGATGTTTTCCACAAACGGCAGGGTTACGCTGCTGATGGCGACCGGGAATTGCGACATCACGGCATGCCCCAGCACCTCCGCCGTGATGGCGGTACCGTCAGAAATATAAAATACGTGGCGATCTACAGCACTTTCCATTTTGACCATCCGGTATAATGAGTTTAATTGCCTGAAAGCGGATATTAAATTTAAGCATATCCCTGTTTGATTTGTCTCTTGTTAAAATTGAAACGCTATTTTTGTTTTTTATGAAAAGGGTGGTTCATTTTCTTTTTGTCGCCGTTATTTCCAGCGTTTTCCATCAGAATTCCTAAAAATCATCAAGTTAGCAATATCGGGGGAACAGTCCGAAAAATGAAAAAATAATTTGCTTGAACGATTCACCGTTTTTTTCAGCTTCATAAATATGTCAGGATAATCCTGCAGTCGATCGTGAAATTTTTTTCACTGGTATTAAATCACAAAAGGATTGTCTCGATGTCCAACAATGGCTCGTCACCGCTGGTGCTTTGGTATAACCAACTCGGCATGAATGATGTAGACAGGGTTGG
>ENA-UEOW01000508-UEOW01000508.1-human-gut-metagenome-genome-assembly--contig:-NODE-508-length-12984-cov-4.756644_pt1 | contig 12984 bp, 13 predicted proteins | sample MGYA00242894_ERZ507904 | MGnify/ENA primary metagenome ERZ507904 (study PRJEB26167, sample SAMN06115426) | human gut metagenome | host: Homo sapiens | place: China:Chongqing | collected 2015-04-10... | reverse complement strand
GGAGGACTGGAGTTTTAGCGCAGGGAAGATGGCGGATGAATGAGACAGGCGGCGCCGCAAGAGGCGCCGCGTTTCAGATGATATAATTTACTACCAGGCGAGATGATGCACCAGCGAGAGATCCCAGGCCGTTGCCAATAGCGAAAGAAACATAATCACATTGACCACTGTTTCAAGACGTTTTTCCATCGTTGCTTCTCCTGAGCCTGTTTCCCCTGTTATAGCGGGAAAAGCTTAACAACCTCTTACCGCTTCAGGACTCAAGCGTGATCCTGTAGCGTACGTAATCGTCAGCCGGGGTAAACTCATCATACAGATGACGGGCGGGATTATCACGGCGCGTATGCCAGTACAGCCGCGACCAGCCTTTGTCCGCCCCTTCGCTTTGCAGCGACTTAATCATGGTTCTGGCAATACCCTGTCCACGGAAGGCGGGATCGACAAACAGATCCTCCAGATAGCAGATCGGCGTGGTAACCCAGGTTCCCTCATGAAGAACACAGATAGCGAAGCCGACCACCGCATCATCCACCACCGCGACTCTACCCAATACAGACGAGTTTACATTCAGCATCCGCTGCCAGGTGCATTCGGTCACCTCTTCCGGCTGCGGGCTACCGTAAAAACGAGTGTAGCCTTGCCAAAGCTGAAGCCATTCGGCTTTGTCGTGGGGCCGTACTTCCCGGATATCGATGACCATGAGAGTTTCCTTACAGATGAATGCATTAGCCTGCGAATATTGGCAGGAGATATGAGTTGAGGTCATTATTTTCCTGCGCAGATATTTGTTCAAGCGCTTCGGCCATAATTCTCCTGCTGTTCGGAACGATTTGGCACTAAAAAGCCGTATGCAGAGGAGCCACTGACCGGCTGTTACAGGTTAGTATAATAGTATGTTGTAACTAATAAAAATCCTGCACAACCCGGCCGCAGCCGGGTGTATAGATGGACTATCAGCAAAGAGGTTTGACGGCGTCGCGCATACCGCAGGTCAGGATAGCGTCAAGGTCGGCAGTCACCAGCTCCACCAATCCCGGGATCTGGCTCAGATCCTGCTGCCAGTGATCCGCCACGCTGAGCACGGCGGTGACCAGCTCGCGAGTGCTCATCTGGCCATCGCGATGGCGGGCCCACAGCGTTTGATAGCGCGATATCCAGTCGGCGTCATCCTGTACTGGATAGCTCTCACCATCCCGCTCTCCCCGGTAAAAGGCGATCAGCGCCGCCAGGGCAAAGGTCAGACGCGGCGGCAGCGCGCCATGCGCTTTCTGCCCCGCCAGCAGCTGCGGCAGAATACGGGTGCGGTACTTGGTCATGCCGTTGAGCGCAATCGAGAGCAGCTGATGTTTAATATAGGGATTACGGAAGCGCCCTGTCACGGCGCTGGCGAATGACACCAGCTCATCGCGCGGCAGATCCAGCACCGGAATAATTTCGTCATAAATCGCTTTTTCGACAAACGCGCAAATCTCCGCATCGTTCATCGCCTCACCCACGGTGTCGATCCCGGCCTGGAAGGCCACCGGCACCAGCGCGGTGTGCGCCCCGTTAAGGATCGCCACTTTGCGTTCTTTATACGGCTTGATATCGTCCACAATGCGCACATTCAGCGGCAGTTTATCGAGACGCAGCTCGGCCTCCAGCGAGGCAGGTCCCTGGATAACGAACAGGTAGAAATGCTCAGCGGTATCAAGGAAAGCATCTTTATAGCCGGTCTGCGCCTCGAGAGCCTCCACTTCATCACGCGGATAGCCGGTCACAATGCGATCCACCAGCGTCGAACAGAAGGTATTCGCTGAGGTCAGCCAGGTGATAAATGCCTGCGGCAGTTCCCATTCGCTAGCATAGCGCAGCACCAGCGCCTGCAGCGCCTCGCCGTTATAATCGATCAGCTCGCAGGGAATAATCACCCATCCCTTGTCGGCCGCACCGGCGAAATGCTGGTAACGCTCAAACAACAGACGGGTCAGTTTCGCCGGATAACTGACCGGCGGCGCGTCGTCAAACCGATCCCCGGCATGGTAGCTGATGCCCGCCTCGGTGGTGTTGGAGAAGACAAACCGCATCTCCGGGTTATGCGCCAGGCGTAAAAAAGCGTCGAAGTCTGCGTAAGCGCTGATCTCCCGGTTGACCGAGCGGATAAGACGCGCATCGCTGACCGCTTCGCCCTGCTCGTTCAGGCCGCGAATAATAGTCGTGTACAGGCCATCCTGGGTGTTCAGCGAAGGCGGAAAATCTGTGGCGATAGGCCGCACGACCACGATGCCCGCATTCAGGTCGGTATGCTCGTTGAGCAGGTCGATCTGCCAGTCAACGAATGCGCGCAGGAAGTTACCTTCCCCAAACTGGATGATACGGTCAGGGTACTGCGCGCCGGGGAAATCACGACGGTTTAAAGTTTTCACAATGGGTTCCCTCTAATAGTAGTCATACAACCTGAGTAATTGGTCCAATAAGTTATCAGGTTTTTCTACCAGTGAAACCCTGTTTTGATCAAAGCAATCTGCAATAGCGGCCGTCAGGGCAGAAACTTATAGAATAGTGAGGTGGCAGTCATTTCGCCGTCGGGCATCAGCGCATAGCGCGGAATTTCCCCCACTTTTTCCCAGCCGCAGCGGGCATAGAACTGTTCCGCCCCGCTGCCGGTCGCCGTGTCCAGCACCAGCACCGTCTTCCTTTCCCGCCGGGCAATGCGCTCCAGCTCGCTCATCAACGCCTGGGCGATCCCCTTGCGGCGGACATTTTGGTGAACCAATAATTTGGCGACATCCGCTCGATGGGGCTGGTTTTCCGGTTGACTGGTGATAAGTTGCACGGTGCCAACGGGACGTTCCTCCGCGTCGAAGGCGGCCAGCACAATGCGCTCCCCGGCCGCCACGCTGTCGGCAGTGCGTTGCCAGAACGTTATCGCCGTTTGCGGCGCGAAAGGCAGCATAAAGCTCACCGAGGCGCCGCCGTTGACGCAGCTTGCCAGGATCTCGCTTAATGCCGGGAGGTGATGGAGAATATCGTCACGCGAGAGCGTGCGCAGTGAAAAGGATGTGGTCATAAAAGCTCCCTGTTATCGACCACATCACTATGTTTTTAACCAAAAATTAGCACAAGTAGGATCCCGATAGGATTTTCTTATGGCGCGCTTTCGGTCAGCGTCGGCATACAAATTTGGTTACGACCGCTCTGTTTGGCTTTCACCATCTCATCGTCCGCCGCCAACAGCAGCTGGTTAAACAGCTCGGTGATGCGGGCGTGGCCTACCTCGCGCGTCTCCAGTCCCAGACTGATGGTCAGGTGGATCGGGTTCTGGCCCAGGCCGAAAGGCTGCGACTCCACCCCGTGACGGATCTTTTCCGCCAGCAAATAGCCCTGCTGGGCGCTGTCGACGACGGCGGCCACCGCAAACTCTTCGCCGCCGATACGGGCCACCATCCCCTGCTCACCCACCAGCTGTCGAACCTGCTGGGCAAACTGGGTCAGCACGCAATCGCCGCCTTCATGGCCCAGAGCATCATTCACCTGTTTGAAGCCATCGATATCCAGCACCATCACCGTCAGCAGCTTATCCGCCGGCAGCGTCTGACGCTTCAACGCTTCGCTCAGTCCGGAACGGGAATAGACGCGGGTCTGAAAGTCAAAATCGGCGCGCAGGGCCAGCTGCTTCACCAGCGTGTTAATCGCTTCGACACTGGATGCGACAATCACCGGGCTAATCAGCATGGCGGCAATTCCGAGGCGGGTGGAGAACAGCTGCCACGGCTGCATTCGCGCATCTGGCGAAAAGTGAATTAACGAATTAGCGACCAGCAGTATTTCGCCGATGCCAGTGAGAAAAGTCAGCAGACAGGTCAGCGGCAGCGGATAGCGTACAGCGCACCAGATCAAAGCCGGCAACGGGAAGGTAATGCTGCCCGCGCCGCCTACCGCCACGCCAAGCGCAATTGACAGGACCAGCGCCAGCACCGGCAGCAGCTGGCGAAAGCGAAAACCGCTTAATGCCGAAGGCAGCGTCAGGGTCAGAATAAAGGGCAGGATTAATACCGCCGTTGAGAACTGTTCGCTAAACCAGTCCGCCAGCTGGGGAACGAAGGTGGCGCGTTCAACATCCACCGACCCCAGCGCGCCGACCGCTGCGCACAGTAAGGCGGCTAACAGGCAGAAACAGAATAAATTAAGCGCGTTTATCGGGCCCGGCATGGAGTCGGCGCGACGTTTATCCCACAGCACCAGCTGCGCCAGCGTCACAATAAAGACAATATTGGAAAAGTTAATCAGCAATGAGGCAAAGCCCATTCCCCAGCGCGAGGTTAATCCGTCATAGACCAGCTGCGGTTAAGCCATACATAGCGTGCAAAAATCCCGGCCATCACTGCATTGAGCGGCCAGAAGAAAGAGAGCTCCTGCACCAGACGCAGCATAGCGCCAAGAAAATGCAGCAGTAGCGTTAACGTAAATAAGACCAATGCATCGCGCACGGGTTGTTCTTCACGAAACAGCGTAAATGACCGAATCGACAGTGAAGACATTCAGTAATTATCCGTCTAATTGTTTCAGGAAATTATTATGTTAATAGTTAGTTAGCGGATTATCATAACATGAGAATATTTATCAGGCATACTCCGGCGCCGATCAAATGCAAATTAGCGCACAGACGGCGCATTCATTTGTAGCACCAGCCAGCGGTGGATGACCTGCACGATATAGTCCTGCTCCGGCTCACTCAGCGCGCGGCCGTGGGGAATGGCATGCCATTTTTCCAGGCAGCCGCGACAGCAGGTAGCGGTCGCGTGCTGGGCGATAAACACCGGGTGACCGCGCATCGGCGTCTGCTTGCCATCATTGATCGGCGCAGCGGGCGCCAGCCGCTGGCGAATAAAGTCTGCGGCATGCCGATCGATGACCTCCGGTCCCTTATCGAGACAATATTGCCGCTCTTTCCCCCCCAGACGGAAGCGTGAGCGAAACGTCGAGCGCGCCAGGCGCGCAAACAAGCGATCCTGATCGACCATCAGAACACCGACCTCCCCATCCGCTGAGTCAGTTTTTCCAGCATCGCCACGCCGGCCAGCGAGTTCCCGGCGTCGTCAAGCTCCGGGCTCCACACGGCGATCGCCATCTCCTGCGGGACAATCGCCACGATCCCGCCGCCGACGCCCGATTTCGCCGGCAGGCCAACGCGCCAGGCGAATTCACCGGCGTTCTGGTACATGCCGCTGGTCATCATCAGGGCATTAACCTGGCGGGACTGGATGGGCGCAATAACCGGCGCGTCGAGATGCGGGGCAATGCCGTGGTCGGCGAGAAACAGAAAGGTTCGCGCCAGCTCAACGCAGCTCATCTCCAGCGAACAGTAGTGGAAATAGTTCTGCAGCACGGTGGCGACGTCGTTATGGAAGTTACCAAAGGATTTCATCAGCCAGGCGATGGCGGCGTTGCGCGCCGAATGCTCAAACTCTGAGCGAGCCACCACCGGATCGTAGGCGATATCGGCCACGCCGCTCAGACGGCGGACAATCTCCAGCATCCGCTGACGCGGGGCGCTGAGCCGGCTCTGCAGCATGTCGCAGACGACCAGTGCCCCGGCGTTGATAAACGGGTTGCGCGGTTTGCCCTGCTCGATCTCCAGCTGCAGAAGCGAGTTAAAGGGCTGGCCGGAAGGATCTTTCCCCACCCGCTGCCAGATCTCCTCCTCCTGATAGTGGTTCATGGCCACCACCAGGCTCAATACCTTGGAGATTGACTGGATGGAAAAACGTTCATGGGCATCGCCAGCGGCAAAGTGCTGACCGTCCACCGTACTGATCGCGATACCAAGCTTGTCGCCGCTGACGCTGGCCAGCGCCGGAATATAATCCGCCACTTTTCCGCGGCCAATCAGCGGCCTGATTTCTGCCAGAATGGCTTCCAGCATTGCATTATTGATAACCGTCGCCACACGCGGCTCCTTGCCCACCATCAAAATTCGGTGGGCGAGTATAGCAGACGTGGACGACGGTCGTCAGGGGCTAACGTTGATTAGCGACGGTCTTTCCAGACGGTCTGCGCATTACAGAACTCGTGCAGGCCAAAATGCGACAGCTCGCGGCCAAAACCGCTCTTCTTCACGCCGCCGAAGGCCACGCGGGCGTCGCTGGCGCAGTAGCCATTGAGGAAGACGCCGCCGCACTCCAGCTCGCGGGCAAAGCGCTGGGCCTGCGTCTCGTCGGTGGTATAGACCGTGGCGGACAGGCCAAACTCGCTGTCGTTGGCGAGGGCCAGTGCATGGTCAGCGTCTCGAGCGGTGGTCAGGGTTGCTACCGGACCAAACAGCTCCTGACGAAAGCCGGTCATCCCGGCGGTGACGTTGCCCAGCACCGTTGGCGCATAGTAGTTGCCCGCCCCTTCGATTTTTTCCGCGCCCAGCAGCAGAGTCGCTCCTTCATCAAGGGTCGCCGTTACCTGCTGGTGCAGTTCATCGCGTAAATCGAACCGCGCCATCGGTCCGACGTAGTTTTGCTCGTCGCGCGGGTCGCCCATCTTCAGCGCTGCCACGGCGTCGACAAATTTGCGGGTGAAGGCCTCGGCAATGCCGGCTTCGAGAATAAAGCGTTTCGACGCCGCACACACCTGGCCGCTGTTCTGATAGCGGCCGGTGACGGCGGCTTTCACCGCTTCATCGAGATCGGCATCGTTGAGCACGATAAAGGGATCGGATCCCCCCAGCTCAAGCACGCATTTCTTCAGCGCCGCGCCCGCCTGGGCGCCAATCGCCTTCCCGGCGCGGACGCTGCCGGTGACGGTCACCGCCGCGATGCGGTCGTCATTGATAATCTGCGAAACGCCGTCATTGGTGGCGTTCACCCAACCAAATACACCATCCGGCAGGCCGGCGGCGGCAAAAATTTCGCCCAGCAGACGGGCGCTGCCCATCACGTTCGGGGCATGCTTCAGCAGATAGCTGTTGCCGGCCAGCAGGATCGGCACCGCGCCGCGCATCACCTGCCAGACCGGGAAGTTCCACGGCATCACCGCCAGTATGGCGCCCAGTGGACGATACTCAATTACCGCCTGGTTATTTTCCACCAGGGTAGCTTCCGTCGCCAGCATCGCCGGGCCGTGTTCAGCGTACCAGTCGCAGAGGTTGGCCGATTTGGCCACCTCACCGCGCGCCTGAGCGATCGGCTTGCCCATCTCAAGGGTGATCATCTGGGCCACCTCTTCACCGCGGGCGCGCAGCGCGGCCCCGATGCGGCGCAGGGCATCGGCGCGGTCGGCAAGCGGCGTCTGACGCCACTGGCGATAGCCCGCCGCGGCGAGCGCGATGGCCGCGTCGACCTCGCGTTCGCTGGCCCACGGCAGCGAGGAGACCACCTCACCGGTAGTCGGATTGACGGAGACGGCGTGCGTTGCAGATAAATTCATCATTATTCTCTCTCGTTGCTTGCGAAGTGTCCGTATTCTGGCTTACCTTTCCATTCATTGAAAATGAATAATATTAAGCAACGCATTCACAAAAGAAGAATATCATGGACCTGACTCAGCTAGAGATGTTTAACGCTGTCGCCAGCACCGGCAGCATTACCCAGGCGGCGCAGAAAGTGCATCGCGTGCCGTCCAACCTCACCACCCGCATCCGCCAGCTGGAGGCCGACCTCGGCGTTGAGCTGTTTATCCGCGAGAACCAGCGCCTGCGCCTGTCGCCTGCGGGACACAGCTTTTTGCGCTATAGCCAGCAGATCCTCGCCCTGGTGGACGAGGCGCGAATGGTGGTGGCGGGCGACGAACCCCAGGGGCTGTTTTCACTTGGTTCGCTGGAGAGCACCGCGGCGGTACGGATCCCCAGCACTCTGGCCCACTTTAATCAGCGCTACCCGAAAATTCATCTGGCGCTCTCAACCGGCCCTTCCGGGACGATGATCGACGGCGTACTGGAAGGCGCCCTGAGCGCCGCGTTTGTCGACGGCCCGCTGGTGCATCCGGGCCTGGAGGGGCTGCCGGTGTTCCCTGAAGAGATGATGATCGTCGCCCCCTACGGCCACGCACCCATCACCCGCGCCAGCGAAGTGAACGGGGCCAACGTCTACGCCTTTCGCGCCAACTGTTCCTATCGCCGGCATTTTGAGAGCTGGTTTCATGCCGACAGAGCGACCCCGGGCAGGATCCACGAGATGGAGTCTTACCACGGGATGCTGGCCTGCGTCATCGCCGGCGCCGGCCTGGCGTTGATCCCGCGCAGCATGCTGGAGAGTATGCCCGGCCATCAGCAGGTTTCCGCCTGGCCGCTGGCCGAAGAGTGGCGCTGGCTCACCACCTGGCTGGTGTGGCGCCGGGGCGCCAAAACCCGCCAGCTGGAGGCGTTTATAGCGCTGCTGAACGAAGATCGGCAAACAGTGGTTTCTCCATAAACACGCTGAGCGGATCGGGTTGATACGGCGCAAACGCGCAGCGGGTCTGGTAGCCGTTGCGCGTGTAGAGGGCGATGGCCGCATGCTGATGGATACCGGTCTCCAGGCGCAGGGTATGGCAGTCGCGCTGACGCGCTTTCGCTTCCAGCGCCGCCAGCAGCTTTTCTCCCAACTGCTGGCCACGGTGCTGGGGATCGATATAGACCCGCTTCATCTCGCCAAAGCCTTCCTCACTGAGAACAATAGCCCCGCAGCCAACGGCCTCGCCCTGCGGGCTGCGGATCGCCAGGGCGATGACCGTCTGCGGCGGCAGCTGGCTAAGGTCCAGCAGGTGGTTGCTCTCCGCCGGGTAGAGGGTCTCCTGCCAGGCGTCGAGGGCGGCAATCAGGGCGATAAATTCGGCGTCGGTAGGGGCGATGTCGGTGATGGTGTACATAGGTGAGCTCCTTTTTTACCCCACTGTAGCGCGGCCGGCGGCTTTTCCCGACATAGCATTAACTTATATTGCCGCCCGCCTATTGCGCTAACCCACTGAAACACAGTAATTTTATCCCCTGCCGTTCGTACTTGAGATCTGAATATGCACACCAAAGCCCGTAAAGTGATGATTATTGGCGCCGGCAATGTCGGCGCGTCGGCGGCCTACGCCCTGCTCAACCAGAGCATTTGCGAGGAACTGATCCTCGTCGACCTTAACCAACAGCGCGCTGAGGCCCACGCTCAGGACCTGAGCGACGCCGCGGCCTACCTGCCGGGGATGATGACCATCTCCACCCGCGAGGCCAGCGACTGCGCCGATGTCGATATCGCGGTGATCACCGTCTCCGGCGGCGCGCTGCGCCCCGGCCAGAGCCGGCTGGATGAACTAACCTCCACCGCGAAGATTGTGAAGAGCATTGTGCCGACGATGATGGCCAACGGATTTAACGGCATCTTTCTGGTGGCCACCAACCCCTGCGACATCATCACCTGGCAGGTATGGCAGCTTTCCGGCCTGCCGCGCAGCCAGGTGCTGGGCACCGGCGTCTGGCTGGATACCACCCGCCTGCGTCGCCTGCTGGCGCAGGAACTGGAGATTGGCGCCCAGAGCATCGACGCCTTTATCCTCGGCGAGCATGGCGATACCCAGTTTCCGGTGTGGTCGCACTCCTCGGTATATGGCACGCCAATCGCCGACCTCTACCAGCAGCGCACCGGCCTGCCGCTCGATCGCGAGGCGATGGCTGACAAAGTGCGCAAGCTGGGATTTGAGATCTACGCCGGCAAAGGCTGCACCGAATATGGCGTGGCAGGGACCATCGCCGAGATCTGCCGCAATATCTTCACCGGCAGCCACCGCGCGCTGGCGGCCTCCTGCATTCTTGACGGCGAGTACGGGGTCAGCGGCGCGGCGGCTGGGGTGCCGGCGGTGCTGGCCCAGGGTGGCGTGAAGCAGATCATTGAACTGCAGCTGGCCGGCGAAGAGCAGGCGAAGTTCAGCCAGTCGATCGAGGTGATCAAGGCCAATATCGCCCGTCTGCCCTGACGGCAGCCTGCGAGTCAGTCGGCAATGATCAGCTGCGGGGAAAGGGTCTCCAGCGCCTCGCGGGTTTTATCCGGCAGGTGGGCGTCGGTGACGATATCGGTCAACGACGCCAGCGGAGCGATGTTGAACAGTGACCAGGCGCCGTATTTGGAGCTGTCCGCCAGCAGGATACGCCGCCGGGCATTGGCCATCAGATCGCGCTTCAGGGCGGCCTTTTCCTCCGTCGGGGCGGTGATCCCCTTCTCAAGGTCCCAGCCGTTGCAGCTGACGAAGGCGAGATCGGGCCAGATGGTCTGCAGCAGGCGGCGGCCGTGATCGCCGATGCACGACTGGCTGCTGTCATCGATGCGCCCGCCGATAATCGTCACTTCGATCTGCTTAAATTCCGATAGGAACAGCGCGATATGTAAATCGCTGGTGATCACCCGCAGCGGCAGATGGGTGATCTGCCGCGCCAGCTCAATCATGGTGGTGCCGGCGTCAAGCACAATGGCGTCGCCGGCTTTCACCAGCGCTGCCGCCGCACTGGCGATAGCCTGCTTCTCAAGCGGACTGCGCTGGGCTTTCTCCAGCGTCGTCGGCTGGGAAGGAATAAACCGGTTCAGCGTCACCCCGCCGTGCGTTCGGCTGATCACCCCTTCCTGATCGAGTTTGATCAGGTCGCGGCGAATGGTGGCCGGCGAGGCGTTGGTCGCCGCCACCAGCTGGTCGACTGTCACCAGATTATGGCTTTTCAGGAAGTCCATAATCTGCTCTAACCGGTTATATCCCTTCATGTTATTCCTGCGCGATGTGCATGGCGAGCTCAATGGAGGTTGCCATGCTCTCAGACTTCGCTTTACCTGTCCAGGCAATATCAAACGCAGTGCCATGATCCGCGGAGGTACGGATAAACGGCAGCCCGGCGGTAATATTCACCCCGTCATAGAATCCCAGCAGCTTCAGCGGAATATGCCCCTGGTCGTGATACATCGCCACTACCATGTCGTACATGCCTTCGTGACACTGCATAAACACCGTGTCCGGCGGACAGGGGCCGGTCACCTCCACTCCCTTCGCCCGCATGGCGGCGACCGCCGGGGCGACGATACGGATCTCTTCATCGCCAAACAGGCCGTTCTCCCCGGCGTGCGGGTTAACGCCGGCGACCGCGATGCGCGGACGCGGATAGCCGACGCGGCGCAGAAAGCGATCCGCCACGCCAATCACCGTCTCAATCCGCGGCTGGTTGAGGGTATCGAGGAACTGGCGCAAGGAAATATGGGTAGTGATATGGATAACCTTAAGCTTCTCGGTATAGAGCACCATGGCGTAATCGGTAGTCTGCGTCAGGTGGGCCAGCAGTTCGGTATGGCCGGGATAAGCGTGCCCGGCGAGATGCAGCGCCTCTTTATTCAGCGGCGCGGTAGCGATGGCCGCGACCGCGCCCTCCAGCGCCAGCGCGGTCGCCCGCCTGATGCAGCGAAACGCGAGATCCCCTGCCTGGGCCTGGACTTCGCCAGGGCGCAGCCCCTGCGGGTCGCTGAGTGGTTCATCAATGACGTTGATGGTCGCTGGGGAAAAACTCGCCTCGGCGGGATGGTCAATAATGCGCAGCTCCGCACGCGGTGTGATATTTAGCGCCAGGATCCGCCGCAGCGTCTGCGCGCAGCCCACCACCACCACCGGCGCGCCGCTCAGCGCCCCCTCGGCGAGGGATTTGATAATAATCTCCGGACCAATCCCTGCCGGGTCGCCCATTGTCACTGCAATCATCTTAGACACTCAGTTTCTCCTCAATAAAATTCACAACATGTAACAGCGTGGTGTCGGTGCCGAATCCTCCGGCTTTGGTCATCACCGGCCGCGACCAGCGGCCGCCGAGAAAATGCCCGTATGGAACGCACTCCGCCACCCGGCCGCGGATCTGAAACCCTGTGGCGCCGAGCGCGTGCGCGACGGCGATGGCTACATCGCCGCCAGAGAGGTACAGGGCGCCCGGTGGGCACAGCGCCACCACCAGTGCCGTGACGTCGGCAAGCCAGGCGCAGATGTGCTCCCCGTAGGCGGCGCGGCTGAGACCGCGTTCACGGCACCGGGCTTCAATCCCGTGCCGGGCGGCGTGATTCGGGCGGGTGGTCACCACGCAGTGCTGGCCCTCACGCAGCACCTCGGCGATCCGTGAAGCTTCCTCCTTCGGCGATCCGCTAAAGGCCTGTTCGACATCAATTTCAATCACCCGTACTCGGGAATGGACCTGCAGCGCAGCAACCTGGCGCTGCGCCATCTCGCTCATCGAACCGACCACCGCCAGCAGCGGGCCCTGCTCGCTGCGGCGCAGGCGGCGAGCCAGCGCCTCGCAGAGACCCGCCGAGCCGACCAGCAGGGTCTCCCGCGCATGGGGCGCAACGGCGTCGATCACCTGGTCCAGATGGCTGTCTTCCCAGGCGTCGACAATCAACACTCGCTTCTCCTCGCCCGCCGTCGCTAATGCCGCCGGAAGCTGGCCAGCGTTCAGGGTCAGACAGGGAAGACGGCTCTGCATGGCGATAATTTCGCTAATCTCCGCCCGGCTCACCGGCGTTTTCGGATCGCTGGCAAATTCGGTCTGATCGAGGGGCACACCATGCACATAGCAGCGCCCGTCCCGGGTATGCCGCCCGGCTGCCGGATAAGCCGGGGCCACCACCGCCATCCGGCAGCCTTGCGCCGCCATCATTGCCTCCAGTTCGCCGCCGGGGTTACCGCGCAGCGTGGAGTCAATCTTCTTTACCTGCCAGTCCGGGACGAATGTCGCCGCGCCGCGCAGCAGAGCGGCGACCTTGTCCGCCGCCGCCGCGGCGGTCATCGCCCGGCTGTCGCTGTTGAGAATTAATGCCCGGGCGGTTGATGGCTGTCCGGCGGTGAAGGCCACTTCCACCGACATACCCGCCTCCGCCAGGCTGACCCCGGCGTCATTGGCCCCGGTAAAGTCATCCGCCAGCACCAGCACTCTGTTATTGCGGTCGTTCATTGTCCTGCCTTGCTGGGGGCAGCCTACTGCCACTTTCTGCAGATGAACCGCCCGGAGACCGACGCCAAGCACTACAGCAGCTGGAAAGA
>ENA-UEOW01000506-UEOW01000506.1-human-gut-metagenome-genome-assembly--contig:-NODE-506-length-12996-cov-23.883195_pt1 | contig 12996 bp, 8 predicted proteins | sample MGYA00242894_ERZ507904 | MGnify/ENA primary metagenome ERZ507904 (study PRJEB26167, sample SAMN06115426) | human gut metagenome | host: Homo sapiens | place: China:Chongqing | collected 2015-04-10... | reverse complement strand
CCATAACTTTTGCTGATTTTCTTTCCGGCAAAGATATAAATTTATCGGATTTACCCCTCAGATTATTACGTTGACCCGTGACTGCTTTATGTAGATCATCCTAATGGGAATCAGTATAAAAAAGGCTTGCAGAAATTCTGCAAGCCTTTTTGGGTTATCCTCTTTATTTTTTCCGCTCTTTCCACAAACGTGTCATGTCTTCTAGGGTTTTACCTTTTGTTTCCGGTACTAATTTCCATACAAAGATGGCTGCAATGATGCAGATAGCTCCGTAGAGTCCGTATACAAACATGTGGCCAAACTTGTCGCCCATATCTCCGGCACTCATGTTGTACATGGGCAGGAAGGTAGATGAGACGATGAAATTGAATATCCATTGGAAAGCGACAGCGATGGCTACGGCTGCGCCACGGATGGTATTGGGGAATATTTCGGCGATGAGCACCCAGCAGATGGGACCCCAGCTGAACATGAACGATGCACTGTAGACCATGATGCTGATGACGGGTACCATAGGGCTGATACCGGTTACTGCATTGCTGAGGGCTACTCCGAGTGCGCCGATGGCCATACCAATGGAACCGTAAATGAGCAGAGGCTTGCGTCCCCACTTTTCTACAGTAAAGACAGCTAACAAAGTGAACAGGATGTTGACAATTCCCATGAATACTGTTTGTACCATCGGATTGCCCATGCCCATGCTTTCGAAAATACGCGGTGCAAAATAAAGTACGGCGTTAATACCTACTGCCTGCTGGAATACACTCAGCATGATACCGATAAAAATAACCATCCAGCCGTAAGTGAACAGTTTTTCTGTCTTTTCATGAGCAGTAGCCTTGATTTCCTGTAGAATCTCTTTTCCTTGTGACAGACCGTTGATACGGCTTAATACAAACAGGGCTTTTTCGTCACGACCGGTCATGGCCAGGTAGCGGGGAGTTTCCGGAACGAACAAAACTAAAAGGGTAAACAATCCGGCAGGAACGGCTTCACTGACAAACATCAGTCGCCATCCGGTTTCAGTACTCCAGGCAGCAGCTTCCGGATTCATGATGCGGTTGACGCCATCCACTATCTCTACTACCGGATTCAGATGGTCTCCCAAGATGAGGAAGTTGACAAAATAGACTACCAGCTGACCGAAGATGATGGCAAACTGGTTCCAGGAAACCAATGTACCGCGGATACTGCTCGGGGCGATTTCAGCGATATACATCGGACAGATGGCAGAAGCCAGTCCCACACCTACACCGCCTATGACGCGGTAAAAATTGAACGCTAACAGAAGCGAATAGGAGGGTTCCCCGTACGGAAATATCAAAAATTCCGGATAGTATGAGCCTAATGCAGATAAAAAGAACATGACGCCGGCTATCAGCAAAGAAAGCTTTCTTCCGAAACGGGAAGCAAAAAATCCTGATAAAGCACTACCGATAATACAGCCTAAAAGGGCGCTCGAAGAAGTGATACCGTGCCAGGTATCTGTATAGATGAAATCGTCTGCTCCCATGAAGAAAGCCTGAAGACCCTTTTCCGCTCCTGAAATAACAGCGGTATCGTAGCCGAACAGCAATCCTCCTAAAACGGCTACCAGTACGATGGAAAACAGATAACTTCTGCTTCCTTTTTCTGTGTAATTCATGATAATAGGTTTTTTATGGAAAATAAAAACCGGCATACCCGGTCGGGAAAGAGACTTTCGCCGACGGGCATGCCGGTCGGATACTGATAAATCAGCGTATTAGCAATACATATTTACAATAGCCTCATACAGTTCTTGTTTTCCACTGGTCTGTTTCGGTTCACCTACAGTCTTAGCGTATGCTACTACATCTTCCAGTGTCAGCTTGCCTTCTTCAAATTCTTTACCTTTTCCGTTGTCGAATGAAGCGTAGCGGTCAGCCAGCATTTTCTTGTAAGGAGATTCTTCCAGCAGGCGTGCTGCATTTTCCAAAGCACGTGCCATGGCATCCATACCAGCGATGTGAGCGATGAAGATGTCTTCCAGGTCAGTAGAGTTACGACGAGTCTTCGCATCGAAGTTTGTACCACCGTTGCCCAGACCACCACCACGGATAATCTGCATCATAGCCTGAATCAGTTCATAGTTGTCGATAGGGAACTGGTCAGTATCCCATCCGTTCTGGTAGTCACCACGGTTAGCGTCGATAGAACCCAGCATGTTGTTGTCTACAGCTACTGCCAGTTCGTGTTCAAATGTGTGACCAGCCAAAGTAGCGTGGTTTACTTCGATATTTACTTTGAAGTCTTTGTCCAGACCGTGTGCTTTCAGGAAGCCGATAACAGTTTCAGTATCTACGTCGTACTGATGCTTGCTTGGTTCCATCGGTTTCGGTTCAATCAGGAAAGTACCCTGGAAACCTTTGCTACGTGCATAGTCACGAGCCATTTTCAACATCTGAGCCAAGTGTTCTTTTTCACGTTTCTGGTCAGTGTTCAGCAGTGACATGTAACCTTCACGGCCACCCCAGAATACGTAGTTTGTACCGCCCAGTTCGATAGTAGCATCGATGGCGTTCTTAATCTGTACGGCAGCACGAGCTACTACATCAAAGTCAGGGTTAGTAGCTGCACCGTTCATATAACGTGCATGACCGAATACGTTAGCAGTACCCCACAACAGTTTGATACCAGTTTCAGCCTGTTTCTGTTTCAGGTAAGCTACTACTTCTTTCAGGTTAGCTTCGTATTCTTCGATAGTAGCTGCTTCGTCGCACAAGTCTACATCGTGGAAGCAGTAGTATTCGATACCGATTTTCTGCATGAATTCAAAACCTGCATCTACTTTATCTTTTGCAGCCTGTACTTTGTCAGGATTTCCTTTCCATGGGAAGCTCTTTGTTCCGCCACCGAACTGGTCGCCACCTTCAGCGCACAATGTGTGCCACCATGCCATAGCGAATTTCAACCATTCTTTCATCGGTTTGCCCAGGATGACTTTTTCTGCATCATAATAACGGAAAGCCATCGGGTTTTTGCTTTCTACACCTTCAAATTTGATTTTTCCAATACCCGGAAAGTACTCTTTTGTTGCCATAATATCTTTGTTTTATAAGTTAATGAATTGTTATATTTAATTGTTTGTTGATTTTTCGAGACATTCTTTCCAACGTGCGTATGCGTCGGCGTATGCCGCTTCGTCGGCAGCCTTCGGTTCAATGACAGCCAGTTTGTCGAGAGTGGCAAAAGCTTCCACATTGTTACGGTAGATGCCTGCACCCATTCCAGCTCCTTTGGCAGCTCCTACCGAACCGTCGGTGTCATAGAGTTCGATGGTAGCACCTGTGACTCCGGCCAGCGTGTCGCGGAATAGCGGACTCAGGAACATGTTGGCATGTCCGGCGTGAATTTTCCGTACATCCATTCCCATACCTTTCATGATGTCGATACCGTAGCGGAAGGAGAATACGATGCCTTCCTGAGCGGCACGAAGCAGGTGACTGCGGTTATGCAAGTTGAAGTTGACACCCTGAACGGAACATCCGGTTTCCTGGTTCTGCAGCATGCGTTCAGCTCCGTTACCAAACGGAAGGATACTGATGCCGGCAGCACCGATAGGAGCCTGAGCGGCAACCTCGTTCATTTCTGTATAGCTTAGGTCGGAAGCTAATGTGCGTTTCATCCACGAATTGAGGATACCCGTACCGTTGATGCAGAGCAATACGCCCAGACGAGTCTGTGAAGCAGTATGGTTGACGTGTGCAAATGTATTGACGCGTGACTTAGGGTCGTAGTTGACACTACCGTTCACTCCGTATACCACTCCGGAAGTGCCAGCTGTAGAAGCAATTTCACCCGGATTGAATACATTCAGCGAAAGAGCGTTGTTCGGTTGGTCACCGGCGCGGTAAGTTACCGGAGTACCGGCTTTCAGTCCTAACTCGGCAGCTACTTTTTCCGTTACTTTACCCTGTTCGGAGAAAGTCGGACGGATGTCAGCCAGCAAGGATGCGTCGATACCGTAATAATCCAGTAAGAAATCAGCTACTTTGTTTTCCTTGAAATCCCAGAACATACCTTCCGACAATCCGGAAACTGTCGTGCAGATTTCTCCTGTCAGTCGCATGGCGATATAGTCACCCGGAAGCATCACCTTATAGATGCGTTCATAAACTTCCGGTTCGTTTTCCTTTACCCAAGCCAGTTTGGAAGCCGTGAAGTTGCCCGGTGAGTTCAACAAGTGTGACAAGCATTGTGCTTCTCCCAATGTCTGAAATGCTTTCTGACCGTAAGGTACAGCTCTGGAGTCACACCATATAATAGAAGGACGTAGCACCTGCTGGTTCTTGTCCACGCAGACCAGACCGTGCATCTGATAAGAAATACCGATAGCCTTGATTTCTTCTGCTTTTGCACCAGAAGCCGTGAGAACGGCTTGTGTAGCCAGTTTCAAGTTATCCCACCAGCTCTGCGGGTCCTGTTCAGCCCATCCCTGTTTGACAGCGAGGATAGGCGCTTCTGTTTTCGGAAAAAAGGCAGATGCGGCACATTTTCCGCTTTCTACATTGACCAGACTCGCCTTTACTGACGAGCTTCCTATGTCATAACCTAATACATACATCGTTATATAGTCTTTTAAAATTATCTTCTTGTTTTGTTGTAGATTTTCCGGTCAAACCGATAATACCTTGCGGCCCGGTGAGATACTCCCTGTTCGTATTCTTCCGTCGGTACGATGTATTCCATCATGGAAATCTTCTTATGGAAGTTGCGTACATCCAATGCCTTGCCGTAAATCACCTCATACAGCATTCGCAGTTGCAGGGCGGTAAACTTCCGAGGAAGCAGTTCGAAGATGCATGACGGGTTGAATTCGATGTGCTGCCGGATAAACTTCATGGCTTCTGCAATAATCAGATTGTGGTCGAATGCCAGGTCTTTCACTTCTTCCAGTGCCACCCATTCTGCCTTGTATTCATCCAAGTTCTTGTTGAGGGTCTTGTCTATTTTTACCATGGCAAAGTAGGCGATAGTTACGATTCGTTCCACTTTGGCCTTTTCTGCTCTTTCCAGCCAGTGAACATCTTTGGGATTCTTGGTACGGTCCTTTGAACCGAACGCCTTGAACTGCATCAGGTCTACGTTCTTGAGTCCAGTCAAATCACGAAGCACTCGTTTGGCTGCATCATCCAAGTCCTCATCCATATAGATAAGGCTTCCGGGGAGTTTCATATCGTGGAAAACTTCTCCACTTTCTTCCCCCATTCTTTTTACGAGCAACACCTTTAGTTTCTCTCCATCGAATCCGATGACCACGCAGTCTACTGAGATGTGATTATTGGCTAATTGTTCAGTGTATTCCATAAGCATTTTTCTGTCTACACCGCAAAGGACGTTTTTTTTATTGATATATGCAATAGGGCTTTTGTGGGTTGTAAAACCTTATTGTTCAATAGGGTAAATATCTTATTTGATACAATATCGTGATGCGATGTTTTTGTAGTTCATACAATATGTATAAAAGGTAATTTCCCGTGTAGGCTTATTGGCAAAAGTACAACAACCCGAAAAATCGAATTTTCAATATCTTACGTGAGGAATAGGAAAAGTCTCCTGCAAGGGACTTATTGTATTTTATGTTTATGTTGAAATCTCAGTGCTTTATTTTGAGGAAAGAAGGGGATAGTGGTAAGAATACTTATGTGTTAAAAAAAATGAAAGCAGGAAATTTGTATCTTTGTCTTGTGCCGGGAGGATAAATACTTTTTAGTGGATGCCGGAGGAGGCAACGGCATTTTGTCGCAGTTGCAGAAAGCACATATCCCGTTGTCGGGCATTCATGAGATATTTGTGACCCATGCACACACCGACCATATATTGGGGGTGATATGGATGATTCGCATGGTGGCTCAGGCTATTCAGAAGGGAGAGTACCAGGGCGAACTACGTATATATGGGCATGACAAGGTGGTACAGGTGCTCGATTGGATTTGCCGGATGACTTTACCCAAGAAGATTGTGGCACGCTTAGGAGAAGATATACTGTTGTGTGAGGTGAAGAGCGGAGAAAAATTTCAGGCCATCGGCCTGGAAGTGGAATGCTTTGACATCGCTTCTACAAAGGAGAAACAGTTTGGTTTCCGTACCTGTCTTCCTGATGGACAATCGCTGGTTTGCCTGGGTGATGAACCCTATAATGCATGCAACCAGATGTATGTGGAAGGAGCCGACTGGCTGCTGTGTGAGGCGTTCTGCTTGTATGAAGACCGGGAGCGGTTCAAACCCTACGAGAAGCACCATAGCACGGCTTTGGATGCCGGACGGTTAGCAGCCCAGCTTGGAGTGAAGAATCTGCTGCTGTATCACACGGAAGACAAGACACTGGCGACCCGTAAAGAGCGCTATACGGCAGAAGCAGCTTCGCAGTTTAACGGCAAGGTCTATGTGCCGGAAGATTTGGAGGAAATTTTACTACGTAGTAATGAATGAATTACTACGTAGTAGTCGGTCTGTTACTACGAGGTAACGGAGGAACTACTACGTAGTAGTTTAAAGGGTATTTGAAGAGGTTTTAAATGAAATAAGAAAGGCGTTCCGATTGTGTTGTCGGAACGCCTTTCTTTATGAAAAGATATATTTTCTCTTACTTCATTACCTTGACAAAATAGGTGAGGGTCGGCAAGTGGTCGCTGAATCCATTCTGGAATGTAGTACCCGAGAATGTACGAAGTGGATACCCTTTGTATTTTCCTTCCTTTTGAAGCAGGAATGGACGGTTGAATACTTCGCTCTTCCAGAATTTCAATGTGCTGCGGTCTTTGCCAATCAGGTTACCCGATATAATCTGCTGGTCGAACAAATTCCATTGGTTCTGGTAGCAGAGGGAACCGATACCCTGATCGTACAATTTCCAGGTAGCATTGTAATATCCGTCAGGTTTTACCTCCTTGATGTTCTTTTTAGCGCCCAGTACCTCGCTGCAGCTCTTGTTGAACGGGTCATCATTCAAGTCACCCACAATGAGCACTTTTGCTTCCGGGTTCTGTGCATGGATAGAATCGCCAATGTGTTTTACGATGCTGGCAGCAAATTCTCTCAGTGGAGAAGAAGCGGAGCCACCGTAGCGTGAAGGCCAGTGATTTACAATCAGGTGAAACGGTTCCCCGGCCAGTATACCACTTACCAGCAGAATGTCGCGGGTTTTATAGTGCGGCATATCCGGCTTGTTGAAAGGATAGGTTCTGGCATCAATCAGCTTGAACAGTTTCGGGTTGTACAAGGCTGCTACGTCGATACCTCTGTGGTCGGGCGATTCGAAATGTACGATTTCATATCCCGTTCCACTGATGGGAGCTGTTTTTGTCAGGTCTTCCAATACTTTCCGGTTTTCCACTTCTGAGATACCGATGATAGCAGGGCCTGCCGGACAATAATCTCTTCCCAATTGTGAGATTACCTTGGCAATATTCTGTAACTTTTGTTCATACTTGGTCTGAGTCCATTCATACTTTCCTTCCGGAGTGAAATCATCATCCCCTTCGTTGTTAGGGTCGTCCACCGTATCCCAAAGGTTTTCTAAATTATAGAATGCGGCTGCATAAACACCCAGTCTGTCTTGTGCAAACAGACTGGTGGTATATACACAAGTAATGAACAAAGTGAAAATAAGCAATCGTTTATTCATAACTTTCATGGTTTGATGTGTGCATTAATTGCTTGGAGTGGGTTCAATGGTTGTACCTCCGCCACCACCGGTGCTGCCACTTCCACTTCCTGGAACATAGAGTTTGACGCTGAATAATCGCAACCCATACGTGTTATCTGCTGCGGTTGTATAAAATTCTAAAGTTGTATTATTTGAAATATTTATGTCTTTAATTTCAAACTCAAAAGGTTTGTTACCTTCTTGATTTTCTCCACTGACCACTTTACTCGATAAGGGGAGTTCTGTACCGTTGCATTTAATTTTCAGTGTATTTAGGTCTTGTGTTTCTCCTGATTTATAAACATTGCATCCTGCCTGATATTTTAATGTGGCTTTAGTAGCACCTTGCCCGTTTATGCCTTTTACTTTCAGATTAATGTCAGATCCTTTTGGGAACCACACGTTAGCAGGATAAGCGGAGCCTATGCGTACATCAGCCTTTCCTGATTCATCTTCGAAGAATCCAGGATTATCAAAACCTGTGTATTCGGCGATTTTAGGCCAGTAATTTCCACTCTTTTCAGGAGTTCCAAAAGATTCTTGGAATAAAACAGTTTCACCACTCGGGGTTTCTCCACCTTCATTTCCACCTTCTTCATTGCTTCCGGTAAAGTCGCTTACGTCATTAGCAGTACGTAAAGTAAGCTGCCAAGTACCTCTGAATCTTCCTAAGATACCTGTTACATTACCTTTTCCTTCTGGAAGTTTATTACCTGCAAAGCTGGCATAATTGCTGGTACGAATCATGATAGTATTTCCATGACTGTCGGTAATGTTTTCTTCACCATAACCATCTTCTGGAGCAAAGATACCCTTACCACCGTTCTGGAAAGTAACTCCGGTAAATTGCACTAATTTGAATTTATAGTTATCGGGAGCAGCGTTGATGGTACTGATGTCATCAATTACAACAGGCTTGGCATTTTCTGGATTAGCCCATCCGTCTTTGCTGACATGTTTTTCGAAATCTTCCCACGGTGTGCGGAATAAATATCCTTCTGGATGTCCTAGCTGTTGTTCGTCACCGTATACAGAAATACTCAATCCGTTCAGGTCTACATATACAGTCTGACCTACCGGATAATAGTTGTACACACTGCTTTGGTCTACTTCCATTTCAATGGCACCCGTTTCATCCTGCAAGTAGATTTTTTTGAAGATGTTTCCTGATTCATCATTACCCGTGATAACGGCTTTAAGCACTTGGTCTTGCGTAATGATGATAGGAGCCTTGTCAGCTGCTGCCGCATTTTCTGTGCGCAATTCTGAAATCGTGATATTGGCTGCCGGACCTGTGTATTCAGGTTCTGTCAAGAGAGGAGCATCATAGTCTCGTTCACATGCAAAGAGAGCGAGTGAGGCAATGAGTGGCAGACTGATATTTCTTAAAAGTTTCATATATTCTGAGTTTTATGTAGGTTAATGATTAAAAACGGTAGCTCACATTCAGGAAGCAGTTGATGCCCTGCATGTAGTAGTATTTTCCTCCAAAGCGTTCCGGATGGTCAAGGTCAAATCGTCCCTGTTCGTATCCTCCGGTACAAATATCTTTCTTGTTCAATACATTGTTCAGAGAAAGATTGAAGTTGATAGATTGTCTTCCAGGCAAGTAGAAAATTTTTCCGATAGACAAGTCTAATGTATAGGCTGCCGGGAAACGTTCTTGTGTGGTCAACTGCTTGAAGGCATCGTAATACTGGTTATACGGAGTTACTTCTGTGTAGCTTGAAGCCAGACGGCGGAGGGGAGCAGCTTCGATGTAGTTGCGTGCAAATCCGTTCAGGTTGGCTCCCAGGAACCAGTATTTGATGAAGTAACGGATTCCGAATGTACCGGCAATCTGTGGAACTCCACCTACGTAAACATCCTTCATGTATACTTGTTCTCTTTCCACTATCTTTCCGTTTTCGGAGTTCTTGATACCGTCAGGGTTGTTGCTGTAATAATATTCACCTACGGTTCCAGCCAGGTCGAAGCTCCAATGGTCATCCAGTTTGTAGGTAGCTCCCAGCTCAATACCTCTGTGAATGCGGTTTACTCCATACAACACGTGGTTGATGAATGTTCCTTCAATGCCGTCATAGTAGCTGTTGCGTTCCATCTGGTCATAGAAATTAGTCTGGAACACTCCGATACGTCCGGCCAGATGAGGAGTAGAGAAGATGTAGTTGATGTCGGCAGAGAGAACCCGTCCACTCTTCATGTCATCAATGGTACGGTCTGTGATACGCGGTGATACGTATGCTTCGTTGGGCAGCGGAGCTTCACTTCCATAACTGATGTTGGCATTAATCATGTGACGTCCGTTGAACTTGTAGGTCAGTCCTCCTTTTACCATTAAGTCTGTGGACTGATGGCGCGCACCTTTGCCGAAAGAACTGTCCGGATAACGTCCGTTACGCATTTTACCATCACGCTGGAAGCTGGTATAAGTCAGCTTCATTCCGTAATAGTAATCCCAATAACGTGAATGATACTGATTCACTACCCAGGCATTCAGTGAGTAAATGTTCAGGTTATAGTTGTAACCGAAAATTCCTTCTTCGTATACTTTTCTCTGCGGGCGGTTCAAGTCGTTCTGAATTTTGTCCGGATCACCAGAGAAGTCTTGTTCTGCAAACTTATCAATATCCAGCACATATTCTGCTCCCAGCAGGTCGGCTACGGTCTTGAACTGGCGTGACTGAGTGTAGCGTGCACCGACTCCGGCTGTGATGTCGAAATGACGGCTCATGCGTGCGTTCAGAGTAGAGTTGAATGAAGTTTCCAACAGGTCACTGCGACGTTCTTCCAGCATGTAAACAGCTGCTCCGTTACCATTACGAATGTTGTTGGCATTAGCCAGGTAGAGGTCATCCCAGTTGATTTGTGTAAAGCTGGTCTGGTTAGTACGCCACAGCTCTTTGTATCTTAGTTGTACCATTTCATCTTCAAAATACGAAGGCAGGTAGCGGTAGTAATCCGGGCGAGGGTCAGGAGCATTGTACCAGTTCAGGGCCGTATTACCGTAGCGGGCATAATGTGCTCCCACACCTGTAGTCAGCGTCATATTATCGTTGATTTTCCAGATGTGCGAAATGATGGCAGTCGGGTCGAATGCCGTAACCACCTTTGCATTTCTTTTCTCTCCGTTCTGGTATCCCCAGTTCGGGTTGTAAAGGTAGTTTCCTGTCAGTTCATACACTTCGCGGTAAGAACTACCTTGCTGTCCACGCTGTACCGGTGATACGAAAGCTACCATTGACAGACTATGTTCTCCTCCTTTCCATTGCTTTTCAGCAGAGAAGGCGAAAGAAACGTTCTTGTAGAAAGTTCCGTCGATGTTACCTTCATTCGAATAGCGTCCACCAATAGAGGTGGTGAATGCCCATCCGTTGTCCTTCAGTCCGGTAGAGTAGGTAAACATGCCACGGAGATAATAATTTCGGTTGGTATAGCTTAAGGTTAACTTTCCTCCAGGAGTATAGCTGCTGGCACGCATATTGATGTTTTCCGTACCTCCCAACTCACCAAAAGTAAAGGACGAAGGAGCTGTGAAGTTGGTGACATCACCGTTACGTGTCATGTCGTTCAGTGCGCCTACTGCTGCATAGTTGAATACACCTCTGTTCTGGTCGTTGAATTCCACGCCATTGATGTATTTTACCTCCTGTGTGCTGTTGTATCCACGTGGAGAGAAGCGTGCGGGTGAAAGTTGATAGGCAGCTTTATTCAGGAAAATATCATTTGACAGAATCACGGTAGAGCTGACATCCTGCCCGGAGGTCTCCACGTCGTCATCCACCATGCCGGCATCAATGATGCCAATCATGGACACGTCTTCGTTTGCGTTAAGTTCAGTTACTCGGATAGGTTTTAGTTCAGTTACGCCTAAGTTTTCTACTTCAATGGAGACACTCTTGGGCGTAATCAGTACGGAGTTAAGCTGAATGACGTAAGTTCCCGGCTGAATATTTCGGATGGTGAAGTTTCCGTCCGCGTCGGTTGTGACTTGGCGGTTCAGTTCTGTCACCGTCACAATTACACCTGGAATAGGGTCATTGCTTACTGCTCCGATCACACTTCCTTTCACGCTTACATTTCCTTGTGCAAAAACAAGGCAAGGAAGGAAGAATGCCATGAAGAACAGTAATTTGTGTTTCATAAAAAATAATTATTAGTTTAGTGTTATTTTATAGGGGGTGAAAGAGAACATGAAAAAGTTTTATAGAGCTTTTTCATGTTCTCTTTAGTAGTGTGTTGATAATGAGTTGTTATTGGATTTCAACTAATTCCATGTCATCATAATAAATGTATCCACCACTCTCATTACTATCCATATTGCGGTAGGTTCTTACTTCGTAGCGCATTTTTACAGTACCAGCAGGAGCGGTAAATTCTATTGTAACTTGTTGCCATTCTGTGTTGTCTGTAGAGTAGTCGTTTTGTTGGATTTGTTTGTTTATGTCATTGATTGTTTTTCCGTCACTACCTACCATGGCAAACCAATAACGACTGCTTGCTTTTGTATCATTGTCAAGGAACCAATAAGAGATTTTGTATTTCTTTCCAGCTGTGATAGCAACTTCTTGTTGAATTTTATTTGTTTCACTGGCTGAAGTTTGTCTTAGTGCATTATTCCCACCATGTTTAATGCTGGTTTCTTTTACAATTTCTCCCGTATTATATGTTTTATTATCCCATGCAGTAGGTAATTTATTTGTCCAGTCTTCAAATCCAGGGTTAGTTAATAAATTAATTCCCGGTTCAGGCTCCGGTTCGGGATCAACAGTTCCTCCTCCTTCTCCATTGGCAACGACTTTCACATTCTTAATTTCCCAAGTTCCAGCAGCATCAGTTGTACTTATATATTTGAATGCAAATTTGATTGTTTTTCCAGCATAAGCCGATAAATCAATGGTTGCAGTTGTGAATTTAAATCCACTGCCATATTTATCAATTGTCAATTGTTGCCAATTATCTGCACTTGTTTCAGTAGCCCAAAGAGTAAATTCTTCTTCAGCTGTTCCTGCATAATTATGGGCATGATCGAATGTTAATGTTGCAGTTGTTGCCTGAGTTAAATCTACAGGAGGAGAAACTAACCAAGATTCGGATGCATATTTTGTTCCGCCAATATAAGCACTGGCTTTCATGAATTTATCATCATTAAATGAACCATGGTTCCATACAAAACTGCCTTCTCCATTTGGAAGTTGCTTATTATCAATAGTAAAACTTCCTTGTCCAGTTGCAAATGATTCATCCAATACCACAGTTTCTCCACCTGGTTGAGTTCCACCATCGAAATCAACATTAATATCTCCACCTGGTTTTTCAGTCCAGTT
>ENA-UEOW01000504-UEOW01000504.1-human-gut-metagenome-genome-assembly--contig:-NODE-504-length-13100-cov-7.603471_pt1 | contig 13100 bp, 10 predicted proteins | sample MGYA00242894_ERZ507904 | MGnify/ENA primary metagenome ERZ507904 (study PRJEB26167, sample SAMN06115426) | human gut metagenome | host: Homo sapiens | place: China:Chongqing | collected 2015-04-10... | reverse complement strand
CGCTTGCACAACCCCTTCGGGGAGCTCCCCCGATGGGGAGCCAAGAACGTTCTGCCGCTTAACTTAATAGCATTACCTAGCGAGGAAGGCTGCGATACGAGAATACCGTCTTCTAAAAAAAGGCGGCGAAGCCGCCACGAGAGCCCTGAACCTTGAACCTTGAACCCTGAACCCTGAACCTTGAACCAAATGAAAGCAAAGTAAAAAGGGGCTGTGAAGAAATGAGGATTCATTTCTTCACAGCTCCTTTCATTTTTACCGGATGCCTACTGCTTGCAGGGCTCTTTCACCTTGTACCACCAGCAATACATGGCAGGTACGACAAGAAGTCCGATCGCGGTCGCCAGGAGAAGACCGCCGATGAAGGAGACGGCGAGCGGGCGCCAGAAGGGATTCGGAATAAGAGGCACGAAGCCCAGAACATCCGTCACCGAAGAGAGCATGATGGGGCGGAAACGGAGCGCCGCCGACTCGACGACGGCGTCATACGGTGTCTTCCCGCTTTCCAAATGCTGGCGGATCTGATCCAGAAGGATGATGCTGTTTCGGATGACCATGCCGGAGAGCGCCACAAAGCCGATGATGGCAACGAAGCCGATCGCCTGCCGCGTTACCAGCAGTGTCAGGATCGCGCCGATGAGTCCGAGCGGCCCGGTCATGACCGCCATGATGAGCTTGGGAATATTTCCCAGCTCGAACATCAATACCATGAGGACGAAGAAGACCATCATAGGCATGGCACCTACGATGTAGGTCATGGACTTCTCGCTCCACTCAAGCGACCCGTCCTTCTCGAACGTCACCCCTTCCGGAAGGCCGGCCCGGAAGGCTTTGAGCTCCGTATCATAGAGCGCCATGGAGACGGAGTCTGCCTTGGCTCCGCCTGTTACATCTGCCCGGAGCGTGATGGTCGGCTTCAGATCCCTGCGCCAGATGGTGCTTGTCTCATTTTCATAGGACAGATCTGCAAATTCACCCAGCGGCACGTAGCGGCCATTTCCCACATGGACAGGCAGTGAGTCGAGGCTGGCCAGACGCGATACATTATCCCCTTCCAGCTTGAAGGAGATCGGGATGAGCTGATCGCCCTGATACGACTCAGCCACCTTGTAGCCGGAGAGCTTCACGTAGAGATCCTGCGATACCGCATAGTTATCGATCCCCAGCTCGCGCACCTTGTCCTGATTGATCTTGAGTTTCAGTGTCGGTGTCTCCTGCGGCCAGTCGAGGCTCGCATTCGTGACATTCGGATTCTGCTTCATGATGGAGAGTGCTTCGGAAGCCAGCTTCACCGTCTCATCGATGGATTCGCCCGACAGGCGGAACATCACCGGATACTCGGACGGCGGGCCGGTCGTGATGAGACGGGTATGTGCCTGTGCATCCGGATATTTCTCCGTCACCGTATCCATGATCTCCTTACGAAGCGCATCACGGCTCTTCTGGTCTGTCGCAACGATGATCATCTGCCCATGCCCGTCTTCCGGTGCTTTGGGATCAAAGAGCAGGATGAAACGCGGCGCGGTATCGCCGATGTATGTCGAGAAGGAGGATACACGCTCATCCCCATAGAGTGTATCGGCGATGCCGTTCATGACACGCTTTGTTTCCTGTATGGAAGCCCCTGAGGGGAGATTCACATCCAGAATGATCTCCGGACGCACCGAGTCGGGGAAGAATTCCTGATTCACCAGCGGGATCATCGCAAGCGTCAGACAGAAAAGGCCGGCAGTCCCCACGATGACCGTCTTCTTGAAATGAATACAGAGCGCAATGAGCTTGTAGAAGATCCGGTACGCCTTGTCTCCGATGGACGATTTCCAGCTTTTCCCCTTTTCGCGTGCTTCCTTCTCCTTCTCTTCCTTTGTTTTTACTTGAATGAATTTGTATCCCAAGACCGGGCTGACAAAGATGGATGCCACCCAAGAGAGGAGAAGGGCTGCTGCGATGACCCAGAAGAGTGCCGCGCAGTACTCCGATGTCTGGCCTTCTGCCATCCCGACGGGGATGAAGCCCGCCGCCGTGATGAGCGTCCCGGCGAGCATCGGCTTCGCGCAGCTCTTATAGGCCGCTTCCGCCGCTGACAGGCGGTCCATGCCTTCTTCGAGCTTCACCTGCATCATCTCGATGACGATGATCGCATCATCGACAAGAAGGCCGAGGGAGACGATGAGCGCTCCCAGAGACACGATATGCAGATCGATCCCCTGCCATTTCATGAAGAGGAAGGTCGCACACACGACGACCGGGATACAGAGCGCCAGCACGATGCCGCTCCAAAGTCCGAGCGAGAGGAAGGACGCCGCCATGACGATCACGATGGCCTCCAAGAGCGACTCCGTGAAATCATGGATGGACTCATTCACCACCTTCGGCTGATCCGCCACGAGCCCGATGTCCATGCCCGCCGGAAGATCTGCCTTCGACCGCTCGATCTCCCGATTGAGATTGTCCCCGAGCGTCAGGTTATTCCCGCCCACCCGCATCGAGACCGCGATACCGATCGCCGGTTTACCATTGAAATAGAAAAGGGAAGACTCCGGCGTCGTGTAGGTCTGCGTGACCTTTGCCACATCGCCCAGATGGAAGCTCCGCTCGCCCACATGGATCGGGATATTCTCCAAGGCTTCCACACTGCCTAAGAGACCGTCCACGCGGATCGCCACATTGCGAGACGATGTATGGATCGTCCCTGCCGGCATCATCGCCGACTGCTGCTGAAGGATGCGGAATACATCGGATGGATTCATCCCGAAGGAGGCGAGCTTATTCTGATCCATCTCGATGTACATATTCTGCTCCTGCACCCCCAGGAGCTCGACCTTCTGCACATCCTCTACAGCGGCGAGACGACGGCGCAGCATTTCCGCCGACTTACGCTTCTCCTCATAGGAAAAGCCATCCCCCGTCACTGCATAGATCGAGCCATAGACATCATCGAACCGGTCATTCACATACGGACCGTACACACCGGCGGGAAGAGCTGCCTTCTCATCATTCACGAGATTTCGCACCTCATGCCAGCGCGTCTGGATATCCTCCTTCTTGACCGAGTCCTTCAGATTCACATAGATGACCGTCTTGCCATCATGCGTGAAGGACTTCAGATAGTCCAACCCCTTCGTATCCTGGAGCTTTTTCTCGAGCGGATCCGTCACCTGCTCGGTGATCTGCTCCGCCGTCGCACCCGGCCAGGCCGCTGACACCACCGCCTGACGGATGGTGAAGTCCGGATCCTCACTGCGCCCCAGATGGAAATACGACCACAAGCCTCCCAGGAGGATGAAGAAAATGAAGAAATAGACCACCGGCTTGTGCTTGATGGCCCACTCTGCCAGATTCAGCCCTTTCATACGCGTACCTCTTCTCCTTCAACCAGTTTCGAGACGCCCGCCGTCACGATGCGATCCCCCTTGGCAAGTCCTTCGATGATCTCTACCGTATCCTCGCCGTAGCGCCCCACCTTGACCGGCGTCAGCGTCACCTTGTTATCACGGATCACCCAGACAGACGGCTTCTGATCCTGCGTCGCCATCGCAGAAAGCGGGATCATGATGCCCTTGCCGACTCCTCTGTCGCCAAACTTCACTTCTGCCGTCATGCCGACGGCGATATTCTCCGGCGGATCGACCAAAGTCACCTTCGCATCATATGTCCCCGTCTGCGCATTCGGTGCAGCCGCTACTTCGCGCACGCGCCCCTCTACGCTCACATTCGGCAGCGCCCAGAATGTCACCGTACATGGCATCCCCACCGAATACTCCCGATACTGCTTCTCTGTCAAAGAAATGTAGACATCCAGCTGCGAATCATCGATGATCGACACCACCGGTGTCCCCGCCGCGACGACCTGCCCCACCTCATAGAGAGTCGCGCCGACGATCCCATCGCGGTCTGCCGAAAGCACCGTGAAGCCAAGATTATTCTCCGCGCGCGAGAGCGCCGCCTGTGCGGACTCGAGCTGCGCCGCTGCAAGCTCCGCCTGATTTCTCGTCTGATCGATGGCAAGATCAGAGATCGCCGACACCGAGTGCAGCTTCTCATACCGCGCCAGCGTCGACTGGGCGAGGCGATACGATGCTTCCGCCGCATTCAGCTGCGAACGCGCCGCCGCTGCCTGCTCCTCTGCATCCTTCGAGTCTACCTTGAAGAGTGCCTGCCCTGCGCTGACCCGCTCACCGGATGTGACATAGCGCTGCATGATCCTGCCTCCCACCTGAAATGCCAGAGGCGACTCAAAAAAACCATGCACCGTGCCGGAGAACGTATTCTTCACGCCCGACTCCGTCTCACCGATAACCATCGACTTCACCAATGGCGCCTTTGGCGCCGCTGCCTTCTCTGCTCCGCACCCCGACAGCGCGATCGAAGCACCTATAAGCATCACACCGATATACATAGCTAAACGTTTCATAGACTGACTCCTTGTATATGAATAGTGACTGGGGACTAAGGACCAGTGGCTGGGGATGAGACTAAGAGACTACGAGACTGAGAGACTGGAAGATCAAGAGATATCAGACATCACACATCAGACTTCTGACTTCTAAAGTCTAAAGTCTCTTAGTCTCCTGGTTCAACATCTCAATCGGTCATCACCCGTCATCACCCATTTATACTCCGAGGCGCTTCCGGTTTTTATGCGCCGCACCAGCACTCCTCACTCCTCACTCCTCACTTCTAACTGGCGAGCAAAGTTTTCATCCACAATCAGTGGACGAGCCGCCCCACGAGCTAACCTTGAACCCATTAACCTTACTTTTCTATCCCATGCAAAATGATATCCTCGAGCACATTCATCACATCCGTACCCGTCATATTTTGCTCGCGAAGGAAATCCGCATCATTCAGATTGTGCGTCGATGTGATGAGGATCATGCGAAGGATCGTCAAATTCACCTCACGAAAAGCCCCCGCCGCGACCCCGGCCTTAAGGAGCTCCATCATATAGTCGAACTCCTCATACTTGAAATCCATCCACATCTTCCAGATCTCCGGATAATGGATCTCTATATCCTGATAAAACCCATCCGGCATCGCCCACAGCGTCTCCACGAAGAGACGGCAGTACGAGAGCAACCGCCCGCGCGCCGTGTCCTTCTTCATCATCAGCGCTTCCTTCGCCTTCCGAAACGCCTCCTGATCTGCCAGACACACCATGCGGATCAGCACCGCCTTCGAAGACGCCTTCTGGTACAGCGTACTTTTCGAGATATGGAGCTTCCTTGCGATATCGTCCATCGTGAATTTGACCGAGTGCAGCCGCATCTCTTCCTTCGCCGCCGCGATCAGCTGTTCATCCATAATGATTCCTCCAGTACTCTTTTCGTTTTTTTAGTACTCTACTCGTATTATAGCATGATTTATCGGGAAAACAAATTCTATTTGAAGAAACTTGCGAGCTTTTCTATACAGATACCATTCTTCTGGTTGCCTCTCCCATTTTGCCAGATACGAAATCACCATCTGACCGCGAGCCCCTCATGCTGGAAACGGCGAGCGGCATTCCTCTTGTCAATATCGCTGCGCCTTCAGCTGGCGGAGCCTCGCGCAATGACTATGAATGCTTTAAAAGGAATCACGAATACAAAAAGGGCGTGATGCTTTTGCATCACGCTCATTTTTCTATGCGCCGCACCAAGGGTAGAGTGGCTCTTGCAATGTCTCATCGATTGCTGCTTTCGTGATCGGCTGGAAATAGACTTTGAGAAGGGCAAGACCTTCCGCCGGAGCGGTGAGACCAAGCTCTCGTCGGTCGCGGGCTTCCAAAATCCGTTCGAGATCGTGAGGAGCAAGGACGCTGCTCCCGGCATCAACGAGAGCGCCAGCGATGTTTCTGACCATGTGGTAGAGAAAGCCTTCGCCGGTGACGTAGATCCAGATGAGGGGCCCCGCTTTCCGAAGGCGGATCTCATGGACAAGCCGCACGGGATCGGAGAGAACGGCGTTGTTCCCACGGAAGGAAGTAAAGTCGTGGCGGCCTTCCAAGACTTTGGCGGCTGCTTCCATTTTCGCAAGGTCGAGCTGCTTACCGGTGCGCCAGATGGTGCGCACGAGGAAGGGCGAGGCTTCGCGGCTCTCGGTCAATAGGTAGCCGTAGGTCTTGCCGAAGTTGCGGCGGCGGACGGAGAAGTCTTCGTCCATCTCCCGGCTTTGCCGGACGCGGATATCACGCGGAAGGAGGGCATTCATAGCGTGGACGAAGCGGTCTTGCGGAATGCGGGACTCTGTGTAGAAGGTACACTCCTGCCCATAGGCATGGACGCCGGCATCGGTGCGGGCGACGAAGTAAATGGTTGTCTTCTTTCCCGTCAGCTGAAGGAGTGTATTCTCAAGCATTTCCTGCACGGTCATGCGGGTGGGCTGGCGCTGGAAGCCGGCATAGTTTGTTCCTTCGTAGGAAACGGTGATCCAGATATTTCGCATGGGATGATCCTTCGGGAAAAATAGTGGCTAGTGGCTAGTGACTGGGGATTAGGGATTAGGGATTAGGAGTTCCCCTTAATTGCGTTTGAAAGAGGTTCAGCAGGTTATAGGTAGGGCGGGGATGGTGTAGCGCATAAAATCAGAAGCGCCGCGAAATTTTGATAGCGCTTCGCGCCGTCATCTCGAGCGTAGCCGAGAGATCTTCCTTGCAGAACGGTCAGCGTACCAATTGCGCTATTTCGATCACCGCTCACTTCTAATCCCTAGCTACTCATCCCTGCTTTCAAACTTCAGGATTCCATGTGGCTAACCCCACGCCCCATTCTATCTCATGACTACATACAGCGCGATGAGGGCGCCGGTCACGAGGGCAATGGCGATGAAGGCATTTCTATCCCGCCATGTATAGGAGAGCTGGTGCATCTTGGTACGTCCTTCGCCACCGCGATAGCAGCGGGCTTCCATGGCTGTCGCGAGGTCGTCGGCGCGGCGGAAGGCGGAGATGAAGAGCGGGACGAGGAGCGGAATCATGTTCTTGGCGCGCTGCCAAAGATTGCCGTTCACGAAGTCAGCGCCTCGGGAGGACTGGGCTTTCATGATGCGGTCAGTTTCTTCCAAAAGTGTCGGGATGAAACGAAGCGCGATGGTCATCATCATGGCGAGCTCGTGCGCGGGAACCCCGAAGCGACGGAATGGCATCAGGAGGTCTTCGATGCCGTCGGTCAGGACGATCGGGCTCGTGGTATAGGTGAGCAGCGAGGAGAAGGCGATGAGGAAGACGAGGCGCAGTGTCATGACGATGCCATTCCTGATGCCTTCTTCGCTGATGTGGATGAATTTCCACGAAAAGATTTCCGTCCCCGGGGTGGTTAGGATGTGGATGAGCATGGTGAAAACAAGGATCACCCAGAGGGGCTTGATGGCCTTCCAGATCATTTTCGCAGGTACGCCGGAGAGGGCGATGGCAAGGAAGGTGAAGCCGGCGACGACTATGTAGGAATACAGGTTGTTCGCGAGGAAAATCGCGACGATGAAGATCATGGTACAGAGGATCTTCGCACGGGGATCCATCTGGTGCAGGTACGAATGGCCGGGATAGTACTGGCCGAGGGTCATATCAGTGAGCATGTGTCTTACCTCCCAGCATCTTTGCCATTTTTTCTACGGCTTCTTCGGTCGTTTTTGCCTCTTCCGGCACGGGGATGCCCTTCTCTTTCAGGTAGAGGAGGGTCTGCGTGAGGGGCGGAGCATCGACGCCGCAGGCCTGCAGTTCTTCTCTGTGGTGGAGGAAGATATCCATCGGTTCGCCGTCCAGCACAAGGCGGCCTTTGTGCATGACGAGAAGGCGGGTCGCCAGGCGTGCGATGTCATCCATATTATGCGAGACGAGGATGACGGAGAATACGCCTTTCTTGTACCAGCTCTGGATGCGGGAGAAAATTTCCCGCCGTCCGATGGGGTCAAGGCCTGCCGATGGTTCGTCCAGGATGAGGAAATCCGGGTGCATCGCGATGACGCCGGCAATGGCGACGCGGCGCTGCTGCCCGCCGGAGAGGCGGAAGGGCGAGCGGCCTGCGAAGGTGTCGTAGTCAAGACCGGCAAATTTCATAGCGCTTTTCACGCGCTTTCCGGCCTCTTCTTCATCACACCCCAGATTCATCGGCCCGAAGGCGATGTCTTTGGCGACGGTTTCTTCGAAAAGCTGGTGCTCCGGGTACTGGAAAACCATGCCGACCGAGTGGCGCTTGGCGACGGCAGCTTTGGATTTCTCGGCAAGGTCGACACCATCGATGGTGACTTTGCCGCAGGTCGGATGGATGAGCCCATTCAGGTGCTGGATGAGTGTCGATTTCCCGCTCCCTGTATGACCGATAATGCCGATGAATTCTCCTTTTTCGATGGTGAGATCGACATCATCCAGGGCCGTCTTTTCAAATGGCGATCCCTTGCCATAAATATAACTTATATGTTCGACGCGTATGGACATAGTGCTTCTCCCAGCTCCTCATCTGTCATGCAATCTTCAGGAATCTCGTAGCCTTTTTTCCGAAGCCCATGGGCAAGGTCGGCAGCGACCGGGACATCGAGCCCCATGGCCGTCAGCTTGTCTGCCTGCGAGAAGACTTCGCGTGCTGTCCCCTGCATCTGGAGCTTCGTACGATCGACGACCAGCACATGATCCGCCGTCACGGCTTCCTCCATGAAATGGGTGATCAGCACGATGGTGATCCCTTCCGAGCGGTTCAGCTCATGGATGGTATCCATGACTTCCTTGCGTCCCAGAGGGTCGAGCATCGCCGTCGGTTCGTCCAGGACGATGCAGTCCGGATGCATCGCGAGTACGCCGGCGATGGCGATCCTCTGCTTCTGTCCGCCGGAGAGCATCGCCGGTGAATGCGTACGGTAGGCGCTCATGCCGACTTTTTCCAGTGCGTAGTCCACGCGCTTTCGGATTTCTTCCGCGGGTACACCCAGATTCTCCGGGCCAAAGGCGACGTCTTCTTCAACGATGGCCGCGACCAGCTGATTATCCGGATTCTGAAAGACCATGCCGACCTTTTGCCGGATGTCCCAGATATGCTCCATGTCGCTGGTTTTCATACCTTCTACGATGACCTCGCCCGCCGTCGGAAGGTACAGGGCATTGAGATGCCTGGCGAGTGTAGACTTGCCGCTCCCATTTGTGCCAATGATGGCGGTGAAGGATCCCCTCGGGATCGTGCAGGTCACATCCGACAGCGCGTCGAATGTCTTCCCGTCCTCCGTCTCGAAGGTATGTGTCAAATGACGGATGTCGAAGAGGATCTCTTTCCCATCCTGTGTCATATTTTCTTCCATATGTCCTCTTTCCTTAGAGTAAAACAGGAAACGGGCAGAGATCCTCCCCGCCACCTGCTGCTAACCGGGATAACAATGATACTTAATAATAACAAATATGGTTCTTCATAGTCAATTTATATTGTATAGATAGCGCTGTGGATTGTCAATTTATTTTTATATCTACAGTCGACAATAGAAAGGCTCTGGCTTTTTCCATTTGCGAGAACGACTATGTGAAGAGGGGAAGCGCAGAAGATACCACCAGCGAGGATGCCGTGTTTCCCCAGTCCCCAGCCCCCTTCTCTCATGCTATAATAGGGACATACAAAAGGAGCCACTCATCTATGTCACAAACATTTTATGCCGCACTCGTTTTGGCCGGCGGCGCTTCCTATGGTATCATTTCCACACTCGTCAAGCTCTCCTATCGGTCGGGCTTTTCTATCAATGACGTCTCTTCCATCCAGTATTTTCTTGGATTTCTTCTGCTCTGGACCATCTGGCTTCTCCGCGTGCGGAGATTCCCCGCGAAAAAGACCGCACTGGCCTTTCTCCTGACCGGTATTCCGCTCTCAGGCACCACCATGCTCTACAACCACGCGCTGGAGACCCTGCCCGCTTCGCTCGCCGTCATCTTCCTTTTCCAGTCCATCTGGCTCGGCACGCTCGCCGAGTGCGTGATCCGACGGGAGAAGCCCACCCGCATCCGTCTCCTTTCCATCGCGATCGTCCTCGCAGGCACTGTACTGGCCGCGGGCGTGGTCGGAAGCGCTGCCGCCTTTCCCCTCTCCCTCGGCATGCTTTGGGGATTTGCTGCTGCGATTTCCTACACCACCGGCCTTCTCTGCATGAACCGCATCGGGCGAGGCATCCATCCCATCACCAAAAGCGCCCTCATGGTAAGCGGCGCGCTCGTAATGGTTTTCCTCTTTCTGCCGCCAGACCTGCCGGTATCGCCCGCGCATTTTGCCTCTATCCTTCCCTACGGAATTCCCCTCACCCTCTTCGGTGTCTTCCTCCCGCCGCTCCTCTTTAGCAGCGGGATGCCGCACATCTCCCCCGGCCTCGGCAGTCTTCTCGCTGCCAGCGAGCTCCCCGCCGCCCTCTTCTTCTCCTTCCTGCTTCTTGGCGAATCGATCTCCTTCCCGCAGATCATCGGCATCGTCATGATCCTTTTCGGCATCTGGCTGGGGAACAGGAAACATGTAGTATAATGAAAGAAAATGATTCTCCAAGGAGGCCCTATGAAGAAATACTTTTTCTTTGATATCGACGGCACGCTGACCACGCCGCTTACTGCCGACTATCCCGACAGCACCAGAGAAGCCATCCGACGCCTCCAAAAGGCAGGGCACTTCGTCTCGCTTGCGACCGGACGCATTCAGGCAGATGCCTGGCAGGTCGCGTGTGACCTTGGCATCACAGCCGCTGTCTCCGATGGAGGAAATGCGGTCACCATAGACGGCAAGATCCTTTATGATGAAGGTCTTGCACTTGAAGACTGCTTCGCGATGCTCTCTGCCATCGACGGCGAGAAGCATCCCTGGGCGCTTGCGATCAGAAATGAGAAATACCGCATCACGACCACGAATAGCTACCTTGCGAAGGTGAAAGACCGCTACTACAAGACGGAAGTGGACCCCGCTTTTGATTTTCACACTGCCTCCGTCATCCACAAGATCTTCATCGCCTGCAGCAAGCAGGAGGAAGCGGAGATCCCCTTAGGCCCACTCCCTCACGTCTGGTTCCGTGCGGATACCATGCTCATCGAGCCTATCCATAAGGAGCACGGCATCAAAGAGCTTCAGCGCCGCTTCGCCATTCCGGATGAAGACATCATCGTCTTTGGCGACGGCATGAATGACCGCACCATGTTCCGCCCCGAATGGTTCTCCATTGCGATGGGAAATGCCAAGCCACAGCTCAAGGAAAAAGCCAAGTACATCACCAGCCGGGCCGATGAAGACGGCATCTATGAAGCATGCAGACGGTTTGGATGGATTTGAAAAAGCAGCCCCGGGCTGCTTTTTTTAGTGAGGAGTGAGAAGTGGTGGTGCGGCGCTTTATGAAGTCAGCGCCGCACCGCCATTTTCTCATTTTGAGAGGAGCCACACTACATGAGCGTCGCTCATACCATCTGGCATAAAAAAAGAGAAGCGACATGCGCCGCTTCCAAAGGGGTTGGAGCTGGTTGGGCTCCGTAATGAGAACCTGTATAATAGCTTTCGTAGAAAGTTATTACCAAAGAGAGGGAGCCAGGATGGCATTCCCTGATGCCATCCTGACAGAAGGACGATAACGTCCCAAGGAGGTCGAGTCAGCCGGATAGGCCGGCCAAGAGTGGAGGAAATATCCTCCTATAGGAACTTCCCTAAGGGAAGGATCTGTAAAAGGGGGCGATGATTCCATTTCCCTGTTGAAACCATCGCTGAAGGGAGATGAACCATGGGGAACGAAAACCCCACAGGTATATGTAAACCTCAGATACTGAGGAATACATCATATATAGTCACTTCCGAAGAAGTATTCGTAGAAGGGGGTGGTGATGATCATTTTCCCAAAAGAAATGAAATTTCTTTATGACCATCACCGGAAAGGAGATGAACCATGGAGAAAAATCCCCACAGGTATATGTAAAGCCCGAAGGCATTACATCGATAGTATCGCTGATATCCACATACAGGGATGCTCCGGGCCATCAAGACCGGATTCCGGATAAGCTCGGAAGACCTTTAGTGACATCAGCCTTTGCGAAAAAGCGAGAAGTTCCGTTGACCTACTCGGAGAATAGTGTTCCCTGTCACCATCCTCAGCAAAAGGGGCTCTGCTTCATTGATCCTCATCATGCCGCAGAAGGAAATCAAAAAATCCACCCTTTTGGATAGAAAAAGGGTGGAATATGCACGTCAAAAGGACTTGCAGTCAAGCACACCTTCCTATCGCTCGTAGGTCAAACGGTTGTACAAAACAGGCAGTTCTCCTGACTCTGCTTCCTCGCTCCTCCAGCCTTCCCGATCTCCTCAAATCAGTGACTTCGTTGGATTCGCTCTGCATTACAGTGGCGGGACCGTGCCGGTCTTTCACCGGTCTTCCCTATTAAGCCCTACAGGGCACCTGTTTTCTTATGAAGTTATTCAAGTACCGAAATCCCCATTAAAAAACCTCTTTGCACGAACGCAAAGAGACATCTATAAAGACATCCCCTTCCCATCGCTCGTGGGTCATAACGGTGATCCAAGATAAGCAGTTCTCCTGACTCTGCTTCCTCGCTTATCCGTCTTCCCGATCTCTCAGTGACATTTTGGATTCGCTCTGCATTACAGTGGCGGGACCGTGCCGGCATTTCACCGGTCTTCCCTATTAAGCCTTTAAGGCACTTACCTTTTCTTATTCGGTTATGTACATGATAGCACCATTTGTCATGCATGTCAATGAGAAATTCATGAATGCGTTTAGGAAATAAATTGAGATGAGCCTCTGGTAGCCAGTGGCTGGTGACTGTAATGCTGCTTTGGGGCATTGCCACGATCTATACTCTGCGGCGCTTCTATATGCTTATGCACCGCACCACCATTTCCCTAGCCCTGACCCCAAAAGGCGATGTGAAATAACGATCATCTCATTTTCGCGTTCCATCTGCCACGGGGGACTTGCAGCTCTCATAGGAGTGACCAGGAAACCTTATCCCATCTGTCTTTCATGCCATAGTCACCCTATCCGCCCTTTCGGGCACCTTCCCCTAGAGGGGAAGGCTGCGATACGAGAATATCATCTTCTAAAAAAGGCGGCGAAGCCGCCACGAGAGCCCTGAACCTTGAACCCTGAACCAAATGAAAGCAAAGTAAAAAGGGGCT
>ENA-UEOW01000469-UEOW01000469.1-human-gut-metagenome-genome-assembly--contig:-NODE-469-length-14616-cov-8.628173_pt1 | contig 14616 bp, 9 predicted proteins | sample MGYA00242894_ERZ507904 | MGnify/ENA primary metagenome ERZ507904 (study PRJEB26167, sample SAMN06115426) | human gut metagenome | host: Homo sapiens | place: China:Chongqing | collected 2015-04-10... | reverse complement strand
CGCTTCACTCCTAAAAATCCAGTTCGCTTGCACAACCCCTTCGGGGAGCTCCCCCGATGGGGAGCCAAGAACGTTCTTCCGCTTAACTTAATAGCATTAGTTCTAAGGGGGGACTGGTGTTGGTTGGTGGTTGTCAGGGGTTCTGAAGGGACTTAAGGTTAGCCGATACCGCTTGAGAACCAAGAATCAAGTACCGCCAACCATTCTGAGAGTGTGGAGTAACTATGAGTGATTACGAAAAAAATATCGAAAGGCTCTACCAAGAGCCGGTCTTTGCCAAGGGCGGCGGCGTGTGCCGTTCGCCTTGGGATATTGACTGGCAGGACGAGCCATTTTCTCCGCGGGACGAAACGCTGATTTCTCCCATCAAACTGCCGGGCATCATGAAAGACATCTGGGAAAAGGGCGAGCCGACGAAGACCTCGGCTGTCTACATCCACGTGCCCTTCTGCCGCCTGTCCTGCACCTATTGCGCTTTTTACAAAAAGCAGGCGGACGAAGCGGCGCAGCATGCGTATGCGAATCTTCTTGTAAAGGAAATACAATCGCTGCAAAATCGCCCGTACCTTACCAGGTCAAAGATTTCCTCTATTTTCTTTGGCGGAGGCACGCCGGGCATTTTATCTGCTGCGGATATTTCCTCTATCATGGAGGCCGTTCACGAGGTGCTGCCTTTAACAAAGGATGCAGAAATCACGATGGAGTCGAGCCTTTCTGACATGACGGAAGAAAAAATGGATGCCGCGATTTCCTGCGGAGTGAACCGCTTCAGTTTCGGCGTGCAGTCCTTTGATACGAAGATTCGAAATGCTGTCGGCCGGCCGCTCCCGCGAGAAGAGGTGCTAAAGAAGCTTTCGGCGTTTGCAAAAAAAGACGCCCTGATGATTCTTGACCTGATTTACGGCCTTCCCGGCGAGACGGAAGAGACGATGCGGTCGGACATCCGCGATGCCAAGGCATGCGGTATGGCGGGGCTTGACCTCTATCAGCTCCACATCCTGCCCAATTCCCCTTTAGGAAAGCAATTCAAAAGATGGGGGAAGAGCTTAGAAATCGCTGTGCTGCAAAGTCTATTCCGCACCGCTGAGGACGAACTCGGAAAGCGCGGTGCTGCCAATATTTCCTGCACCCACTGGAAATGGCATCCGGCGGAACGAAGCTTGTACAATACCCTCTCTTCTAGCGGGTGCGATATCCTGCCCCTCGGCATGGCCTGCGGCGGGCAAATCGGCGGCGTGGGGCTCATGAAGCCGATGGCGGATGCGATGTATAGCGCCGCGGTCCGCATGGGAAAATTTCTCCCGATGGGTGCAAGGCAAAGCAGTCGTTACCGCGCGTTCTATAAAGCGATAGAAGGTGCGGGCGACCGGGGTGTCATCGAGCCGGCAAGACTTGCGAAAGAGACCGCCCTTCCGGCAGACCTTCTTTTGACGCCGCTTCTCGATCTATGGAAATCCTGGGGCCTCGTCACGGAAGCGGGCGGTGTCTATCGCTACACGAGCAGTGGCCGCTACTGGTACCGTGTGATGATCCGCCGCATGATGCATGCCGCGGACTACATGCTTTTTGGCAAACCCGACATAAAGAAAAAAGCCCACTGGGGCGGCATGATGAATATGAGGTGAATGATGAAATTTTTGATTGTATACTCGAGCCGCACAGGAAATACCCGCCAAGTGGCCGAAGCCCTGTATGCGGCAGCACCGGATGGAAGCACGATTTCTAAAGTAGAAACGGCACCCGCGGCGGACGGCTATGACGTGATTTTCGTAGGCTACTGGATGGACCGGGGGACGGCGGATGAAAAGAGCAAGGCATACCTGCGCACGCTTACGAAGAAGAAAGTCGTCCTCTTTGAAACCATGGGCGCAAGTCCCGCCTCCGAGCACGCCTATACCGGCTTTGCGAATGCGGCGACCTGCCTCTCTGAAGGAAATACTATCATGGGCGTCCTTGCCATCCAAGGGGCCGTCGACCCCGCCCTCATCGCCATGATGCGCAAGATGCCCGTCGGCAGCGCTCACAACACCGGTGAAATGGAAAAGACCACAGAAGAAGCCGCCAAACACCCGGACGCCGCGGATTTGGAAAAAGCCAAGGCGTACATGGAAGCCTTCACGGCGAAATACGAGAAGTACTACGGGAAGAAATAGGATGCTGAGGGGGCTCACGGGACAGATGACGCAAGTGGTATTCTCTTCCTCTAGCTGTCATCCTGAGCGGCCGTCAAAATGACAGTGATACAAGTGGTGGTATCGTGACCGCTATAGACAAAAGCCGAAGGATCTACAGTCACTTTGGCGTGTAGATCCTCCCAAAGTCGTCTCCTCCTTCCCCGCAGCCTGTAGCTGTGGGGAAGGAGGAGACGACTTTTAACTTGCTATCTGGGAAGTGGTCGGCGATCTTCCCCTTGTCCCCAAGGGGAATGCCTTTGAAGCAGCCGTCGGAAGAGACCGGTGACGCGGATGCATGCAACGAGGAGAAGAAACGCAAAGAGAAAGACGAGAATTTTTTTCATGGGAAGCCTCCTTTGAAAATAAAAATGTCTGGAATCTTCTTCTCTATGCAATGAAATGTATGGGAAATAGGTAAGGAATTTCGCTTTCTCATTCTCATTTAGCGCGTATACGAAACGAGAGTGACCGCTAACTCTTCGTGGTGATAATAATTTCTTATGAATTTGCAAATTGATTTCTATAACGAAATAGATATACAAAAGCTATTGAAATTTATTTAATTATAAGTAGCTACAAAAAACACATAAATTATATATATATCGTAAGTATGCAGAAAATCTTCGCCAAAAGAGCAAGAAAGAAACTTTAGCATAGCAAAAGGTTTACAATATAAAAAATGAGCATAATTCGCATGTTGCATTTTGATTTTCATCGTGTATAATCTAGGTAAATCACTTGAGGCCTCGGAATCCAGAATCTGGGAAGTCCAAGCGAAAAATGTATGTTGCCGCATACCATATAGGTGGATGATGTACACTGAAAAATGAAGGTCTTTACGATCTTCTGCCGAAGGAGTAACACTATCAGGCGTTCAGTAAGAACACGAAACTGTGTACGGACACGACTCTGGAGAAGCTCGCTGAAAAGATGCGAGGGCCGAAGGTGTTAAAGGATTTCACCCGTAGAAATCCTGAATCTCTCAGGCAAAAGGACAGGGCTGGCACTTGGGTAACTCCCTTGTTTTCATGATCTATGAATTCGCCAGCTTCAGTCTTCTTCGAACATAAGACTGAGTGCGGCGATTTTTTGTTTCTTATCATAATAAGAACAGTTACGGGAACAAGGGGGATTTTACAATGGATATGGTGCAAATCAATCAACTTGTCGGTGAGCTTGACAGCTTCGTATGGGGGCCTGTCATGCTGTGTCTTCTGGTCGGTACGGGTGTCTACATGACACTGAAGCTGCGTTTCCTGACCTGGAGAAATCTGCCATACGCATTAAAAACGATCTTTTCGAAGAAGTCCCGCACGACCAAGGTCGGGAGCGGTGACGTCTCTCCTTTCTCTGCGCTGATGACGGCGCTTGCTGCGACTATCGGTACAGGTAATATCGTCGGTGTCGCGACGGCGATGTTCGCCGGCGGCCCGGGCGCTCTGGTCTGGATGTGGATATCCGCATGCTTCGGCCTTACGACCAAGTTCTCTGAATGTATGCTCGGCTTCAAGTTCCGTGAAGTGAATGCCAAGGGTGAAATGAAGGGCGGCCCGATGTTCACCATGAAGAACGGCTTCAAGAACAAAAAAGCCGGCCTCTTCCTGGGTACTGCTTTCGCTCTCTTCGCTGTCCTTGCTTCCTTCGGTATCGGCAACATGACGCAGGCGAATTCGATCTCCACTGCGATCAACACCACCTTCGGCGTATCGAATGAGATCGTGGGCGCAGTCCTGACTGTCATGACCCTCGCTGTCATCGTCGGCGGTATCACTTCGATCTCCAAGGTTTCTTCCGTCGTCGTTCCCGGCATGGCTGTCTTCTACATCCTGGCTGGCCTTTCCTGCATCATTCTTAACATCGAAAACATTCCGCATGGTCTTTACCTCATCGTGATGATGGCTTTCGATCCTACGGCTGTCGAAGGCGGCGTCGTTGGTACCATCACCGTTTCCGTCATGAATGCGATGCGCTATGGCGTAGCGCGCGGCTGCTTCTCCAATGAAGCCGGCCTTGGCTCGGCAGCGATTTCCGCCGCAGCTTCCACCACGGATCATCCGGCAAGACAGGGCTATATCTCCATGACCGGTACCTTCATCGATACCATCGTAGTCTGCTCCATCACCGGCCTTACCATCGCCTCCTCCGGCGTGCTCGGCATGGTCGGCGCGGATGGCAAGCCGCTCACCGGTGTAGCACTCACCATGGCAGCATTTTCTTCCAATATCGGCGTCATTGGTTCTTACATCGTTTCCATCGGTATCATCCTCTTTGCTTACTCCACCATCCTCGGTTGGGAATACAATGGTGAAAAGGCTTGGGAATATCTCTTTGGTACCCATAAGTACAACATCATTTACCGCGTCGTCTTCTCTCTGGTGGTTTACGTCGGTGCGACCCAGACCCTCGATCTGGTTTGGAACCTCTCCGATATCGCGAATGCCCTCATGGCGATCCCGAACCTGATTTCCATCCTCGTCCTGGCTCCGGTCATCAAGGAAGAAGTCTTCTCCTTCCAGGCTGTGATCGAAAAGGAAAAGGCAGCGGCTCGCAAGGAAGCTCTTGCAGAAGCAGAAGAAGCACAGAAGATCTGATGCCTATATATAAAGTAGAAAATAAATATAGTGAAATCCCTTGGGAATGAGCAAGCAGCTGCTGTGAGGCGGCTGCTCCTTTTTGATGGAGCCCTTCCCAAGGAGCGGATCAGGGGTTGCAGGAAGAGGATGAAGAGCCTTGGATAAAAGAAAGCGTGAGATCTCTAGCGGCTTCTCGGTGCTTCTTTTGCGAGGGGGATGGAGGCATGCCGGTCCCGGTCACTCTCCCCCTGAGGCGAGATAAGCGTACACACCAACTGTTGCGAGCGTATACATCAATAAATAAATGATTATAAAAAATGAAAAATATAGAAAAATCGCAAAAATTATATAATGTAAAACATAAGAGAGTAAAATCATATAATTTATTAAACATCGGATTGCAAATTACATAAAAATGTATAGATGATTTCACAAATCTATTGGTCATTCAGCATGAGTTCGCCTATAATGTAGTCATTGATTTTAGTAGGTCAGGGCAATGGCGTCCATGGGGCAGCCGCTCTGGTGCAGGAGGGAAGAAATGAATCTGTCTATTCAAATTTTCCTGTCATTGGTCTTATCCGTGGTGGTAGGACTGATGCTGGGAGAGGGTGCGGCGGCTCCGGTCAAGATGTGGATCGCGCCGATCGGCACCATGTTTATCAATCTCATTAAAATGATGATCGTTCCGGTGGTCTTCTGTTCTCTCATCGTGGGCATGACATCCATGGGGGATATGAAGAAGCTGGGACGCATCGGGGTGAAGACACTCGTCATTTACATGGTGACGACAGCGATCGCGATCGTGATCGGCTTTGCCGTCGCTATGGTGATTGAGCCGGGCATCGGCATGGCTCTGCCGACGGCAGAAGCACCAAAGGTGAAGGAAGCGCCGTCGATCATGCAGGTCTTTGTCGCAATGATCCCGTCGAATCCGATCGCTTCCATGGCGAAGGCGGACATCCTTCCGATCATTATCTTTGCGCTCTTCACCGGGGCCGGTATCATTTCCGTCGGAGGAAAGCGTGCGGAGATCCTGATCTCCTTCTTCGATGCGATGGCTGAGGTATGCTACAAGATCATCGCCATGATCATGCGTCTTGCACCGATCGGCGTTTTCTGCCTGCTGCTTCCGGTCGTCGTCATGAATGGCCCGAAAGTGCTGCTTCCGCTCTTATCAGTCATCCTCTGTATGGCGGTTGGCTGCTGCATCCATGCTGTCGGCGTATACTCGATGCTTGCCGGTGTCTCTGCACACATGAGCCCGCTCACATTCTTCCGCGGCATGTCGGAAGCTATGGCGATCGGCTTCACCACCTGCTCTTCTGCCGGTACGCTTCCTGTCAATATGAGAAATGTCCAGACGAAGCTGGGGGTCAAGAGAGATATCGCTTCTTTCGTCCTTCCGCTGGGCGCGACCATCAATATGGACGGGACGGCTCTTTACATGGGCGTTTGTTCCCTTTTCATCGCGAATGTCTTCGGTATTCCGCTGACCTTTGATCAGATGATGATGATCGTTCTGACCGGGACACTGGCTTCCATCGGTACCGCAGGCGTACCGGGCGCCGGCCTCATCATGCTGGCGATGGTCCTGCAGTCTGTCGGTCTGCCGCTCGAAGGGCTGGCACTGGTAGCCGGCATCGATCGTGTGCTCGACATGTTCCGTACCTGCCTCAATATCACCGGCGACGCAGCGGTCGCTGTGGCTGTCAATGCGACAGAGAAGGATGCGGAAATGGAATAAGCCGCCAAATGCGGAATGGTGTATCTCATCCGCAGACCTTACGATCAAACGCTCCATATTTTCAAATAACAAACATAACAACTCTATACTGACTTGGATGATCCATGGGGAAAAAGACCGAGGGCAATGCCCGAGGCTGCCGAAGGAGTAACACTATCAGGCGTTCAGTGAACACGAAACTCCATGGGGACAGATCTCTGGAGATCTCTTCAATGAGAGCCGAAGGGGCATAGGCGGAAACGCTGTAATCTCTCAGGCCAAAGGACAGAGCCGATTTCATGAGGAAAGCTCATGAAGCCGGTTCTGTTTTTATTTTATACAGGACCGGCTTTTTTAGGTTCACAGGCGACCCTTGGGGCGCTCACTCTTTTCAGAGAAAGGGAAAATAGGAGGAAACAAGATGACAGATATTTTGAACCAGATCGATGGGCTCGTGTGGGGGCCATGGCTTCTGGTGCTTCTCGTTGGCACCGGGGTACTGCTGACCTGCCGGCTCTCGCTCCTGCAGGTATTGAAACTGCCGCGCGCACTGAAGCTGATCTTCTTTGCGAGAAACAAGGGCGATGGCGATATCGACAGCTTCAAGGCGCTCTGCACGGCACTCGCTGCGACGGTCGGTACGGGAAACATCGTCGGCGTAGCGACGGCGATCAAGCTCGGTGGCCCGGGCGCGCTCTTCTGGATGTGGCTTGCCGCTTTCTTCGGCATGGCGACCAAGTATGCGGAAGGGTGCCTCGCGGTCAAGTACAGAGGGGTGGATGACCAGGGCAATATTGCCGGCGGCCCGATGTACTATATCGAAATGGGTCTTGGCAAGAAATGGAAGCCTCTCGCTGTCGCTTTCGCTATCTTCGGCATCATGACGGCCATGCTCGGCAGTGGTACGACCACGCAGATGAATGCGATCACGGCTTCCGTGCAGGCAGGATTCGGGGTCTCCACCTACATCACCTGCGCCGTCATCACGGTTCTTGTCGCGATCATCACCTTTGGCGGCTTGAAATCGATCTCCAAGACAGCCTCCAAGATCGTTCCGGCGATGGCAGTCGTTTATTTCATCGTCACTGTGATCTTCCTCGGCCTCAATGCGGGTGAACTGCCGCATGCGATCGCTCTCGTCATCGACGGAGCCTTCAATGGTACCGCAGCGGCCGGCGGCTTCGCAGGCGCTGGTGTCATGCTCGTCCTTCGAAGCGGTATCGCCCGCGGCCTGTACTCGAATGAGTCCGGTCTCGGCTCTGCGCCGATCGTAGCGGCGGCAGCAAAGACCAAGTGGCCGGCCGAGCAGGGACTGATCTCCATGACAGGCACCTTCATCGATACCATCATCATCTGCACCATGACCGGCCTCACCATCATCGTGTCCGGCCAGTGGCTGGGAGAGCTCAATGGCGCCGAGCTCACGCAGGCGGCTTTTGCGACGACCTACGGCGTTTTTGCTCCCTTCCTTCTGACGATCTCCTTAACGCTCTTTGCTTTCACCACCATCATCGGCTGGAACTACTATGGGGAACGCTGCTGGGAATACCTCTTCGGCACGAAGACCATCCCTGTGTACCGCGTGTGCTACATTGCCGTGCTGGCTTCCGCAGTCTTCCTGAAGCTGGAAGCCATCTGGGCGCTGGCCGATATCGTAAACGGCCTCATGGCCATTCCAAACCTCATCGCCCTTCTCGGCCTTTCGGGCGTCATCGTCTCGGAGACGAAGAAATACTTCGGACATCTTGAGATCCGCGATGCCAGACTCGCGGCGTATAAGGAACGCCGCATCGGGAAAAAGGCAGAAGTATAATGGGGGAAGATCCCGTCGGAGTCACTCCGGCGGGATTTTGTATTGAGGGGAAGGGTTCAGGATTCAAGGTTCAGGGCTAGCCTGTGGGGCGTGCTGCTCCCTTGACTGGGAATGAAAGCTTTGCTTGAATGAGAAATTAGAAATGAGAAATGCGAAATGGCGGTGCGGCGCATCAGAATATAGAAGCGCCGCAGAGTATAAATAATGGCGATGCCCGAAGGTCTGCGGATAAGCAGGTTTCTCGTTTTGGATTCCCTGATATCGACCGCCTGACCGCAAATGACAAAGACTTCTCGCTTCGCTCGGAATGACGATGCTAGGATACCGCATCACCCACCATCTTAGGGCATTGCCCTATTTATACTTGCGGCGAAGCCGCCACCACAACCCTGAACCCCGAATCCTCCCTCCTTGACCGCCGCCCAAAACTACGCTACAATAAGTAGTCATGGAAATTCGTAGAAGCTCTTAGAAAAGGCGGCTTTCTATGATATAATAAATAGGATTATAAATAGAACAAGGGGGCGGTCAGTCTTGGAAAAAAAGGTCATCATCAATGTCACTTCTCTGCAGCGGAATGAGGCGGGAAAGGATGAGAAAATCACCCTGGAAACGCCGGGCATCTATGGCGAGAAGGACGGCATGAAGTATGTTTCCTATGAGGAGACCAAGCTGGCCGGCATGGAAGGGACGACGACCACGCTGGAGATCCACAAAGACCACGTGCGCCTCATCCGAGACGGCAGCTTCCTGCAGGAGCAGGTCTACCGCATCGGAGAGAAGAACCACTCCCTGTACGAGACCCCGATGGGCACGATGGATATCTACGTCGTGACGCGCGAGATCGAAGACTCGATCGAGGCGGGGAAGGGACGTATGCGCCTTTCCTATGATGTGGAGCTGAAAGGCCTGTTTAACCATTTGAATGAAATTATTGTAGAAGTTCGGGAGGATCCGGAGGATTCATGGAAGTCAGAGAAGAACTGAAAGAAATCATTGAGAAAGCGAAAGAGGCAGCTATCGCTGCCGGTGAACTGCCGGAGGGCGATTACGCGGCTGTACAGCGTCTGGAAGTGCCGAAATCCAAGGAATTTGGTGATTATTCCACCAATGCGGCTATGCAGTGGGCGAGAACAGCGCACGAAGCACCGCGCATGATCGCAGAATCCATCGTGAAGCATCTGGACACACCGCTGGTCACTCGGACGGAGATCGCGGGTGCCGGCTTCATCAATTTCTACCTTGCCGCAGATACGGTGTACAGCGAGCTGAAGCAGATCCTGAAGGCCGGCCCTTCCTACGGGGATCTGCCGAAAAATAAAAAAGACCGCATCCTTGTCGAGTATGTCTCGGCAAATCCGACCGGCCTTCTCCACATCGGACACGCCAGAGGAGCTGCCTATGGCTCGGCGATGGTGAATCTGCTGCGCGCGGCCGGCTATGATGTACTGTCGGAATACTATGTGAATGATGCCGGCAACCAGATCGATCATCTGGCGGAATCCATTAATGCACGCTATCTCCAGCTCTGCGGTCTCGATGCCGAGATCCCGGAAGACGGCTACCATGGACAGGATATCATCGATACAGCGAAGAATATCCTTGCCAAGGATGGCAAGAAGTACCTCGATATGGATGAGAAAGAACGTCTGGAGATCTTCAAAGAGCTCGGCCTTCAGGAAAAGCTCGCAGACCTCAAGAAGGATCTGCAGGAATTCCACGTCGACTTCGACAATTGGTTCTCCGAAAGATCCCTCTATCCGGATCAGGTGAATGAAGCGCTCAAAGTCCTGAAGGACGAAGACAATATGTACGAGAAGGACGGCGCTCTCTGGCTCCGCACCACAAAGAACGGCGATGACAAGGACCGCGTGGTCATCCGCACGAATGGCGTGCCGACCTATTTCTGCTCCGATATCGCCTATGTAGGAAATAAGATCCGCCGCGGCTACAACAAGCTCATTGATATCTGGGGAGCGGATCACCATGGCTACATCATCCGTCTGAAGACAGCCATGAAATTTTTGGGCTACAACCCGGATGATTTCGAGATCATGCTGCTCCAGATGGTAACACTTCTCCGCGACGGACAGCCGGTCAAAATGTCCAAGCGTACCGGACAGGCCGTATCGCTGCGCGAGCTGATGGAAGAAGTCGGCACCGATGCAGCACGCTATTTCTTCTGTGCCCGCACACTGGACTCCCAGATGGACTTCGATATCGACCTGGCCAAGAAACAGTCCAGCGATAACCCGGTCTATTACATCCAGTATGCGAATGCCCGCATTCACAGCCTCTTCCGTCAGGCGAAGGAAGCCAAGGTCACCTGGGATCCCCAGTTCACCGGCGTCAATTTCACCTGCCTCAAAGAAGAATGTGAAATGGATCTGATCAAAAAGATGGAAAACTATCACCAGCTCATTGATGGAGCCGCGAAAGAAAGAGCTCCGCAGCGTATCGCCAAATATGCGTACGAGCTGGCAGCCCTCTTCCATCATTTCTATAGAGAATGCCGTATCCTTGGTGTAGACAGCGAAGTCACGCAGGCGCGCCTCGGTCTCATCACCGCCGTCCAGTACGTTCTGGTCCACGCCCTCACCATCTTAGGCATTACCGCTCCGGAAAAAATGTAAGGAAAGGATAGGCCTCACAGGTTCAAATGCTTCGCGGCGTCATAGGATGCGCCGCACCGCACCTGCTGAACCTATCACAGCTCATTTCCTGGTCACCAGCGACCAGTCACTCTTCCCATCCACCCTATCTCAAAGGAGGTCCCATGACAAAATACATCTTCGTAACAGGCGGCGTCGTTTCATCCCTGGGCAAAGGCATCACCGCTGCATCCCTGGGCAGACTGCTGAAGAACAGAGGCTACAAAGTCACCATTCAGAAATTCGACCCTTACATCAATATCGACCCGGGCACCATGAGCCCGTACCAGCACGGCGAGGTCTTCGTCACTGATGACGGCGCGGAAACCGATCTGGATCTCGGTCATTATGAAAGATTCATCGATGAAAATCTGTCCAAGGCATCCAATGTCACCACAGGCAAAGTCTATCAGTCTGTCATCAACAAAGAAAGAAAGGGCGAATACTTAGGCTCCACCATTCAGGTCATCCCGCATATCACGAACGAGATCAAAGACCGCGTGCTCCGTGTCGGCAGAAATGACAATGCAGACATCGTCATCACGGAGATCGGCGGCACCGTCGGTGATATCGAGTCCCTGCCATTCCTCGAAGCCATCCGTCAGGTCAAGAAAGACGTACCGAATCGAAATGACGTCATCTATATTCACGTCACACTCGTACCATACATCGAAGCCGCTGAAGAACTCAAGACAAAGCCAACCCAGCACTCTGTCAAGGAGCTGCGCTCCATCGGTATCCAGCCGGATGTCATCGTCTGCCGTACCGTGAAGGAACTCTCTTCGGATATGAAGAGAAAGATCGGTATGTTCTGCGACGTAGAGCCGGAAGCTGTCATCAATAACCTCACAGCCAAGAGCATCTATGAAGTACCGCTCCTTCTGCAGGAAGAAGGCCTCGACCACATCGTCCTCCAGAAGCTCGGCATGGAAGACACCAAGTGCGACATGGAAGACTGGAAAGCCATGGTGGATCGCATCGTTTCCTCTGACAAAGAGGTCAATATCGCTCTCGTCGGGAAATATGTCGAACTCCATGACGCCTACCTCTCCGTCGTCGAATCCCTGTCTCACGCCGGCTACGCCTTCGGCAACAAAGTCAAAGTCCACTGGATCAATTCCGAAGTCCTCGAAGAAGAGAAACCGGATCTTCGCGAAGTTTTCAAAGGCATCGACGGCATTGTCGTTCCCGGCGGCTTCGGCTACCGCGGCGTCGAAGGCAAGATCGACACCATCAAGTATGCGCGCGTCAATAAGATCCCGTTCCTCGGACTCTGCCTTGGTATGCAGTGCGCCGTCATTGAATTTGCCAGAAATGTATGCGGCATGACCGGTGCAAACTCCTCCGAATTCATCCCGGACACCCAGTACCCTGTCATCGACCTCATGCCAGACCAGGAAGACGTCACCGAAAAAGGCGGTACCATGCGCCTTGGCATCTATCCGTGCAAGCTCAAGGAAGGCAGCAAAGCCAGAGAACTCTACGGCGGTCAGGAGATCGTCTACGAACGTCATCGCCATAGATACGAAGTCTCCAATGCCCTTCGTCCGGAGCTTGAAAAAGCAGGCCTCATCATCTGTGGCACCAGCCCGGACGGACGCCTCGTCGAAACGATCGAGCTCAAGGATCATCCGTACTTCGAAGCCACCCAGGCTCATCCGGAATTCAAGAGCCGCCCGAACCGTCCGCACCCGCTCTTCCGCGGCCTCGTCGAAGCAGCCATCAAGCATAGAGATGAAAAATAAACGAACAGCAGTATGAAAAAAGCGAACCTTAAAAGAGGTTCGCTTTTTAGCTTCAAGGTTCAGAGTTAGTCCGTGAGGCTAGCCTTGAATCCCTTATTCCTTCAGCCCCAGCGCCCTCTTAAACCAATGCAGGAGCGATAAGCCTTCATTTCTTCGGTATCTCGCCGCCACAAAATCCTCCGGACGGCGCAGGCCCAGAGAATAAGAAAAATAGACCGTATGCGCCATATTCACCAAGTACGTTTTCGTTTCCTGTACGAGGAATCCCATGGCGCCCGGCGGAAGCGGATCCGCACCGGTGATGCGAAGGATCTCTTGCAGCAACACCGTGACCCGTGCATCAAAATCCTCCGCTTCCGTCCGAGCCGTGATCGAGTGCGTGAAATCGGGGAAATAATGATAATAATACTGCGGTTGCTTCGGATCGAAGATCGCCCACTGGCGAAGGAACATATTCACCTTGAGATAAAAACGCTGCGACTCCTCTTGATCCCTGTCCGAAAGAAATCCCTGCATCTGCATCCGATGCACCCAACGTGCAAAGCAAGGCGAAGTCAGCACCCCGCTTAGGATCGCCGGCCGCATGGCACGCTCCTGCCTAAGATACGACACGAAGAAGGAGAAAACATGTGCGCGAAACCGCATATAAGCATAGAGAAAGCGCGCACGCGCCGCATCCTTCAGCGGATACAATGGAGAGAGACACTGCTCCAGCGTCCCCAGCATCTGAACACTTTCAAAGACCTGCGCTGCCAAGGCACGCCCCTCTGCCTCGCCCAGTGCTAGACAGAGAAAGGCAGGGAGGCGCGTATCCCCGGCGTGATACTCCGGATCACAGAAAGACAGCGCTGCTAGGAAATCCGTCCCATCGCGCTGCATCCTATCTATATAAGAGAGCGTTTCTTTCCGGAAGAAATCCACATAGGGCGAAAGCGAGAGCCCCGTTTCGAGAGAGAGAAGTGACACGAGCGGCAAGATCCCGGCCTCCGGCTTCCCGGTCGCAGAAAAGAAATACGAGAGCCTATCACGGATCTTAGGAAAGGCCTCAGAGAATTTCCCCGTCACATCCAAAGACAGCTTCCCTGCCAGCGTAAGGGAAAGAAACGAAGAACCCTCCGCCTCCGTCTCCAGAAACATCTCAGCCAGTGCCAGACGGAAATGCACATACATTCTCACCACCATGGACCGATCCCGGGCAGAGAGCCCCGCGGCGACCCCGGCAAAGGCCTGATCGATGGACAGTGCATCCAAAGAAAAGCTGCGGCATGCAAGCGGATAGAAATGGCGGTTCAGTCGATGCAGCAAAATCGCAGAAAGCCTCTTCTTGCGTGCGAGCAGTTCCTCATCCTTCATGCGAGCACCCCCTTTCTCTTTATAAAAGGAAATGTGTTGTCTCATTATACAATGAAGGGACGACGGTAGGCTAGGAATTTAAAGCATCAAATGACTGGTAACTGGTGATTAGGGATTCTAGCTAGGGATTAAGGATTAGAGACTAAGAGACTAGGAGACATCAGACATATGACTTCTATCCTCTGGCCTTCGGGCATCGCCCTGTTTCGTCATCCGGAGTGGCGAGAAACGTCGCACTTGAGATAACGAATGCCAGAACAGCTGCGACCTCGTCATCAATCACGGCGAAGCCGCCACCTCCATTCCTAGTTACTCATTTAAGCAAAGCTTTCATACCAAATCAAGGAACAGCGCCCCGAGGCTGACTCTGAACCTAAAAATTTTTCCAAGAACCTGTTGACACAAGAAAGGCAGTGTGGTAAGATAATACCCGTCGCTGATGAAGCGGCCCCGTTCGAAAGAGCAATGAAAAAGATTTCAAAAAATCATTTGACAAACCTCTACGAATGTGGTAAGATAATCAAGTCGCTTGAAGAGCGATGGTTCTTTGAAAACTGAACAGTACAGCGAACGAATCAAGC
>ENA-UEOW01000449-UEOW01000449.1-human-gut-metagenome-genome-assembly--contig:-NODE-449-length-15753-cov-5.510653_pt1 | contig 15753 bp, 9 predicted proteins | sample MGYA00242894_ERZ507904 | MGnify/ENA primary metagenome ERZ507904 (study PRJEB26167, sample SAMN06115426) | human gut metagenome | host: Homo sapiens | place: China:Chongqing | collected 2015-04-10... | reverse complement strand
ACTGAAAAACACGCTGAATGCCCGCCAACTGGAGATGGCCCGTCTTTCTGCATTGATTGAAAATTATGTGGCGCAAGTTGATGATACGCTGAAAAAAGTAGAAACATACGTATCCATTATTCCCAATTGGAAAGATTTGTTGGAGCAGGGCACATTGAAACATTATGTCCAGCAATTCGGCAGGCAATGGAATGCCCGTTTGCAAGAGCAGACCGAAATAAAAGAGGCTCTTACCTCAAAATCAGCCCAAAGAGATAGTTTGAAAAAAGAAGAAGCCAATGCCATTGGTTTGTACGAAGAAAAGAAACAAAAAGAAGAAAGACAGCAGGCAGAATTGAACGAACGTGCTCGTCTGCGGTCTTCCCTGCTGAATGGTGAATCCACCGAAACAGTGGTTGCAACCCATGCAAGACGGCAAAAGGAACTGGAACAACAACTGGAAAAAGCCATGAACTTGCATCATTCTTTAACTGTGCAGGCGGAATCTTACAAAGGGCAGACCGCACAGATGGAAAAGGAATTAGTCCGTCTGACTGCTGTCTTGCAACAAGACGAATTGAAAATAAACGAGTGGCTCACGCTTCAAAAGGAAACGTATGCCGAGTTGGAACAATTGCTTTCCAAAGACAAAAGCTGGATACTGGCTGAGAAACAAGCGTTGGGCACACTGAAAGAGAAGGAAACCACTCTTCAGGCGATCCTTGCGGAGCGAAGGCAGAAAAGGGAGGAGCATCAGCAAGCTCCTCTGAAACCGGATACCACGGAAAACAAGGAGTCGCTGATTGAAACATTGACTGCCTGCACTGCTGCTAAAGAAATGGAAACCGGACGTTTGGCCCAAATAGAGGTGACGATACAGAACCATATAAAAGGTAAGGAACGCATAGCCGGCATCGAGAAAGAGTTGGAGGAAAAAAACTCTATCTACGAGAATTGGGCGAAACTGAACGAACTGTTCGGTTCCCAGACTGGCGCCAAGTTTAAGGAAATAGCCCAAGGTTATACGCTTGATGTCCTTTTGCTTTATGCCAACAGGCATTTGCAAGACCTTGCCCCCCGTTACGAACTGCAACGCATCCCTGATACGCTGGCCTTGCAGATTGTGGATCTTGATATGATGGGTGAGGTGCGTAGTGTCCATTCCCTTTCGGGCGGGGAATCTTTCTTGGTATCTCTCGCCTTGGCATTGGGCTTGTCTTCCTTGTCCTCCAACCGGATGAATGTGGAATCGTTGTTTATTGACGAAGGTTTCGGATCGCTGGATATGGACACTCTGCGCATTGCGATGGATGCTTTGGAGCGGTTGCAGATGCAAGGGCGTAAGATAGGGGTGATTTCCCATGTGGCGGAGATGATGGAACGTATCCCTGCGCAGGTGCAGGTGGTGAAGACCGGAAGCGGAAGGAGCAAGGTGCAGGTGATGGGACCAATATAAGGATTGTACTCCATTACAGATGACAATAAAATAAAAAAGTGACGGACTATGAAAAAAACATTAATTGGATTATTGGGCTCGACAGTTATATGTGTACTGTTTCTTGCAGGTTGTATTGATGAACATTACGGGGAGGATAGCAATACCATTGTTACCAATCTGACCGGTTATGCATGGGAGAGAACATTTCAGATACGTACTGAGGATGGCAGGGATGCGGAAGTCTGTGAACATTATGAGTTCGGGCTGAATGGTAAGGCTTCCTGTAAATCACGGACGACGTGTGATGGCGAGGAAGTGGAAGAGCATGTACATTATTTCCGATATGATTTTATCACTCCCAATAACAGATATCTTCTTCTGGATTACTGCTACTGGCAGATTGACAGGATCAGTTCTTCAGTATTGAGCATATATGAAACCTTTGAGAATCCTGTGGTTGTGATGGGGCAGACCAGGGAATATAAGAGTTTCTCGGCTGTCCCGTTGGGGGATGACTGATGCGCTATGTCTGATGTGTTTTTAGGAACAGAGGCGTTACAGGCATAAGTGAGGGAAAAATATGATTTTTGTCTCCATATTGAATACTGTTTTTACTTATTACTTATGAGAATCGGACCGGTGTTTTTGATGGGATTTTGTATTAAACGTGAGTTCGAAATAAGAATAAATATATTTCACTTATAATTAGAAACATAGCGATAAAAGTATTAAATTTATAGTGCTGAATTATAACATTTAAACGATTACCACTATGTTTCCAGAGTCTAAAGTTACAGAGATTTATTGTATGGCCGATGATTTTTGCAAGGAATTTACATTGCAACAGGAAAAATATATGATTAAGGATATGAAGACCATGCATCGTAACAAACCCAACCGTATGAGTGATGCAGAGATTATGGTTATTCTAATCCTGTTTCACTCCGGTGGTTTCCGTTGTTTCAAGCATTACTACAAGGAGTATGTCTGTAAACATCTGAAACACCTTTTTCCTCGTCAGGTTTCTTATAACCGTTTTGTGGAACTGGAGAAGGAAGTATTGCTTCCCATGACCATATTCATCAAAAAAGTACTGCTGGGAACTTGTACCGGCATCAGTTTCGTTGATTCCACTCCCTTATGTGTATGTCGTAACCAAAGAATCTTGATTCATAAGACATTTGAAGGGCTTGCCGAGCGTGGAAGATGTTCTATGGGATGGTTCTTCGGATTCAAGCTGCATCTGATAATCAATGACAAGGGTGAAATCCTCAATTTCATGTTCACGCCTGGAAACGTGGATGACCGGGAACCGTTGAAACAGGGTAGGTTTCTGGAAAACATCAAAGGAAAACTATGTGCAGACAAGGGATATATAGGTCAGGCTCTGTTTGAAAACCTTTTCCTTAATGGCATACAACTTGTTACTAAAGTTAAAAATAATATGAGGAACTCACTGATGAGTATTGCCGACAAGATTTTGCTAAGAAAAAGAGCCTTGATTGAAACGGTCAATGACGAACTGAAGAACATCGCACAGATTGAACACTCAAGACATCGTTCATTCAGTAACTTTATAGCCAACTCCTTGTCGGCTATCGCGGCATACTGCTTTTTTGAAAAAAAGCCCGCCATTGACGTAAAGTTTGTCAATGACGGACAACTTGCTATTTTTTGATTTTATTTCGAACTCACGTTATTTACACTCCGCTTTGTGTCTTCGGTTACAGGAGCTATAACTTCAGCTTGGGTTTGGGCTTTTCGGGCCGGTCAGGATCGGGATCGTCCTTGTTGCCGGACTTGGGGATGCCTCCGATGACGAGCTTGCCGCCAAGCGCTCCCATTGCCTCTTTGATGCTGATGCTTTTGGGCATTCCGCTTAGTTTGGGCGGAGTGCGCTGCCTGTCGGCGAGGAAGTCGGGCATCCGGTGGACATAAGGCTCGGCAGGGGGCGTGTCCTGTGTGGGGACACTGCCCGGTGAGGAACTGCCGGGCGGAGCATCGGCGACGGGTATGCCGGCGGCGGGGGCGTTATCCTGTCCGTCGGGCGTTACCGGTTGGGAGGGCACGACTTCAATCACTCCGTCGGTGCTTTTTTCCTGCGCATCCACTGATTTGAGGGAGAGCAGGATCTTGCGGTCGAGAGCGGCAAGGTCGGCCTTGAGCTGCTTCAGCTCGTCCTCCTTTTTCCAGACTTCCCCGACGACCTGTTCCAGGACGGGGAGTTCCTTCTCAATGGCTTCGTTGTCCCTCGTGTATTTCTCTATCAGGCGGGGGATGCTGTCGAAGGCGTTGATGAAGTTCTGGCAGGCGGTTTTCGGATCGACCGCCAAGCGGCCGTTGTTATAGTTGTAGAGGAAGTTGCCTTCACCTCGCACGAAGAAACGGTTCTCGCAGAAGTCCAGACCGTCCTTGACGGTGGTGTCGGTCTTGACAACGATGTCGAAGCCATAGAGCGAGCCGATGACCTTCGGCTGGCCGTGCGTGCGTTCCCTGTCCTCTATCTCGTGGAGCTTGGCGGCAATCACTTTCGGATCATCGCCTGCCACGCCGTCAATCTTCAAGGGGTTGAGCCTGTTGCCCTCCTTGTCGTACTGCATACGGCTCTCGATGGCGGCCTTGTCCTTCCTGACACGGGCGATGATGTCATCGTTGCTTGCCCGGTTCGCCAGGAAAGTTTCCAGTTTGATGCGTGATTCCCCCTTGCCACGCTGGAAGGCCTTGCGCTCCCCTTCCATGCCGACAATCCGCTTCTCCAACCGTGCCTTGTCGAGCAGGTCGGTATTTCCGGAAAGCACCGCTACGTACTCTGAGAAAGGTATGCCTCCCTTCTCGTCCATGCCTCCCTCGTCGATGGTACGGCAACCCATGTTGTTCTGCTTGAGCTGGGTGATGAAAAGCTGCTTGTTGTAAAGCAGGTTGAACTTGTAGCTGTCAAGCGACTTCTCCACGGCGTAGATTATCACGTCCACCTTGTTGTCCGCATAGAGTTTGGCCACCTCGTTGCCCTTTCGGATGCCCCGGCCGTCCCGCTGCTGCAAGTCCGAAGGCCGCCACGGTGCGTCGAGATGATGGATGGCTACACACCGCTTCTGGGCGTTGACTCCCGTGCCCAGCATTTCAGTAGAGCCGAAGAGAACACGTATCTTTCCCTCGTTCATCGCCTCGATCATCGCCTTGCGCTTCTTCTCGGTCTTGGCTTCCTGAATGAAACGTATCTGGTCTTCGGGGATGCCGTGATCCTCCACCAGCTTGCGCTTGATCTCGCTGTACGGATTCCACTGGTCGGGCTTGTAGGTTCCCAAGTCCGAGAAAACGAACTGAGTGCCTTTATGCCCGGCGTATTTATTGTAATACTTCGCAATCATATCGGCGCAATGGGTGGCCTTGTTGTCCTTGTCGTCGCCGTAGGAGAGCGGATCGATGAGCCGCATGTCGAGCGACATCTTCCGGGCGTAGTCGGTGGCGATGAGCATCTTCGCCTTCTCTTCCCTCTCGTTCAGTGGCGGGCGGCCCAGTACGGTGGCATTGCCGGTCTTGGCGAACTCGATGAGCTTCTGTATGAACTCCCTCTGGTCGGGCGTCGGGGGTATGTTGTGCAGTATCTCGTTCTTCTCCGGACGGTCGATGCCGATGTCGGCTGCGGTACGGAAGTCGGTGATCTCGGAATAGAACGAAGCGAGTTCCGGAACCTTGATGAAGTAGCGGAAACGCTCTTTCTGCACCACCTCGTTGGTGACGGAGAACTCGTAATCGACGGACTTCCGGGCAAACACCGCCGCCCATGCGTCAAAGGAGTTGATCCCCTGACGCTCCAATTCCCGGGGGCGCAGGTACTTGAAGAGCAGGTACAGCTCGGTCAGCGAGTTGGAAATGGTGGTTCCCGACAGGAAGGTGGCTCCCAGATCCTTGCCGGTGCGCTGCTGGATGGTGCGCAGGGCGAAGAGCATGTTGAGCGCACGCTGGCTGCCCTCGCTGTTGCCCAGACCTGCCACACGGTCGTGCCGGGTGGTGAACATCAGGTTCTTGAACCGGTGGCTCTCATCGACAAAGAGGTGGTCGATGCCCATGCGCTTGAAGTCCGCCACATCGTCCTTGCGGGTTTCGATCTCGTGGAGCAGCTCTTTCAGCCTGACCTCAAGGTTCATCTTGCGTTTCTCCATGCCCTTGATCTGTGCGTTGCTCACTTCCGCACCCTGCTGGTAGAGGACTTCGAGGTTCTCTTCCACACTGTCCAGTTCCTGTTGCAGGATGTCACGCTGGATTTCGGGGGACTGCGGTATCATGCCGAACTGCTCGTGCGAGAGGATGATGGCGTCCCAGTCGTTGTTCTTCATCCGGTGGAAAATCTCGACACGGCGCTCCGGCGTGAAGTCCTCCTTGCCGGGATAGAGGACTTTGGCGTTCGGGTAGGCGGTGGCGAAGGTCTGTGCGATCTCGTGGATGTTCGCCTTCAGGCCGGTGATAAGGGGCTTGTTCGCCAGTCCCAGACGCTTCATCTCGTAGGCGGCACAGCACATGATGAGCGTCTTGCCGCCACCCACCTCGTGATCGGCGATCCCCCCTCCGTTCTGCTTGAGCATCCAGATGCAGTCCTTCTGGCTGGGATACAGGTCGGGAATGCCCAGCCCCTTGAGGTCAAGACCGGGAAAGCTCTGGTGCGAGCCGTCGTACTTGGGACGGACGAAGCAGTTGAACTTGCGGTTGTACATGTCCGCCATTTTCCGCTTGAACTCCGGCGACTGTTCCATGAGCCAGTCGGAGAAGCCGTTACGGATCTCGTCAATCTTGCTGTTGGCAAGCAGGGTAACCTCCGGATCACGTATCTTCATTTCCTTGCCCGTCTTGTCCAATACGGTCTTGGTGATGTTGGGCGTGGTGTTGTGGATGGCATGGCGCATAAGGGCGATGCCGTTGAAGATGCGGCTTTCCGAACGCACCGAATATTGGTTCATGATGCGTGGGGAGGTCATGTCGGCCCTGATGCTGTATTCGTCACTGCTGGCGGTATAACGGACGGACACGTCCGTGTCGAACAGCCATGAGGCGTAGCGGCTGTACACTCCCGCCGGTATCCAACGCTCGCCGAAATTGAAATCCAGATCCTCGAAAGGTATGGGCGCGGGAAGCGACTGCCGCAGGGCTTCGAGGGAAATACGTGCCTCGCCGTTGTCGGGATGCGACTGCAAATATTCCTCGATGTGTTCGGCCTTGGCCATGACGTTGCCGGAAATGAAACGGTCGGCAATCTCGTAGTTCTTCGAGAGGGGATTGTAAAATATCCGTCCACGCAGTTCCTCCAACAAGTCAGATTGCGATTTGTCGATGTACGCCATGTCCACGTTGCCGTACTTGTTGAGCGAGGCGGTGAGCGCCTCGTGCACGTCATCGGTATGGGTGATCTCGTTGATGTTGTACGAAACGGGATGGTCGAAGATGTCGGCCTTGACCGCCCGGCCGTCGATGTAACGTTCCAGCGATAATATCTCACGGTTGCCCGCATCCATGCGGAACAGGTCGATGTTCTTCCTGTCGTTCAGATTGCCGAACTGACGGATGAAGTCATCGTAAAGAGTGTTGAGCATGGTACGCAACGCCGGATTTGCGGCATGGGCGGCCGCCTCGTTCTCGTACAGGTGATGGTAGGTGTCACGTATCTCGATGTAGAGCGACGCACGGCGTCGCTGGCGTTCGGGCAGATCCAACGGGTTGAATACCGGTGCGGCCCCGCCAATGGCGGAGAGGTAGCCTATCTGCCCGTCATCGTCCACAAGGGAGCCGTTGCGGTGGTGTCCCTGCAGGCCGGCCGGATAAGGACGGGGCTTCATGCGTTCCTGCCGTGCGGCCTCTTCCTCCTGCCGGCGGCGTTCCTGTTCCTGCCGTTCCCGCTCCTGCCGCTCTTTCTCTTGGGGAGTCGGTTCGGCCGGGGCGGGATGTTGCTCCAACGGTGGCATATCGAAAAGGGACAACTGCCCGGAGTCCTTCTTCGTGCTCCTTGTTTTCCTTTTCCTGACCTGTGAACGCTCCTCTTGTGTGAAGCCGAAAAGGTCGTACAGGGACATGACCGGCTCCGGCGTGGTCTTTGCGGCGGTTGGCCGGGCATCCGTTGAGGGCTGCTCCGGCGTGGAAGTCCGACGCTCCACCTGTATCGTCTGTCGATCCGTAGAAGTGGAATGTCCGTTCATGTTACCGGACCGGTTGATTTCCCGCACCTGTGCGATGCGTTGCTGCATGGTTTCCGCCGGACGGCTCACCAGATTGCGGAACTCCTGCACGGGTGAATGGCGGAGATACAAGTCCAGATCGAGCTGTTCCGAGAGGTTGCGGTCAAGGAAATACTTCATGTCGGCGGCGATGGCTTCCATACCCCCGTCATGCAGGTAGATGCGTGCCGGCTTGCCGTAGGGATCGGTACCGACATGGCCACGTGTATGCACGATGGCGGCGGTATGCTCGAAATACTCGTTCTGCGTCGTCCCGTCGGTCTGCGTGCCGACTTCCACGAAAGACCGTTCGAGTGACGTATATTCCCTTTGGGAAAGCGTGTCCTTCTGCAAGATGATCAGGTCGCTGCCCACCTCCGTACCGGCATAGTCGGTAAAGAGGTTGTTGGGCAGGCGGACAGCCGATAACAGCCGGGATCGGTTCATCAGGTATTGCCTTACGGGATAGGCCATAGCGGAGTTCATCACCCCCTGTGAGGTGATGAAGGCGAGGACTCCTCCCTCACGGACGGCATCCAGCCCTTTGGCGAAGAAATAGTTGTGCAGGCTGTTCAGCGCAAAACGCCTCGCCGTGCCGTTGTCGAAGGAGGGATCGAAAACACGTATGTCACCGAAGGGGATGTTGCTGCTCACCACGTCGAAATAGCCGTTACGGTGCGGGGGCAACTCCTCGAAGCCCTTGATATTGACCTGCGCTTCGGGATGGAGCCGGGCAAGGATGCGGCCGGTAAGCAAATCCTTTTCATAGGCAACAATTTCGGGAGTGTTGCCGGATGCGGAGTGGCATTGCGATCGGAAGGCCGAGACAAAATTGCCGGTTCCCGATGAAGGATCGAGAAAACGGCCGGGCGACACTCCGTGTTCGCCCAAAGAAGAGGCAATGGCATTGACAATCGCCGGCGGCGTGTAGAAAGCGGTAAAGGTGGATGCCTTCACGCTTTCCACCAGCCTCCTGTACTCACGCTCGTCAGCTGCTCCGTCACGCAGGACGTTGTGAAGTTCCGTAATCAGGGGGAACAGTTCACGGTCGGCCTGTGTCCAGCGGAGTATGTCGGTGAGTTTCCCGAAAGGGGAAAGAACCGCCTTGATACCTCCGAACCCGGAGTAGGCGGCGAGTATGCCCGCTTCCTCCGGTGTGGCGGTGCGCTGTTCCTTCTCCAAACGGAACATCAGCCGGATTGCCTCTATATTGTCCCTGAGATGCGCCTTTTTATTATAAGCCATTCTCTTCCAACCAGATTACAACCGTACCTGTCAGCTCGTCATAGAGCTGCCCGAACTCCGGGCTGAACATGAAATCATCCGAGAGCGTATAGCCGGCGAAGACCTTCCGGCATTCGGGAAGCAGCTGCAAGGCCACGCTGCGTGCGCTGCCTTCGGGGACTTCGGCGGCGAACTCGTTCCAGAGGACGGTAACCAGCGTGTCCAGAGGAGAGAAATGCAACCCCTGAAAAAGCAGGGCGTTCGCCTGTTGTGCCGCATCGTCGTAGGTCAGACCGGAACGGACGGCTGCGCTGAAGGCTTCGGCGGCCTGCTCGCTGCGGGTGGCGACAAAAGACTCGTCATCCGCCAAATCGGGATGCGACTCACGCAGGAAGGACAACAGGGTAAGACGGTAGTAAGACAATTCATCCGGTTCTTCCGCTACGGATACCGGCACGTTGGATTTATTCTGATTCATATAATTATCGTTATTAAGTGATACAATTCCGGACGGGTTATCTCTTCCTGCCGCTTTTTTCTCCCTGCGGTTTCCTGTCCGGGAAGGAATAGCCTACGGTAAAATCGGGATTAAGCACCAGTGCGGCATCGAAGCTCCTGCCCTCACGGTTTCTGAAGCCTTTGACAAGAGGGGTGCGGCCTGTGGTCACCAGCCCGACAATCTGTTTGTCGGTCAATACCTTGCCTCCCTTGTTGCGGAACAGGGTGAATCCGCAATCGACATCGGCGCATTTGGCGACCTTGTCGAAGAACAGGATGCGGCTCTTCTTACATTTGGGACAGGTGCATTGCTCCCCTGAAGGAGCGACATCGAGGGTGGCGGACAGCAGTTCGGCAACGATCTGTGCGGTATAGACCTCTATGTCCCGGCGGAAAGAGGGCGCATCGGCCTCTCCGGTTTCTATTTTGGCGAGGGTATCCTCCCACGCCGCTGTCATTTCGACATCGGCAATCTTCTTGTCCTTTACCGTATCGTAAACCGCCAGTCCTTTTTCGGTGGGCACAAGGTTCTTCTTGTCCCGGCGTATATAGTTACGGGCGAACAATGTCTCGATAACGGCCGCACGGGTGGCCGGAGTTCCGATACCGCCCTCCCGGATTGTGGTACGCAGCTGCCCGTCGCCGATCTCCCTGCCGCAATGCTCCATAGCGGAGAGCAGCGAACTCTCGGTATGCAGCGGTTTGGGTTTGGTCTGCTTCTCCACCGTTTCGGAAGCGAGCAGCGGCAGGGTTTCATCCGTCTGTAACTCCGGCAATGTGGCTTCCTCCACCTCCTCTTCCGGTTCGCCACGCACGGCACGCCAACCGGCGGATTTGACGACCGCCCCCTTGAGGGTGAATATCTCACCGCCTGCGGACAAGGCAACTTCGGTCATTTCCTTGACGCAATGCGGGGAGAAGGCTTCGAGCAGGCGTGCGGCAACCATTTCGTAGATAGCCCGCTCGTCCTGCGACAGACCTTCGGGCAGGTTCTCGGTAACGAGCAGCGCATGGTGGTCGGTGACTTTGGCATCATCGACCGGACGGCGGTTGAGCGGTGTGTCCCGCAAAGCGGATGCGATGGCGGCGAAGCGTGGATATTGTTGCAAGAGCGTTATGCGTGAGGGAATCTCCTCGAAGACATCTTCGGATATATAACGGCTACCGGTACGCGGATAACTTAGCACCTTCTTCTCATACAGGCTTTGCGCAAGCGTGAGCGTCTTGTCGGCCGAGAAGTCCAGTTTGCCGTTTGCCTCTTTCTGCAAGGCGGTCAGGTCATAGAGCAGCGGCGGTTCCTGAACGGCTTCCCTGCGCTCTACGGAACTGACGGCAAGCATACCGCCGTCCTCTACCTCACGTAGCCCGGCAGTGGCCGTTTCAAGGTCATCGAAGCGGTTCCGTGACAGTGCGGAGAAGGCGATGCCGTCCTTGGCCGCCGAAACCTTTATCTGGAAATACTTCCGGGGTACGAACTGTTTGTTCTCCCGGTATCGTGAGCAGATCATCGCCAATGTGGGTGTCTGTACCCGTCCCAAAGAGAACACGCCCTGCCCGGCGGCAAGGCTGAGCGCCTGAGAACTGTTGATGCCCACGAGCCAGTCCGCCTCGCTGCGGGCCTTGGCGGAGAGGTAAAGATTGTCGTAAAGGCTTCCCTCCCTGAGATTCCGCAACCCCTCACGGATGGCCTTGTCGGTGAGCGAGGAGATCCACAGACGGACAAAGGGTTTGGTACAGCCGAGATAGTTGTACACGTAACGGAAAATCAACTCTCCCTCACGACCTGCGTCGGTGGCGACGATGATGGACTCGCACCTGTCGAACAGCTCCCGGAGCACTTCCAGCTGCCTGACCACTCCGGGATCGTCCTTGTACACCTTACCCTCCCGCACCTGACGGGGTACAAGCCTGAACTCCTGCGGCAATATGGGGAGGTGTTCCCGGCGGAAGCCGGAAAAGCCGTAGCTTTCGGGCATGGCAAGACCTACCAGATGCCCGAATGCCCATGTTACGGCATATCCGTCCCCCGTTAGATACCCGTCTTTCCGTTGGCGTGCGCCCACTACGGACGCTATGCCCTGTGCCACGCTGGGCTTTTCTGCAATGATAACTTTCATATAATTATTGTATTATTCATGTGAATGATCAGATGGATACCCCTTTCTTATCGGCTTTCTGTACCGGGCGATTCCGGCTGACGGCGTTTGCCGGCTTCGTTCCGTCCTGACGGACGGCCGCCTGCTGCGACTGTTCCTGTTTCTTGCTCTTGTCCGGGTTCCATTTGAAGAAATCGAACTTCGCCCGCTCGTGGTTGACACGGACGAAAGCACTGAACAGGTTCCCCTCGTTGTCGGTCATGTCCTTGATGTAGGTCGCCTTGCCCTGTGCCAGTGATGCCTGCTGTTCTTCGGTAAGGTCTTTCCCCTTCAGCCGTGCGGGGATTACCAGCCCATGCTCCTGCTGCCGGTTCTGTTCCTGTTCCTGAGCTGCGGTCTGCTCCTGCCGGCGGGCGATTCCCTTGAAGTCATAGTCGAATCCGCCCTTGCACGCATTGAACTGCAAACGTGCATCATAATGACGCTGCTTTTTCTCCGACCACATGTTTTCGACAAGGACGGACTCGCCGTTTGCGATGCGTTTTCTCTGTTCGTCGGTCAACGCCGTGCCGTTCACCTCTACGGGAATGGTTATCCCGCTGACCGGTATGTGATGGAGCCGGTTGGTCTTGGGATTGAGCGATACCAGACACGGCTCACGCACGCCTCCGGCCAGTTCGAGTTCCACCACGCAACCCGCATTGCCTTTTCCCAGCAGGTTCTGTTTCACTTCGGGAGTGAACTCCACGTTGAAATACGGCGTGTCCAGTTCCGGATAACGCTTGCAACATTCGATCTCGTTCCGGAGCGTACCGTCGGGATTCTCCGCCAAACGGATGCAGGCGGGAGTTTCAAACTCTATCCCCTCGATAACGGTTTTCAGGGTGAGTACGGCGGATTCGTTGCCGTTGAGCAACCGTCTGAGCCCCGGTTCTCCTAACGTTTCGGGTGTTACCCCCATGCGCTCAAGCTGCTGCCAGTCCACCTGTTCCATACTCCAGCGGGTGGATTGCTCCGTTCCGCCCCCGCCGGACTGCTGTTGTGCCTGCTGCCGGCTCTGTACGTACTGTTCCGTGTCAAGACGGTATTCGTCCAGCAAGGCAGAATTACTTTCGGGCTGCTTGAACAGGCCGACAAGCTCCTTGGCGGAGGCAAGCAAGTCCGCCGGAAGGTGATAGAAGCGGAAGTCGGACGGCCGCTCGAACTGTCGTTTCATGTTGAGGAAGAACGTTTCGAGTATAGACACGTTGCGGTCTATCCGCATGAACTGATCCGAAGGCTTTGCCCCTGCCAACGGTCTGGTCTTGAGTCCCCCTTCGGGTTCGATGTCCTCCACCACGTGCGGGGTGTTGCCTTCGGCGGCGTTGGTCACCACCAATACCTCGTCTTTCAGATCTTTCAGTTTTTTGTCCATAAAGTGAATGAGTTTAATTGTGATACAATCAGGTTAATTGCGGCACGAAAGTAGAGGTAAGAGGCTATGGCGCAAAGGGAAAGGAGGGAATGGGGAACGAGTGGCTACGGGATGGCATGAAGTGGCCTGCCGGCAAGAAAGAATGACGTTCCGATACAAAAACTTCAAAATAAAAAGCGTACCTTCGCAACAAGAAAAATAAGAAAGGACAATCCGATATGATTACCAACCGGGAAGAAGTGATAGACAAGGCATTCAAGGTGTTTTTGAGGATGAATTACGAGAAAGCGAGTATCAGCACGCTGGCAAAAGCCTGCGGGGTGGTAAAGACAGGGGTGGTATATTATTTTCCCCACAAACTCGATCTGTTCATGGCGGTAGCGGACAAGTATGCCATACAGATGCAGACACCGGCCAACAAGTTTGCCGGGCCGACGGAAACGCTGGCAGGATTTATAGAGCAGTATGTGGCAGGAGTGAGTACGGCCATGAACCGTATCATCAAACAGGTGCGATGCTGTGCGGACGACAATGAATGCTGTCCCAACTTCTACTATTTCCATTTTCTTTCCCAAGTGAGGATGTATTATCCCGGAGCCCGTGAGAAAATAGAAGAAATATTCCGCAAGGAACACGAGTTATGGAGGACAGTCATACAGAAGGCAAAGGATAGCGGTGAAATAAAGCAAGATACGGATGTGAAAAAGACCGCTCCGCTGTTCCGTCAAGTGTTTCTGGGCATGTCCTACGAGCAATCATTCCTGAACGGTCTGGACGTAGAAGAATTGAAGGAGAAGTTCGATTGTCTGTACTCGCTCCTGAAAGCCTGACTCCTTTTTTAGCAATATTTAAAAGACTCCGATAAAAATATTTTCTGAACAACCGTTCAGATTTCAATACTTTGCTTTATCTTTGAGGCATGAAGCAACAGCCAGAGATATGGACAAGGTACAGAAGCAACGGTCAAACATCGTCCTGTACAGGGAAAAAAAGGACGGTGAACAGTACATACGGATAGAGTATGCAGGCGATCCGGCAATAGCCCTACTGCTCGCCCAAGATACGGACGTGGAAAAGACGGACAACGGTTCCGCCTACATGACGGCTGCCGCCTTTAAACTGCCGGATTTCTACGACCGCTATTCTCCCCACGCTTACATAGATTACAGCCGGGTGTACGTACGGCATCCCAAACCACAGCGGACATACGTATTGCCGGAAGGCTATCTGGAACTGCTGGAACAGAAGCGGTACAGTCCCTCGACCGTGAAAACCTACCGTGCCTATTTCAGCGACTTCATGGAATACCACAAGGGACGGAGCATCGACCGCCTGAAAGTGGCGGACATCAACAAGTATATCCTCTATCTCGTAAACGAGAAGAAAATCTCCGTTTCGCAGCAGAACATGCGCATCAATGCAATCAAGTTCTATTACGAGCAGGTGAAAGGCGGCAAACGGCAATATTACGGTGGCATCACACGGGCCAAAGAGTACAAGACGTTACCCGAAGTGCTGAGCCGGGACGAGGTCAAACGTATCCTCTCCTGTCTGACGAACCGGAAACATCACTGCATGATTTCCCTGATCTATTCCGCCGGTCTGAGAAGGAGCGAACTGCTGAACCTCACCCCACAGGACATTGTCAGTGAACGGATGCTGGTACGCATCATGGGTAAGGGTAAGAAATGCCGTTACTCGCTGTTGTCGGAAAAGGTGCTGCACGAGCTTCGGGAATATTTCAAGGAATACCGTCCGAAGAAATGGCTGTTCGAGGGCGATACTCCCGGCGAGCAATACTCGGCAAGCGCACTGGTGAAAGTGCTGAAAGAAGCCGCACAGCGTGCCGGCATCAAGCATCGTGTACACGTACATATGCTGCGTCATTCCTTTGCCACTCATCTACTGGAGCAAGGGACAGACCTTAGAACCATACAGGAATTGCTGGGCCACAATGATATAAAGACGACGAGCATTTATCTTCATGTGACGAGTGCCCATAAGTCGAGCATACCCAATCCGCTTGATTCGCTGGATGATTCGTAGGGTGCAGCTATTAGAGATTAGGAAACACACCTGTCGAGTGTCGGTTATCAAAATGAAAGATACCAAACGAGTGTTTTTACAAATAACATTAGCATTAACGTGCAACTTAAAAAGTAAATATGAAGATAGTAAATTGGACATTACTTTTTTTTGCAACGCTTTTTTGTAGTTTGGATAGCGTGAAAGCAAGCCCATTGCTGCAAGATACTATACGGGATGCAACCTACCAGCTTTATCCGTTAGGGGTTGCTTGCCGCAACAATGATGTGGAAACCATAAAACAGTTGCTGGCAGCAAAAGATGAACCTATGGCAATGGGTAACGATTGTTACGAGTTTGATATACTCTATACGGCAATCTACTTTGACAAAGAAGATGTACTAAAATATGCCCTTACCAGATACAAGGACATAAACGATAGAGTATATAGCGATGAGTATGGACTTACGCTCCTGACATACGCCTGCAAATTGTCTAACGTAAAGTTAGCCCATATCTTGCTGGAGCATGGCATTAACGTAAATGGTTACCAAAGTCCATGCGACACCTATAAAGTATATCCGATTATGGAAGCCATTGCCAATAATAACATAGAACTGGTGAAGTTGCTTTTAGAATATCATGCAGACCTTGATATAAAAGATAGTAACGGCAGCACCCCTCTTGCTTTGGCTAAGGAAACAGGTGCAAAAGAGATTGAAAATTTACTTTTGCAATGGATGAAACAAAAAAAAATAATGCTAACAACGCAGGATAACGGACAAGCCGTTCCCTGCTAAACCATTAGCAATAAAATTTGAAATATGGATAAAGACGAGATAATATCAAAATTAGGATGGTTTACTCAAATGAAGT
>ENA-UEOW01000436-UEOW01000436.1-human-gut-metagenome-genome-assembly--contig:-NODE-436-length-16369-cov-5.635281_pt1 | contig 16369 bp, 16 predicted proteins | sample MGYA00242894_ERZ507904 | MGnify/ENA primary metagenome ERZ507904 (study PRJEB26167, sample SAMN06115426) | human gut metagenome | host: Homo sapiens | place: China:Chongqing | collected 2015-04-10... | reverse complement strand
TTTCTATTTTTGAAAATAATTCTTAAAATACAGTGGAAATATAAAGTACCATTCAGTATAATAAAGAAAGGCAATCATATAGCTTTTATTCACCGATCAGCTTATATATTGTATACACTATATCAATGTTGCATTGAAAGGAAGGTATCATTATGCCACTCGTAGGAACTACTGAAATGTTTAAAAAGGCATATCAGGGGCATTATGCCATTGGTGCATTCAATGTGAATAACATGGAAATCATCCAAGGGATCATGGAAGCTGCCAAGGAAGAGGAGTCTCCGGTCATTCTTCAGGCTTCGGAAGGCGCCCGCAATTATGCCGGTCAGGAATATATCGTCGGCCTGGTCAAGACTGCCCTTCAGGATTATCCGGAGATCCCGACCGCACTCCATCTGGACCACGGCTCTTCTTATGAGATCTGCAAGGCCTGCATTGACGGTGGCTTTACTTCTGTCATGTATGATGGCTCGAAGCACTCCTTCGAGGAAAATGTCAAAGTCACAAAGCAGATCGTCGAATATGCACATGACAAAGGTGTCGTGGTGGAAGCCGAGCTCGGACGTCTGGCCGGCGTAGAAGATCTGGTCAGCGTCGATGCAAAGGATGCGATCTTTACGGATCCGGAAGAAGCGGCTGAGTTCGTAGAGCTTACCGGCTGCGACTCTCTCGCTATTGCGATCGGCACCAGCCACGGAGCATACAAATTCAAAGGCGATCCCTATCTTGACTATGAACGTCTGGAAAAGGTCGGCAAGCTCCTGCCGGACTACCCGATCGTCCTCCATGGCGCTTCTACCGTCATTCCGGAATTTGTGGAAAAGTGCAATGCCTATGGCGGCAAAGTCCTCGGCGCGAAAGGCGTCCCGGAAGACATGCTCCGCAAGGCTGCCACGATGGCTGTCTGCAAGATCAATATCGACACCGATATCCGTCTGGCTATGACAAGTGCCATCCGTGAAGCGCTCTGCAAGGATCCGTCGAATTTCGACCCGAGAGGCTATCTGAAGCCGGCCAGAGAGGCTGTGAAGCAGATGGTCATGCACAAGATCGAAGCTGTCGTCGGCTCCGCGCATACCATCTGATCTCATAAGGATTTTGTATACCGTTTTCATTATCCTCAATGAATGCAATAAAAAGCAGCCCGTCAAGGGCTGCTTTTTATTGCCTATGATTCACTGGTTAATCAGATTTTTGGCCGTCTTTTTCAGCTTCGAAAGCGCTTTTCCTTCGATCTGACGGATGCGTTCGCGGGTCACATCGAAGTATTTCCCCACTTCTTCGAGAGTCCTTGTCTTGCCGTCTTTCAGCCCGAAGCGCAGCTCGAGCACCTGTCGTTCTCTTTCCGTCAGTCCGGTCAAAAGTTCTTCGATCTGCTCGCGGAGAAGGATGCTGCCGGCGGCATCATCCGGTGCGATGGCTTCATGGTCTTCGATGAAATCTCCCAGATGGGAATCTTCCTTTTCACCGATCGGCGTTTCCAAAGAAATCGGGTCTTGCGCGATCTTTTTGACCTCGCGTACCTTGGCGAGTGATACGCCCATGGCTTTGGCAAGCTCTTCATTGGTTGCCTCACGCCCATTCTCCTGCAGCAGCTGGCGGGAAATGCGATTCAGCTTATTGATCGTCTCTACCATGTGTACCGGCACACGAATGGTACGTGCCTGGTCCGCAATGGCGCGTGTGATAGCCTGCCGGATCCACCATGTAGCATAGGTGGAGAATTTATAGCCCTTGGTATAGTCGAATTTATCGACTGCCTTTAAGAGACCCAGATTTCCTTCCTGAATGAGATCCAGAAACTGAAGCCCGCGGCCCAGATATTTCTTTGCGATGGAGACCACGAGGCGGAGGTTCCGATCAGCCAGCTCTTTCTTCGCTTCCCGCGCCGCTTCCTTTTCTTCAGGAAGCGCATCCGCACGCATACCCGCCTCGACCGTCTTGGCAAGCACGATCTCTTCTTCACTGGTCAAAAGGGGCAGCGCACCGATTTCCTTCAGATACATTTTCACGGGATCATCGATCGAGATGGCATTATCCAGATCAGGCACCGGCGTGTCTTCTTCGGCTTCCGCCTCGGCCTCTTCTTTGACAAGCTCAGCCGACTCCTCTTCCTCGATGAAGTCGAAGGAATCATCCACCTCTTCATTAAAGTCGACTTCCAGCTGGTGGATATGAAGTGCTTCATAAAGTGCAGACAGATCTTCTTCTCCCAGATTGTGCGTGGAAATGAACTCCATGATATCCTTATTCGCTACCAGCCCGTCATGGGATTTTTTCTTCAGCTCCTGAATCCATTTTTCAAGTTGAGTCATTCGTTCAGCCATTTTTATATCCCCCGATACTGGTAATCCATTCCGGCGATCATGTCCATCTCTGCTTCGGAAATGTGGTATATGCAAAACAAACAATATTCTTACTGATCAGTCGATAGTGATGGGCGACAGATACCGACGTTCCCTCGCTATCATGCCCTTCCCAGTGCCATGATCTCTTTGCTGAGGCGAATACAGATCATCTGCTCTTTTCTAGCCTCTTCCGGATCTGAAGTCATGAGAGACTGGACTTTTTCTGTATGAAGACGATACTCCTTCTGGAGATACATCTTCATCAAAGGCCATATATATTCCTCCTGAGGGACAGAGCCGGGCGGATCTCCCTCCATCGCAAGCTCTGCCAGGAGCGGTATATCCTCGCGAAGGAGCTTCCCCTCCACCGCCTGTTCCGTGATTTCTCCCTCCATCGATTTCATCGCATCAAAGAGTCTCTGACGGAAAGGCGAGGTGAAAGGATAATTTTTGAGTAACTCCCAGCCCTCAGGAAGCATATGATAGCGGAGGCAGTACTTGAGAAGCCCTTCTTCCAGAAGCTTCTGCTTCTTTGCCTGCGGCCCATTGTCTGTCGTCGGTGCTTCCAGCGGTGTTTTCTGGGAAATATATAGGGTCGAATGATTCTTTTTCGCAAAGGAGAGTGCTTCACTTCGGATCATTCCTTCATCCATGTGGAGCGTCATCGCCATCTTGCGGATGAACGAATTGAACTGAAACGTATCCTGCTGCGCGAGAAGTACCGCGAACATCTCATCAAGAATGTGATGCTGCCCGTCAAGTGTCGACGCATCATACTGCCGCTGCAACGCACCAAAGAGATAGTCCAATGCAGGCTGCGCTTGCGCTACCGCTTCTAAATAAGCCTCCCCGCCATGAAGATTGACAAATTCATCCGGATCCTTGCCCTCCCCCACGAGTGCCACACGCAGCTTCAGTCCCACAGCGCCGGCGATCTCCAATGCCCGCCGCGTCGCATTCTGACCGGCAGCATCCATATCATAAGAGAAAACGATCTCGTCGGCATATTTTTTGAGAAGCCTTGCCTGCTCTACGGTGAAGGCAGTCCCGAGGGAAGCTACTACATTCGTGACACCATGGGCATGCAGGGAAATCGCATCCATGTAGCCCTCGACCATGATCGCCTGCCGCTTTTTGCGGATTTCCGGCAGTGCCTGATAGATAGCAAAAAGGAGACGGCGCTTATTGAAAATGGGGCTTTCCGGCGAATTCAGATACTTCGGCTTACTGTCATCCATGACACGACCGCCGAATGCCACCACGCGCCCCTTCAGATCCAGAATGGGAAACATGCAGCGATTGCGGAACATATCAAAATAGTTTCCATTCTTGTACCCGCAAAGCCCGCAGGCTGTGAGTATCTTCGGATCTATCTGCTTTTTCGTCGTGAAGTCATGGTATAGACGATGCCAATCCGCCGGTGCAAAGCCCAGCTTGAATCTTTCTATGGTTTCCATCGAAAGGTGTCGCTTCTCGAAGTACGCCATTCCCGCCTGCCCCATCTGCGTCCGTGTGAGGCAATTGTGGAAATAAGAACCTGCAAGCTCCGTGACCTCCACCATTTTCTTCATCATGGCTGCCTTTTGCCGTTCTTCCGGAGAGATCTCCTCCGTCGGCATATCGATATGGGCATAGTCAGCTACTCTCTCCACGGCCTCCATGAAAGTGATCCCTTCCATCTTCTGCAGGAAATGGAAGATGTCCCCGCTCTCGTGACAGCCAAAGCAATAATAAAATCCTTTTTCCGGAGACACTGAAAAAGAAGGAGTTTTCTCCGGTCCATGAAAAGGACAGGAGGCAAAATAGTATCTTCCTTTTTTCTTTAGATCGACATACGAGCCGATGATGTCATTGATATTGACACTGTCCTTCAGCCGCTGCAGAAAATCATTGCTCAGCCTCACCACAACTCCTCCTTTCTGTAAAATTCATTCATCGTTATTGCGTATTCTATCCGTTTCGCAAGAAGCGCACAGGCAGTATGCAAAATGCCTGAAAGTTTCATCTGTTTATAAGCTTCGCGGCGCCTCTTTTTGTACCGTATCACTGCGGCTCACCTGTCAGCCAAAGACAGCCAAAGCAGAGGATCCGCTTTGCAGGTAAGAAAAGCACCGACTACTGCAGAAAACACAAAGGTACTACAAGCATCGGTGCCATAGGGACAAAATGATGAGCAGATACGCCAGCTCACACTTTCACATCTTTAGTTAATTCCTGCCAGCGTGCAAGAAGGATCTGCATATAGAGCCTTGATTTCAAGCCAAAGGAAGCGAGCGCATAGCCATCAGATACCTCGACCAGGAGCGTCTTGCCTTCATCCGTGATACCAAAGTCCAGCGCATAGCCGGCAGGGGCGGAATGATATGCAGCAACGGCTGCTTTGAGGACTCTGGGATCAGGGAAAATATCCCAGCGTCCTTTATATGGACAAAGACCTACAATCTCTCCCTGAAGTACCCAGAGACGCCATTCGGAGATGAAATTCACACGGCTGCTGCACCAGACATCGATATCTTCGAGTCCCCCACCCAGCTTGATGAGGTCTTCCGACTTATCGAGCACAGTCCCATGGAATCGCTTCACATCCTCCACCGGTTTGACGAAGACATGCCAGTCTTCCGCATGGCTGGTGATGGTGAAGAGCGTCGATTTCCAGATCTTTCGTCCGACGAAGGGCATCAGCTCATCCGGATAATCCAGTGGCAGCAGCTTCACGCCGAATCTTTCGAGTGCCACCTTCACATCAGAAAATGTCCCCACCACAGGATCCTTCGGATCATTATCGGTCAGAGAATACACCACTTTATAGGGCTTCACAGGGATATCCAGTTCATTTGCTCCCGCATAGGCTGCATAGCAGCTGCGGTCATATAATTCTCCAGTATGTCTGATACGGATATAAGCCTTCATGTACTCCCCTCCTTCTCTCTCTTTTCAGGCAGAAATAAAAACTATTCCTACTACTACAAATTCAATCATACCATGAATGTATTCTTTTTGCCAGTAGGGAACAATGATTTGCATGCCAATCCCCCATCGGCCAATCTCTCGGGCTGAGCCATCGCCGAAAGCGGCTTCTGCGGAGATCCTGCAGTTGGAGGGCTTTGAGGAGGAGCAGCAAGAGGGATAGTTATGATGAAACGATGTATAAAGGTCTTATGGGACTTGGTTCTTCGACGGCAAAAAACGATTTCACACCGCTAAAAAAGCCCCCGCCGAAGCGGGAGCCTTTTTCACCAAAAGTAAATGAGTGCAACGAGTGCTACAACGAAACGATAGATGGCAAAGCCGGTCAGTGTCGAAGTATTCAGGAATTTCAGGAACCAAAGAATGGATGCATACGCCACAAAGAAAGCGGTCACAAATCCGACGGCCAGAATGCCAAAGTCACCCATTTCAAGGTACTTGATCGTTTTCAGAAGATCATAGATGCAGGCAAGGAACATCAGCGGAACCGCCATGATGAAGGTGAAGTCTGCTGCCGCTTTTCTGGAGATCCCCAAGAGCAGGCTGCCGGCGATGGTGCTGCCGCTTCGAGAAAAACCAGGCCAGAGAGAGAGGCACTGGAAGAGTCCGATCTTCAGCGCTTGCTTCCATGTGATGTGATCTACATCTGTCACAGAGAAATGCTTATGCATTTTTTCAGCCGCGATCATGAAGATACCGCCCAGCACCAGACCGATGATGACTGTCATGGGGCCAAAGAGCGTATTCTTGATAAATCCATGAAAAACAAGCCCCAGAAGGCAGGCCGGAAACATGGCGATGGCCAGATTCAGAAGAGAAGGCCCCTTTGTGCGAAACCAGTGATGGGTATTCAGGATAAAGGTAAATTTTTCTCTGTACACCACGAGAACGGAAAGGATCGCACCGAGCTGGATGAAGACATCGAAGAGATCGGCAAGCGTCCCCTCGAAGCCCAGCATATGCCCGACAATGATCATATGGCCTGTCGATGAAACTGGAATATACTCTGTCAGCCCTTCCACTACGCCGACAATAAATGCGCAAAAATAATCGTACACGATAACACCTCAGATTGCTTGACTACTAAAAATGAGTGCCTGGGGACAGGTCACTTTCTCCGCTGTGGATTTCCGGCGCACACGATGCCATCCACTTTTTTATTCTTGAAATAGAGGATGAGTACCTCCTTCTGCCTTTGGGAGAAGTACACATAGGCTGTGCGCGGGCTGCCTGTAGAGGTATCCATCTCCAGCTTTTGTGGCGCGCCATAGAGCATTTCCGCGGTCGACTGATCATCGCCCATGGCAAGGCCTCGAGGAGTCAGCATCCGATCATCTGTCAGGAAGAACGCCATGATCCAGTGTTCCTTCTTTGTCATGCGGACGCCATAGCCCTCGTAGTACCAGATTTCCTCTCCGGGATTCATCATCTTCCGTTCCCACTCCATAAAAGAGTAGTCTTTGAAGCGCTGCCCCAAGGAAAGGCCCGCCAAAGAGAAGTCCCCTTTCGGCAAAAAATCATGCCTTCCTTGCATTTCTGTCTTCTTCTTTTTCTTTTCAGGCAAGTAAGACACATGCAATGATTTTACCACGTTCTTATGAATGGTGAAAGAAATTTCTTGATCCCCGCCTTCATAAGTCAGAAGGAAATCCCTCTTTTCCCCATCCCAAAGAAGGCGAAGAGGGCGACCATAGGCACGCAGGACAGCTTCACGTGAGCTTCCCGCGTGAATGCCGCGCAGCGTTTCCAGATCCTTTCTCTCGCTTCGATACTCGGTAAGGCCTGTGGGCGGTGCCTTTTTCCCCATGACCTTCCATGCGCTCTCTTCGGTAACAGCATGGTTCACCCGCGCAGTGAAGCCCTTCCATGTATAGGCATCACTTACACTACCACGCGAGATGGCATCCGGCACACCCATATTCCAGATCAGAGAATCCACGCGATCTCCCAAAGCCATACCATGCAATATAAAATCATCACTGGCAAGCGGAGAGGCATCGATCGGAAGAAGCGGGGCCTCGGCTTCGGCTGTCTCCTCCTTCGCTGCTTTCCCATGAGACTCCGCTATGGTCTTCTCCGCCGGGGCCTCGGCCGATGCAGGAAGAGCCGTTTCACGCATGTTCTGTTCTGCTGCTTCGCATCCTGCAAAGCCGAGAACTCCGAGCAGGAGTGTCAGTAGATATATGCGTAGCTTCATCATTTTCTCCTTTTATCGAAAAGCCATGATCCATGACCGGTCATTCATGGCTGAAACTACCAACAATCATATTATGCTTGCCCCGCCTCTCATCTGTCAAGCAAAAGAGAGCCTCCACGACATGGAAGGCCCTCTTTTGAATCAGCGTTTCCTTGTATTTATGCCTTTTTATATTTCTTTACAAAGCGGGCCATGCGTTTAAGCGCTTCGGCGATATTCTCACGGCTGGCTGCGTAGGAAATGCGAATGTGGTTCTTCCCCTGCGGTCCAAAGCAGGTGCCGGGTACGACACCGACTTTTTCTTCCGTAAGAAGCCTGTCGCAGAATTCTTCCTCATCCATCCCTGTACAGCTGATATCCGGGAAAATATAGAAGGCACCCTTCGGTTTGAAGACTGTCAGACCGATATCCACTAGCCCCTGATAGATCATTTCACGGCGGGCCGCATATTCCTCAAACATAGCTTTTACATCATCATCACAGTTTCTGAGTGCTTCGATCGCACCATACTGGCTGGTCGTGGAAGCGCAGAGGATCTCATACTGATGTACCTTGTAGATCTCCTCGAGCGCTTCCCGCGGAGCACAAACGTAGCCGATACGAAGACCCGTCATCGCATAAGACTTGGAGAAACCATTTAAGACGATCGTGCGTTCCTGCATGTCAGGCAGCGAAGCGAAGCAGGTATGCTGCCCTTCATACGTCAGATCGCAGTAGATTTCATCCGCGATGACGATGAGGTCATGAGCTTTGGCAAAAGCAGCGACCTTTTCCAGAGACGCTCTGTCCATGATCGTTCCGGTCGGATTATTCGGATACCCGATCAGGATGGCCTTCGTCTTTGGCGTGACTTTCTTTTCAAGTTCTTCTACCGTGAGGCGGAATTCATCCTTCGCATAGGTCGGTACCAGGACCGGTACGCCGTGCGCGATAGAAACACAGGCCGGATACGCCAGGTAGGCAGGATCAGGGATCAGCACTTCGTCTCCCGGATTCAAGAAAGTCGTCATGACAAGGCCGATGGCTTCTGAAACACCGACGGTCACCATGATCTCATCCTTCGGATCATAGGTCAGCCCATAACGCTTTGCAAAAAGCTTGGCGATCTCTTCACGGAGCTCAAGAAGTCCCCAATTCGAGGTATAAGACGTTTCTTTTCTCTCCAGGCTGTCAATGCAGGCATGGATGACCTTATCAGGAGCCGCATAATCCGGCTCACCGACACCCAGAGAGATCACATCTTTCATAGAGCTGGCCAGATCGAAAAATTTACGGATACCGGAAAATGGTACCGCTTTCACATCGCTGGCAAATTTATTGTCCCAATTCATTGATAAATTCCTTTCATTATTGAGGATTGCTGCTGTCAAAAAATAATGATAAATATCCGTTTGGAGGAAACACCGATCCTAAAGAGCATATCCGGGGATTAGCCACTAAGGAAACACTGATTAAATCGTTGTCAGATTTTACTCTTGAATTTTTATGCATAGCGAGGAATAACCTGACGCGAATAGCGAGCTATTTAAGGAAGGCTATGACGAAGCTATGTATAAAAATTCTTGTGGAAGCTGACTCTGCGATTGAATCAGCGTTTCCTTAAGTGTCAGTCATTCATCTTCTGCCTCTGCCACTGCTTTTCCGAGCTCTTCGCAATTTTTGAGCGCTGTCTCATCCGGGTAGCCATACGCAAGGAGCGGATGCGCTGGGAATCTGGCTCCGGCAAAGTGCAGCTCATTGTACCAGGAATTCAGCCATGCGCCGCGGCTCCAGCCACACGAGCCGAAGATGCCCATGATCTTTCCCTTGAGGTAGGGCTTCAGCTTATCACAGAAGGGCTTCATCTGTGCCTCTTCGATAACCTCCACCCCCCAGGCCGAACAGCCCAAAATGATCCGATGGCAGGTGTTGCCGATCTCCACCGGATCCACATCAGATACCGGCGCCAGCAGCACATCAGCTCCTGCCTTTTTAGCACCGACTGCGACAGCCTCTGCCATAGCTTCCGTATTCCCTGTCGCAGAATAAAAAATGATCGCTACTTTCTGTCCCATCTTGACCTCCTCACCGGGGAATGACTGCATCCATCATCCCCACGTCTCATGAGATTTTGCGAAAATGTAAGGAAACGCTGATCCAAATAGAAATGTGAAGGGAGAGCCTGTCGCCATTCGCAAGAAGCTCTCATTTTCCTTCTTCTACAAAAAAAGAGCGCTCCTCAGAACGCCCTTTTTTATATAGTCATTACGCTTTAGCAACGGTTTCGCCAAGAGCTTTGCAAGCTGCCAGTGCATCATCGTCCGGATAGCTGTAAGCTTTGACCGGTTCAGCAGCGAGTTCGATGCCTTCATCGGTAAAACGCTGTTTCCAGGTTTCGATCCAGTCGCCCTGATTCCAAGCGTAGGAGCCGAAAATGCCGACAACTTTACCTTTCAGCTGTGGAAGCAGTTCTGCGAAGAATGGTTCGAATTCATATTCTTCCAGTTCTTCATTACCCATAGCCGGGCAGCCAAGGACGATGTGATCGAAAGCTGCTACATCGGAAGCCGTGGTGTCAGAAACGAAAGAAAGGGTCGTTTCTGCGCCAGCTGCCTTGGCACCTTCTTCTACAGCCTGAGCCATAGCTTCTGTGTTGCCGGAACCGGACCAGTATACGATTGCTACTTTTGCCATTTGGAATTCCTCCTATTACATACCAGTACATCTGAGAAACCTGATGCCGCAATGACATCCATGTTTCCCTGAATTTACTACACCTACATATTAAATGTTTAAGGTCACCTTGTCAATGGTGATGTTGGCGGCAGGGACGCTCCGGAGAATCAATGCTTCCATTCACTCCCACTCTGTCAGGGATGTCCCTCGTTTTGCCAGATCGAGCAGCTTCACCTTTTCAGGGAGTTTTCTCTTCTGCACCATTGTCTTCACCGCCGCGGTAAGATCTTTCTGATCCGCATCTGTATTGATGATACCGAGCGTTGTGAAATAACCATCACAGGCAAGGACGATCTGATACGCCTCATGGTATGTGACATCTTTTTCCTTCGTCGTGATGACTACAGAACCCTCATAGCGAAGATGCTTCTTATCCTTGCTTTTTACCAGAGGTGCTTCGCCATCAAAAGATGCTCCGGACGCTATCAGCCTTTCATTGAGATCAGCTGCAATGAGATCCAGCTGTGCTTCCGCCGGATCATCCTTATGACTCACCGCTCCGATGCCGAGAAGATAAGACACCCCGAGCTTATGCGATATCGCCCAGCCATAGCTGAAATCCGGAGGATCCGCATAGGTCATCGTGTAATATACACTGCCTGTCATGCCGCGCCGCAAAAAGAATCGCTCTGTCCCACCTGCAGACAGGAAGGGCAGTGCATCCTGCGCCCCTTTTTCAAAGGTCACATTCTTTGGCACCGTCATCCGCCCGATGCCTTTGAGATCCAGCGTCTCCGCTGCCAGAGAGGAGATCGGCAGCAGGGCAGCCACGAGAAGCCCGGCGCAAACACGTTTCCACATCTTCATATCAGCCGTTCTTCTTAGCAAGCTTTGCCCAAGTATCACGCAGACCTACGATGCGGTTGCAGACCAGATGATCCTCGCTGCTGTCCTTGTCGATGATGAAGTAGCCTTTTCGGAGGAACTGGAAGCGATCTCCGACCTTGTACTTTTTGATTTCCGGCTCTGCCTTGCTGTGCTTGATTTCCAGCGAGTGGGTATTCACCTTCTCCATGAAATCGCGGCCATCATCCGTATCATCCGGCGGGATCAGGTAGTCATAGAGGCGAGATTCCACATCGACCGCTGTATCAGCGGCTACCCAGTGGAGCGTCCCCTTCACCTTGCGATCCGCTCCCGGCGTACCGCTTCTTGTGTCAAAGTCGACCGTGCAGTGGATCTCCTCGATATCGCCATGGGCATCCTTGACGACATCCTCACACTTCACGATATAAGCCCCCTTCAGACGGACTTCCTTGCCTGGTGTCATACGGAAGAATTTCTTCACCGGTGTTTCCATAAAGTCTTCCCGTTCGATATAGAGAGTTCTGCCAAACGGTACCTGACGTTCTCCGGCTGAAGCATCCTCCGGATTGTTCTCCATCGTCATCTCTTCGATCTGTCCTTCCGGATAGTTGGTGAGGACGACCTTCACCGGATCGACGACCACCATGAGGCGCGGAGCTTTCGCCTTCAGGTCTTCACGAATGCAGTATTCCAGCTGTGCGATATCGACAAGATTATCTGCTTTGGCAACCCCTACCAGCTCACAGAAATGACGCAGCGACTCCGGCGTGTAGCCTCGGCGGCGGATCCCGCTGATGGTCGGCATACGCGGATCATCCCATCCGGAAACGAGACCGGCTTCTACCATCTTGCGGAGCTTTCTCTTGCTCGTAATCATCGTCGTCACGTTGAGGCGGGCAAATTCGATCTGGCGCGGCTTTTCCGGCCCGTCGAATGCCTGCAGGCACCAGTTGTAAAGCGGACGGCGTTCTTCAAACTCCAGCGTGCAGATGGAGTGAGTGATCCCTTCGATAGCATCAGAGAGCGGATGTGCAAAGTCATAGAGCGGATAAATGCACCAGGTATCCCCCGTTCTATGATGGGTCGCATGCAACACACGATAAATGACCGGATCTCTCATGACCATATTCGGCGAAGCCATATCGATCTTGGCGCGAAGCACCTTTTCCCCATCCTTGTACTTGCCTTCCTTCATTTCCTGGAAAAGCTTCAGGTTCTCTTCGACGCTTCTGTTTCTATAGGGACTTTCCTTGCCCGGATGCTTCAGATCGCCGCGAGTATCATGGATTTCCTCACTCGTCTGGTCATCGACATACGCAAGACCCATGCGGATCAGCTTGCAGGCGAATTCATACAGCTGCGGAAAATAGTCAGATGCATAATGGACAGGTTCCTTCCAATGGAAACCGAGCCACTTCACATCCTCCAGAATGGAATTCACATACTCGACCTCTTCCTTTGCCGGGTTCGTATCATCGAAGCGGACATTCGTCTCCCCGTGATACTTCTGTCCAATGCCAAAATTGAGACAGATGCTCTTCACATGCCCGATGTGAAGGTATCCATTCGGTTCCGGCGGAAAACGCGTCAGCACCCGATCATTCGCATAGACATGATTTTCAATATCTTTATTGATTTCTGCTTCGATAAAATTCGCAGCTTTTCTTTCTTCTTCCATTCTTCTCCTCCGTTCTGTCATTATACCTTCAAGGTATTTTCACTTTATTTTAGCACAATCCAAGAGTGATAGGAAAGATGGAAATGGGAATTTTGTTGAGGCGAGGGGAGGACTTGACCAGTTCTCTAAGCTCTGCGGTCTGAGCAGCTTCAACAGGCATGGTGCAGCGCGAAAAAAAACAGTAAAACGCAGTCATTTTTATCCCACACTATAAGCCTCTCGGCATCTGACCGACAACAGGGAAAGCCAAGTATGATAAAATAAAGAAAACAGCAGGCATGAATCTCTGCCTAGCCCGCTGAACCGTTTGAATCCGCTGATCCCATTTCTAAAGGAGCCCCCATGACAGACACGGAATACATGCAGATCGCACTTGACGAAGCACAAAAAGCCTATCACGAAGGAGATATCCCCATCGGTGCCGTCCTCGTCTATAAAGACATCATACTCGCTGCTGACCACAACCGCTGCGAAGCCACCTTCGACCCCACCAGCCACGCAGAAGTCAATGTCATCCGCGCCGCCTCCCATTTTCTTTCCAAATGGCGTTTGACGGACACGCGGCTTTATGTTACCATAGAGCCATGCCCAATGTGCGCAGGCGCCATTATGAATGCCCGCATCCCGCATCTGATCTACGGTGCAGCCAATCCCCTCTATGGCGGTATTGACTCGTGCTTCCACATCGGAGAGGGTATGGCAAATCACACCTTGGACATCACTTCCGGGATCCTGAAAGAGAAGTGTCAGACACTCATGGACGATTTCTTCATCCATCGCCGGAAATCATCTCATCATGGAGCAGTATCGAAGTGGTCATAACGAGGCGGACTCGAAATCCGTTAGCCTTTCGAGGCCCGTGGGTTCGAATCCCACCTGCTCCGCCAAAAGAAACGCTCTTTGCCTTTTTCGGCAAAGAGCGTTTTGCTTGGAAGGATTTCTTCTCCGATGCTTCCCCACATCCGCAGCCTGTGAATAAGACTCAAAATGCGTTGCCGGAAATCCGCCGAGCCGCGCATCATTCACGAGTGCTGCCTTCGAGTCCCTTGCCAATGTACATCAACGCTTGCCCATCAGGTACGCCCCAAAGGAAAAGGAAAATACCTGAACAAAATCTGGCCGCCGCGAGATATATGGAGATCTCCGCTCCATCCTGCGTGAATTCGAACCGGTCACATACATATCCACATAGCGCTCCAGCAAGAGATATCTTCTGCCCTCCAGGGACAGTCCGCCTCTCAGGCCAGCCTGCATCTCTTTCGCTGTCACATCCTCTGACTCCATCGTATTGCAGCATCAGCTGATGATCGCGCTCGCCGGTCCCGTAAAAGTTCTCAGCCGTCTCCTTTTCAACAGGGCTCATGACACATGATCTCCCACGTAAAAAGTCCCACTGATCACATCAGTAGGACTTTTCTTATTCATGGATCAATTCATACCATGCATCTGCCATGCGGCCATACTCTTCCATGGAGAAGGTCTCTCCGCGACGGGAGCCGTCGATATCCGCTTTCTCGAGGATCGCCTTCACCATATCGGCAGAGATGCCGCCTGCTTTCATCGCATTGGTGAAGACTTTACGGCGCTGCCCAAAGCCCATCTTGACGAGGCTGAAGAAGAGCTTTCTATCCTTCACCTCGACTGCCGGTCTCTCGCGGCGGCGGATCTTAAGCACCGTCGACGTGACCTGCGGGCGTGGGATGAAGGCGGTCGGCGGGATGTCGATGACACGCTCTGCCGTGCAGTCAAACTGTACCGCAAGTGTCAAAGCACCGTAGTCCTTCGAGCCGGGCGCAGCCAGGATGCGGTCTGCCACTTCCTTCTGCATCATGAATACGAAGAGAGAAATGGGAAGTCCTGACTGAATGAGCGTCAGAAGGATCGGCGTGGTCACATAGTACGGCAGGTTCGCCGCACAGTGCCAGTCCCTTTCTCCCAGAATGGTCTTGAGGTCAGCTTTCAGCACGTCCTCATAGATGATATGAATATTTTTATAATGTTCCAGTGTATGATCGAGGACGCGCTTCAAGCTCTGATCCAGCTCGAAGGCTGTCACATCCGCGCCGGTCTCCGCGAGAGCCTGCGTCAGAGTGCCGATACCGGCCCCGATCTCCATGACGGGCGTACCATCGCTGAGTTCAGCAGCCTCTGCGATGGCAGCAACGACATCGGGTCGGATGAGAAAGTTCTGCCCCAGGCGGTGCTTCGCGTGGATACCGAAGCGATTCATCACATACTGGACGACTTTACGATCTGCTAAATTGGCGTCTAACATGTCGGCTCCTTCTGGCATGCTTCCAATGCCTTTTCCCACTCGCTGCGAGTAATACCGAAATGATTCAGCCGTTTCAAAAACTGTTTCCCATTCCCATAGCCGATACCAAGGAGCGCACCGACTCTGGCTCTTTTTTCAGAAGAATCCGGTCTGCCTGTAAGACCTGCCGCAAAAATATCTCCCATGGAAAACTTCTCCGAGTCTTCCTGATATTGGACACGGAGACAGGACAGCGCCTTTCGGATGGACTCGGGCGAAGCGTCTTCTATCCCGACATCATTTTCTGTGGAGGCTTCTGACTTCGGCACGAAGGCGTGAAGCGCCTTCGGGAAAAGACGGGTCAGTCGCTGACGGATGCGTTCTCCCGGACCATCGGGATCCGTCAGGATGATAATGCCCCGCTTTTCATAAGCGAGGCGGATCTGTTCTAATGTTTCGCGGCGGATGCCGAAGCCTTCCGTGGCGATCATATCAGCTTCTACGGCATGGCGCACACGAGCGATATCCGATTTACCTTCTACGACAATGACTTGACGGATCATATCAGTCTCTAGCTACGTAGCCGATGCCACGAACGGTATGGATGTATTTCTTGCCGACTTTTTCATCGATCTTGCTGCGCAGATAGCGGACATAAACGTCCACGATATTCGTCTTTCCTGCATAGCCATAGCCCCAGACCTTTTCCAGAATCTCTTCTCTTTTCAGTACGCGGTTTTTATTCTTGGCCAGGAAAAGAAGCAGATCGAATTCTTTCTTTGTGAGATCGACAACCTCATCACTGGCACGTACTTCATGACGTTCCGGATAGATAGAGAGATCACCGATCGTGAAGGCCGGGTCCACGATAATTTTCGGTTCTTCGTGGCGGCGCAGCGCAGAATGGATGCGAGCGATCAGTTCCTTGGTAGCATATGGCTTTGTCATATAATCATCGGCACCGGCATTCAGAGCTTCGACCTTCGCATCGACAGAGGTATCGGAAGACAGGTAGATGATCGGCAGAGAGCTGATCTCTCTCACCTTTCCCAGAATCTCATGGCCGCCTTTCAGTGGTTCATCCGGATCCAGGAGGATCAGGTCCACCTGACGCTGACCTGCCAGATCAACAGCCGCCTCTCCCGTATTATCAATGAGGCAGCTGAAGCCTTCTTCTTCCAGCTTGAGCTGCATGAAACGGCTGACACTCGGATCATGTTCGATGATTAATACACAGTTTCTCATTATGAAGTTCCTCCCATAGCAAGTAAAAAGAAAAAGGAAATCCAATCGCACAGCTTTGTTATTATTTTTAGTGGGGTATTGTTATTATTATTGAACCCGCAGCTATGCAAAAGTAAATAGTCATTAGTAGTTATTTTCCTTATATGAGTATAATACCA
>ENA-UEOW01000435-UEOW01000435.1-human-gut-metagenome-genome-assembly--contig:-NODE-435-length-16399-cov-6.479353_pt1 | contig 16399 bp, 7 predicted proteins | sample MGYA00242894_ERZ507904 | MGnify/ENA primary metagenome ERZ507904 (study PRJEB26167, sample SAMN06115426) | human gut metagenome | host: Homo sapiens | place: China:Chongqing | collected 2015-04-10... | reverse complement strand
ATTTGACAATATAACTGGGGGAAGCTGTAGGCGCATTTTTTAGTTTCTAAGTAATAGTTGTTTTGATTCTTCGTGGTGTGGCGAGCGTGTCTCGCAGAAAAGAGGAATGCAAATGAAAAGCAAAAAGATGTTAGCGCAGATCGCGGCTTTTTCGCTGGTCTTTGGAATGACGGGTGTGGTTTCGTCTTGGGCAGATGAAATCATTCTCGATGGAACGACTGCGAAGACTTATAATGATGCAATACGTCTCGAAACAAATAAAGATGGTTCATTTACAGTAAGTAATCAAAAAGTAAAAGGTGTTTGGCTAAAAAACGGCTCCAAGCTGACCGCTAATCATGTCAATTTCATTAATGGCGGCGAAAGACAGCGTGAAATTGGTGTAGATACTGGGAGTACTCTTATTGTAAATGGTGGCAGTATCGATAGCGAACAAGATGTATTTACTGTAAGTGATGGAAGTAAAGCGGAAGTCAATCATGCGAAAGTAACTACTGGCGCTTGGGCAAATAATGCTGCCATCACGCTGAAGAACAGTACGACATCGGGACATTGGCTGTATGCGGGAAATGCATCTCCTGACCCTGAAAAAGAGAATGATAATGGTCCTGTAAAAGAAGGACTGCCTGTCGGATCTATCACTATTGATGGCGGTATGGCCAGCGTGAAAAATGTATTGGTGCAGAACAAAGGGCAGTTCAACGTTACGAATGGTGCCGTGCTGGATGTGACGAAGGATACGTCGGCAATAGATTCGGAAATTGAACAGTCTGCTACCGGTATTACGAAGGGCGGAGAAATCGTTGTCAGAGCTTGGGGACCGAATACCGCGTGGGCAGAAAAGGAAAACAGCGATTCGATCAATAAGCTGGATCAAGTATCGACTTTGGCAGTGAATGGTGCGACGGTCAAGGCAAATAAGCTTACGGTAGAGGGGAAAGTAGATAACGATAAAAGCTATACAGAGAAAGCGGCCTTTACAGCAAAAAACAGTACGGTGGAAGTGAAGCAGGCTACCTTTAATGAGTACGCTCGTGGAGAAATCGATAATACGAAGCTGAATGTCAATGGTGATCTGACTATTAAAGGAAACGGAACCTACGATGGTAATGAATGGACATTCGCTGATACCGATGGCAATGTGACGGTGAATGACAGCGCGGTGAATGTTACGGGGAAGGTTGCTATCAATGGAGCTAAATTGTATATTGCAGGGCATCACAGTACGACAGGAAGTGATGAGGCGTCGCTTGCAGCTGAAAGTGAAGATAAGCCTTCTTTGACAGCAAGCGATATTACTTTGACGAATGAAGCGATGTTGACAACGGATAATCAGGCCGTAGTAAACGCGGATATCGTTACCGTGAATAGTGGAACGGTGCTCTCTGTTAATGGACATTCTACACTGAATGTGAAACACCTGAAGGTCAGTGATACAGCAACACGTGTACGTGTGCGTGGCAATTTTGATGGCCAGGTGACGGATGTCAATGGAAATGCACTGAATAAAGAGCAGGTGAAAAAATTATTCCTGTTAAATCCCAATGATAAGACATCGCTGGAATTCCAAGATCCAGAAGTAGATCATGCTTTGGTCTTGCATATGAATGCTGATGGTGGCTTAACGATGCAGGGGAAAGACTTTTCACAAGCAGATACAGGAAATACCAGAACCTATATCATGGCCAGCTGGAGTGCGAATGGGGACTATAATGCAGAGGGGCATAATATCAAAAATGTCAACTCACTCTCCGCAAACCGGCTTGTCATCAATGGAACGGACATCACGGATTCTCTGGGCGGTGCGGTCGATGTGAGTGGGAAGGCCGATACCAGCCTAGGAAATCTTACAGATGAAGGTAGAAAGGTCATCCGGAATACAATGAAGGGGGAGCTGGATGCCAAGGCTGATGCGGAGGCCATGACTACGGCATTGAGCCAAAAAGCTCAGGTATCTGATCTGGCGCAGCTGCAAAAGGGTGCCAATATCGACAAAGCAGCCTGGCAGTCGTCTTTAGGGGACGGCAAGAATGTGGCGGGAAATACGGGCCTCATTACTGGTGATACGCTGTATCAGGCACTCCAGGGGATTTCTACCACTGGCACGGTCTACAAAGCAGGAAAGCATATCACTATCGACAAAGATAATACCATCATGGTCAATACGGATGGCAAGGTTGCGGCTGGAGATACCGGTATCGTTACAGGCGGACAGGTACAGGAAGCTATCAGCAAAGCGACAGAAGGCATCGCAACCAATGTGAATGTAGCAAATAAGGCAGATAAAAACTTATCCAATCTTTCTGACGCTGGTAAGACTGTCATCAAAAACACGATGTTGGAGGAACTCGCTGGCAAAGCGGATACGAATCTCACCAATTTATCAGAAGCGGGCAAAGAGGCCATCAAGAATACCGTCAAAGCGGATCTGATGGGGAAGGCCGATACGTCGTATGTCGATGAGAAAGTAAAAGATAAGGTCAATACCAGTGATTTCACGGCCATCAAAGACAAAGTGGATGCTCATGAAACGGCGCTGGCTGCCAAAGCGGATAAGAGCTACGTCGATGCTGCTGTCAAGAAAGCCACCGAAGGTGTCGCAACGGATGTGAATGTAGCAAACAAAGCAGACAAAGATCTCGGGAATCTGTCTGAGGCAGGTAAGAACGTCATCAAAGAGACGATGAAAGATGACCTGGCGGCCAAAGCGGACAAAACGTATGTCGATGGGGCGCTGGCAACCAAGGCAGATAGGAAAGACCTGAGTGACCTCAGTGCCAAAGTCGATGGAAAAGCAGATAAAACGTATGTCGATGGGGCGCTGGCAACCAAGGCAGATAAGAAAGACCTGAGTGACCTCGGTGCCAAAGTCGATGGAAAAGCCGATAAAGCGGATGTCGAGAAGCTGGGGCAGAATGTTTCTGAACTGAAGGCGGGCAAAGCGGATGCCAATGCATCGAATATTGATGCAGCTGCCTATACGAACAAACTGAATACGGGCAAGGTGGAAGATGGCAACAAGGGCCTGGTATCTGGCGGTGCGGTATGGAACGCCATCAAAGATGTGAAGAACAACACGGGCGCAGGTTGGGTCAAAGTCAATGGCGACACAGTCGCCATAGCATCGGATGCAGGTGCGACGAAGGTCAGCGTAGCCGGTAAGAATGGCGACCGCGTCCTCACTGGCGTCAAGACGGATGAGAAGGATGCGTCGAGTGCGGCGAACGTGGGTTACGTGAACAGCACGGCAGTCAGTCTCACGGACAGCATGAATGCCATGAACAGCAAACTTTCCGGTGACATCAAGAATGCAGGTGCAGTGGGGGCCGCACTGGCTGGACTGCATCATCTGGACTATGATCCGGACAACAAGCTGGATGTAGCAGTGGCTGCAGGCAATTATCGTGGTAAGTCGGCTACAGCGATGGGGCTCTTCTATCAACCGAATGAAATGATGATGGTCTCAGCAGGTGCGACGATTGGTGCGGATGACAATGCATATAATGTGGGATTGTCTTTCAAAGTCGGTAAGGGACAGACTGGTCTTACGACTTCCAAAGCTGCTATGTCTCAGGAAATCAAAGAGCTGAAAGCAGCCAAGAAAGAATCCGACCAGAAGATGGCAGCACAGGATGAGGAAATCCGTGCGCTCAAAGAGCAGGTCGCTATGCTGGTGAAGGAAATGAAGCTCTCGAATACCGTGGAAAAGGATATGAAGAAATAGAATTTTTTCGTGTATGAAAAAAGGGGCTGTGAAGAAATGAATCCTCATTTCTTCACAGCCCCTTTTGTGTGCGATTATTTTCCTGTATTGCTGTCTGCACTTCCCGTCGATGTGCCGAAGGAGGAGTAGGTGACGCCGTTAAAGGTGCAGGTGACTTCGCCTTTGTTTCCTATGGTATACTTACCGGCCCCCGTGGGCGGTTCGGGGACTTTTTTCAGATAGCCGTTATCGCCTTCGAGCACAGAGAGGTCGGAGGGGTAGGTACCGCCTTTCTTGACGTGGTAGACTTCCATGGCGGTGCCGATGGTGGAGAGATCAGACTGGATCTTGGCGACCTTCGCTTCGTCAGTCATGCCGACGAGGTTCGGAATGGCGACGGCGGCAAGGATGCCGATGATGGCGACGACGATGATGAGCTCTAGAAGCATGAAGCCTTTTCTTTTCTTGAGCGTTCTCTTTTCTTTTTCCATGGGACCTCCTTGTTGTGAAGTGACGGGGGGATCGTTTCATTCATTATGCGCTTTCCGTTTTTGATTTACCAATATGAAATGCGAATGCTTACTCGAGGTATCGGTGAGCAAATTAGATGAGAGGGGCTTTTTCCGGAAACACTCCTCCGTGAAGATCAGCACCTCTTCTTGGCGAATCGTCATCGCTCACTGGCCGCTGGTCCCCTTGCATTTTTCAAAGCACAATGCTAGAATAAGCCGGAACGAAGATCCTGAAAAAGTCAATAGAAAAATTGACGCATAAAAACTTTTATATGGCGTAAGGTAATTTCTATAAAAGAAAATAAACAATACGCATTATAGAAGAAATCTTTATGTGGGTTTTCATGAGAATCGTTGCGGATATTGACATTGTATGATATAATTTTTATTCGCAACGGTTCTTTTAGTAGAGTATATATAATAAGGTTGTGCAATGCTTCCGGAGGCAGGCAGGGACTCGATGATTGGTTCGATTTCCTGCTTCTTTTTTCCGGGAGGAAGAAAGCCATGTTGTTTTTATGAAAGGGTGAGGCAAGGAATGCCGAACAGCAAGATGTTCAGACCTGTCGTGGTGGGGAAGAAGAAGAGATACACCTATGCCAGATCGCAGGAAGTACTGAAGATGCCCCATTTGCTCGATCTGCAGACGAAGTCGTATGAATGGTTCTGCAAAGAAGGGCTGAAGGATGTTTTCGCAGATATTTCTCCTATCGAGGACAGCGCTAAGAAATGGGCGCTGCACTTTGGCGATTTCTATTTCGGCAAGGGCAAGTACAATATCGAACAGTGCAAGGCGAAGGATGTGAACTACTCTGCTCCGCTGTACGTGAAGACGCGTCTGGAAAACAAGGAAACCGGCGAGCTGAAAGAGCACGATCTGTTCATGGGGGATTTCCCGGTCATGACGGATACGGGCACATTCATCATCAATGGTGCCGAGCGTGTCATCGTATCCCAGCTGGTTCGTTCCCCTGGCGTATACTACAAGCGCGAAAGAGATGCTTTCGACAAGGAGATCTATACCGCGCAGCTGATCCCGAACCGCGGTGCGTGGATCGAGCTGGAATCGGATCCGGCAGGCTCCGTTTCCGTCCGTATCGACCGCAACCGTAAGATGCCGGTCACTGTCCTCATCCGTGCGCTGGGCTACTCTTCCAATGAAGAGATCCTGGAGCTTTTCGATCATGATATTCATATCGAAAAGACGCTGGAGAAAGACAGCACCACGGACAAAAAGTCTGCTCTGATCGAGATCTATCACAAGCTCCGCCCGGGCGAACCTGCTACCGAAGATAGTGGTACGACGCTGCTCCATAATTTCTTCTTTGATCCGCGCCGTTATGATCTCGCGAAGGTCGGCCGTTACAAACTGAATAAGAAGCTGGCTTGGAAGAACCGTCTCCTCGGACACAAGACCGAAGGCCCGATCGTCAATATGGAAACTGGTGAAGTGGTCATCGAAGGCAACAGCACCATCGATGAAGAAGCGATCGCAAGAATCGAAGAAAGCGGTGTATTCTCTTCCTTCGATCAGGTCGAAGTGATGACCCAGAAGGATGATGGCACTCCGGTCAAGGTGATCTGCTCTTCCGGCAACCGCGAAGACAATTACCGCACGCTGGAGATCTGTGATATCATCGCCTGCATTGATTATCTCCTGAACATGATGCAGGGCTATGGCAAGAGTGATGACATCGACCATCTGGGCAATCGTCGCGTCCGCTGCGTCGGTGAGCTCCTGCAGAACCAGTTCCGTATCGGTCTCACCCGTATGGAAAGGGTGGTTCGCGAGAGAATGACCACCCAGGACCAGGATAAGATGAGCGTACAGGCGCTCGTCAATATCCGCCCGGTCGTAGCTGCTATCAAGGAATTCTTCGGTAGCTCCCAGCTGTCTCAGTTCATGGACCAGACGAACCCGCTTGCCGAGCTCACGAATAAGCGTCGTCTTTCCGCTCTGGGACCTGGCGGTCTTTCCCGTGAACGTGCAGGGTTCGAAGTCCGCGACGTACATTACTCCCACTATGGACGTATGTGCCCGGTAGAAACCCCTGAAGGTCCGAACATCGGCTTGATCTCCTCTCTGTCCAACTACGGCGTCATCAACAAGTACGGCCTCATCGAGACACCGTACCGTCTGATCGATGAAAAGACCCACACTGTCACTGATAAGTGCGAATATGTCACCGCTGATATCGAAGAAGATAAGATCATCGCACAGGCGAGTGAACCGCTCGATGCAGAAGGTCATTTCGTTCATAAAAATGTAGCGAGCCGCCGCGGCCCAGACGTACTCGAAGCGGAACCGGAAGAAGTCGTGCTGATGGACGTATCTCCGAAGCAGGTCGTCTCCATCGGTACCTCCCTCATTCCATTCCTCGAACACGATGATACGAACCGAGCTCTGATGGGTGCGAACATGCAGCGTCAGGCTGTACCGCTCCTGCGTCCGGAAGCGCCGCTCGTCGGCACCGGCATGGAATGGGTCGCTGGTCAGGACTCCGGTGTCTGCATCCTCGCTAAGCGTGCCGGCACTGTCGAAAGAGTCACTGGCCGCCAGATCATCGTTCGCGCAGAGAACGGCGAGCTTGACACTTACGACATCATCAAATTCATGCGTTCCAATCAGTCCACCTGCATCAACCAGCACCCGATCGTATCCAAGGGCGACCGCGTAGAAGCGGGAGATACGCTGGCAGACGGCATGGCGACCGATGGCGGCGAGCTGGCTCTCGGCCACAATGTACTCGTAGCTTTCGTATCCTGGGAAGGGTACAACCACGAAGACGCCGTTCTGATCTCCGAACGTCTCTGCAAGGATGACCTGTACACCTCCATCCATATCGAAGAATATGAATGCGATGCCCGCGATACCAAGCTGGGCGAGGAAGAGATCACCCGTCAGCTGTCTTCTGTTTCTGAAGACGCTGTGAAATACCTCGATGAAAACGGTATCATCATGGTCGGCGCTGACGTCCGTCCTGGCGATATCCTGGTCGGCAAGGTCACCCCGAAGGGCGAGACGGAGCTGACGCCGGAAGAGCGACTGCTGCGTGCGATCTTCGGTGACAAAGAAAGAGAAGTCCGTGATACTTCCCTGCGTGTGCCGCACGGCGAATTCGGCAAGGTCGTCGATGTCAAGGTCTTCACCCGTGAAAACGGTGATGAGCTGGCACCGGGCGTGAACAAGCTCGTCCGCGTCTACATCGCGCAGAAGCGTAAGATCCGTGAAGGCGATAAAATGGCAGGCCGTCACGGCAACAAGTGCGTATGCTCCCGCATCATGCCTGTCGAAGATATGCCGTTCACCCCGGATGGCCGTCCGGTCGATCTGGTACTGAACCCACTGGGCGTACCGTCCCGAATGAACATCGGCCAGATCCTGGAAATCCATCTTTCCTGGGCCTGCCACATGCTCGGCGAAGAGATCCATGCGGCGATGGCTGCCGGTGTCGGCTCTCCGAAGTACGAAGAAATGAAGCAGCGCCTCATCGACTGCGGCTATGATTTCGAAAAATACGGTATGCCTGAACCGACCGAGTCCGGTATCCATATCGCGACCCCGGTCTTCGACGGCTGCCGAGATGAAGACCTCGCAGCGACCCTGAAGGCAGCAGGCCTTCCGGCCGGTGCGAAGACGGACCTCTATGATGGCCGCACCGGTGAAAAACTGGACAATCAGGTCACCATCGGCTGGAAATACATGCTGAAGCTCCATCATCTCGTCGATGATAAGATCCATGCCCGCTCCACAGGCCCATACTCCCTTGTTACCCAGCAGCCGCTGGGCGGCAAGGCACAGTTCGGCGGCCAGCGTTTCGGTGAAATGGAAGTCTGGGCTCTGGAAGCCTACGGCGCGGCTTACACGCTGCAGGAAATCCTGACCGTGAAGTCCGATGATGTCATCGGCCGTGTCAAAGCCTATGAAAAGATCGTCAAGGGCGAAAACATCCCGAGTCCGGGCGTACCGGAATCCTTCAAGGTCCTCATGAAGGAACTCCAGTCCATCGGTCTCGACGTCCGTATCCTGAATGAAAATGGCGATGAAGTCGTCCTGAAAGAGCTCGATGAAAGCGATCTGGAACAGGGCTACGGCGGCGGACAGCCATGGCATAAGGATGAACTGAAAGAAGCCATGGAAGGTGATGATGCCGTTTCCGATTCCAGAAACGACATGGAAAGCCACATGAATGGTGCTATCGAAAACGCCGGCGATGATGTCGCATCCTTCAATGATACACTCGAAGCAGAAGCCAATGCACAGGCTCCCGTAGAAGCCGGCTTTGGTGAAACTGATCTTGATACAGAACTTGGCTTTACAAATGACAGCCAGGATGACTGATTCCGGAAAGGAGCGCTAATCAATTGTTAGATGTAAATGAATTTGATTCCATGAAAATCGGTATCGCTTCTCCGGAAAAGATCCTTGAATGGTCTCACGGGGAAGTGACGAAGCCGGAAACCATCAATTACAGAACCCTGAAGGCAGAAACCGACGGTCTCTTCTGTGAAAAGATTTTCGGACCGACCAAAGACTGGGAATGCAAATGCGGCAAGTACAAAAAGATGCGTTACAGAGGCACCATCTGCGATAAGTGCGGTGTCGAAGTCACCTCCTCCAAAGTCCGCCGTGAACGTATGGGTCATATTTCTCTGGCCTGCCCGGTTTCCCATATCTGGTACTTCAAGGGTACGCCGTCCCGTATTGGACTCATCCTTGAGATCTCTCCTCGCCAGCTCGAAAGGGTCCTGTACTTTGCAGCTTATATCGTCCTCGATCCGGGCGATACGAACTTGTCCAAGTGCCAGGTCCTGAATGAACAGGAATATCAGGATGCCGTAGCTGCCTATGGCAAGAAGGCATTCAAAGCCCAGATGGGGGCCGAAGCGATCCAGTACCTGCTGAAAGAGCTCGATCTGCCAAAGCTGGAAAAAGCACTGCAGAAAGAGATCGAAGAAGGCAGCGGCCAGCGCAAGGTCAGATGCATCCGTCGTCTTGAGGAAGTCGAAGCCTTCCTGCACTCCGGCAACAAGCCGGAATGGATGATCCTCTCTGTCCTGCCGGTCATTCCTCCGGATCTGCGCCCGATGGTCCAGCTCGATGGCGGCCGTTTCGCCACCTCCGACCTGAATGATCTCTATCGCCGCGTCATCAATAGAAATAACCGTCTGAAGAGACTTCTGGAACTCGGTGCTCCGGAGATCATCATCAGAAACGAAAAACGTATGCTTCAGGAAGCTGTCGATGCCCTGATCGATAACGGCCGTCGCGGACGCGCCGTCTCCGGCCCGGGCAACCGCCCGCTGAAATCCCTCTCCGACATGCTGAAGGGCAAGCAGGGCCGTTTCCGTCAGAACCTTCTCGGCAAACGTGTCGACTACTCAGGCCGTTCCGTTATCGTCGTCGGCCCGGAACTCAAAATGTACCAGTGCGGCCTGCCGAAGGAAATGGCGATCGAACTCTTCAAGCCGTTCATCATGCATGAACTCATCAAGAGAGGCGTCGCAAGCAACCTCAAAGCGGCACGCAAGAAGGTCGATAAGCTCGCTCCGGAAGTCTGGGAAGTCCTTGGCGATGTCATCAAAGAACACCCGGTCCTCCTGAACCGCGCACCGACACTGCACAGACTCGGTATTCAGGCTTTTGAACCGATCCTCTGGGAAGGCCGCGCAATCAAGCTGCATCCGCTCGTATGCCCAGGCTACAACGCTGACTTCGACGGTGACCAGATGGCCTGCCATCTGCCGCTGTCCGTCGAAGCACAGGCTGAAGCACGCACCCTGATGCTCTCCATCAATAACATCCTGTCCACAAAGGACGGCAAGCCAGTTGCTATTCCTTCGCAGGATATGATCCTCGGCTCTTACTACCTCACCATCGTACAGACTGCCAACGATACGAAGGTCGATTTCACCGACGAAGAAAAGAAAGAAAATCCGAAGGCGAAATTCGATGTCATGAAGCAGTGGAAGAAAGCCGAAGATGAGATGGACACCTCCAAGCTTCGCGCTTACACCGGCTATGACGAAGTCATGCTGGCTTACAACTTGCATCAGATCAAGATCCATGATTTCATCAAGGTCTTCATCCCGAAGGAAGATCGTCCGGATGGATTCAATGAATCTGATGATGATCTTGTCATCACCACCCCGGGCCGCCTGATCTTCAACTATGCGATTCCGAGAGAACTGCGTTTCTTCTACAAGCGTCATGAAAAGCGCCTTGATGAAAACGGCAATACCTATACCGTCGAAAACAATGGTCTCGGCGTCACCATCGGAAAGAAGCAGATGGGCAAGCTCGTCAATGACTGCTTCAAGAAACTCGGATTCAAGGCGACCGGCGACCTGCTCGACTCCGTGAAAGCCCTCGGCTTCCACTACGCTTTGATCTCTGGTATTTCCATCGGCATTTACGATGTCGCTGTACCACCGGAAAAGGATAAGATCCTGGAAGACGGCGATGAAAAAGTCGAACAGATCAAACGCTTCTTCCGCCGCGGCCTCATGACCGATGACGAAAGATACAGAAGAGTCGTCGAAGTATGGAGCAAGAAGACCGACGAAGTCGGTGCTGCGATGAAGAGCTCCATGGTGAAGTTCAACCCGCTGACCATGATGGCCCAGTCCGGCGCCCGTGGTAACGATAACCAGATCCGTCAGCTGGCCGGCATGCGTGGCCTCATCGCCGATACCTCCGGTAAGACGGTCGAACTCCCTGTAAAGGCAAACTTCCGTGAAGGTCTGACCGTCCTCGATTACTTTACCTCTTCCCACGGCGCTCGTAAGGGTCTTGCCGATACCGCACTCCGTACCGCAGACTCCGGTTACCTTACCCGTCGTCTGGTCGACGTTTCTCAGGACGTCATCGTTCGCGAAGAAGACTGCGACGTACAGGTCCTGAATTTCGACAGAGAACAGAGCCTCATCGCCTCTCAGCCGGAAGTCAAGAAGACCATCATGGGTCTCAAGCAGACACTCCTCGGCGCAGTTCTGGATGAAGATGTCCTCGACCGCAGAAATGGAGATATCCTCCTCGTGAAGGGCAAGACCCTCGATGCGGACGATGTGACCCTGCTGAACCGTCACCTCGTAGAACATATTTCCGTCATCATCCCGACCGCTGACGGAATCGAAGCCGCAGAACCGAAGACCTTTGACCTCGGCACACAGGATGCTGTCGCTGAATACAACCGCGCGATGCGCCATCATCTGACTGTCCACTTCGCAGGCAAGAAACTCGAAGAAGATGCCTATGACCGCCAAGGCAATGTCCTCTTCCCTGCAGGCACTGTCATCGACAGCGATGTCGCAGAAAAGATCCTTGTTTCCGATATCCCGGTGCTCAAAGTCCGTATGGATGAAGCGGAAGGCGTCGAAGTCTCCCTCATCGAAGAAAAAGGCCAGCCGATCGAGTCTCTGGCTGACCGTATCGCAGGCCGCTGCCCGCTGGAAGATGTCGTGAACCCGACCACCGGCGAAGTCATCGCGAAGAAGAATGAAGAAATTTCCGATGCCCAGGCAGAGGAAATCCAGAAATACTACGACAAGCTGAAGGTTCGTTCCATCCTCACCTGCCATTCCGCTCACGGCGTCTGCGCGAAGTGCTATGGCAGAAATCTGGCAACTGGCCGTCACGTGGAGATCGGCGAAGCAGTCGGCATCATCGCTGCACAGTCCATCGGTGAACCGGGTACCCAGCTGACCATGCGTACCTTCCATACCGGCGGCGTTGCTTCTGCAGAAGATATCACACAGGGTCTTCCACGAGTCGAAGAATTGTTCGAAGCCCGCAAGCCAAAGGGCAATGCGATCATTTCCCGTATCGACGGCACGGTTTCCATCACCAGTGCAGAGGATAACCCGAATGTCAAGATCATTACCATCACCAGCAATGATCCGGACATCGCCCCGGAAAGCGAAAAGATCCCGGTAGCGAAGAAGATCTCCGTCACAAACGGCGAATTCATCAAAGCCGGTACCCGCCTCTTTGAAGGTAACGTCAACCCGCACGATATCCTTGATGTCCTCGGCGTACAGGCGACTCAGAACTATATCGTCAAGGAAGTCCAGAAGGTTTACCGCAGCCAGGGCGTAGAGATCAACGATAAACACATCGAGATCATCGTCCATCAGATGCTGCGTAAGATCAAGATCACTGAACCGGGCGGCTCCGGCTGGCTCCCGGGCGAGACTGTCGATATCGTCGCATTCCGTGCGATGAACCAGCGTCTTGACGACGAAGGCAAAGACAGAGCCGTCGGTGAAAACCTGCTCCTCGGTACTACCAAGGCAGCTCTTGCGACCGACTCCTTCCTCTCCGCCGCTTCCTTCCAGGAAACCACCCGTGTCCTCACCGAAGCAGCGATCAAAGGCAAGGAAGATCCGCTCCTCGGCCTCAAGGAAAATGTCATCATCGGCAAACTTATTCCGGCTGGTACCGGCATGTCCCGCTACCGCAAGCTGAATGTCATCCATAAGGGTGAATCCTTCGAAACCGGATCCGATGCGGAATAATTGATGCATCAGGTGTAGCCAAAGCAGTCCTCACATCGTGGGGACTGCTTTTTGCATGGAGGGTATTCTGAACGATCCGACGTATTTACTGGGCAGCAGCCACTCGCCGCAGCTTACGTGCTTTCCTCTTGCGAATTTCTTCGAGATTCTCTACAATAGAATAGATATGATAGTGACTAGTGACTAGTGACTAGTGACTAGTGACTGGTGACTGGTGACTGGCGACTAGGAGACGTCAGACTCTTATCGTCATTTTCAGAGCAGCGAGAAATCTTTGTCATTCGTGGTCAGGCGATCGTTGTTTGGAACTATCAAACGGAAAACCTGCTACTCACTCACCTTCGAGCATCGCCCGCCTTTATACTGCGGCGAAGCCGCCAACTTCATTCCTCATTCGAGCAGAGCTTTCAATCGTAGTCAAGGGGCGGCATGCTCCCGGGGCTCACCCTGTACTTTTTTCAAGGAGACGCCATGATAAAAAAACTGTTTCCACTCGCGCTTTCCGCGGCGCTTGTCTTTGGCGGCTTCCTGCTGTCTTCCGCGGAGGATCTTGTGATCGATGGGCTCGGACGTCTGCCATTTCCCAAGAACGTGACGATCACGGATGGCGGCGGGTCAGAGCTCTCTCGGTTCATGATCGAAGGGACACACCGGAAAAATTATGGGAGATCGGCGCGTGCTGCGATGTGGTCGATCCTGACGGTACCGCCAGGTATGCAGCTGTATCCGGAGAAAGCACCGTATCCCTATGACTCGATGCACATGTACCAGATACGCAAGACGGATGTGCGCGGGACATACAGTGCGGGCATCTATGTCATCTCGGGAACGGAGAAGGATTTCTTCCATGAGGGGCATCCGAAGGCGGCACGTTTCTGGTCTACGGCTTTCCTTGAGGATGCCAAGCGTCCGACCTCGCTCTTTGGAATGCCGAAGATCCAGACATCGGAGTTCCAGGCATTGGTGGATCAGGTACTCTCTGAGAAAAAAGGTCCATCTATACACGTGAAGATCTTGAAATTCGTCCCATGGCGTGCTTTCAAAAATGAAGACGGTACCTACCGCTGGGGACAGGAGGCGAAGGTCATCCTGACGAATGAAAAGGGCCTGTCGTTTCCCCTCTGGATCTCTGCCAATCTTTTGAAGGCGGGGGATAAGTACTATCTGATCGAGGTGAATGGCAGCCACGCGGCGGCCGAACAGCTGTCGGATCTCCTGCTGTATGGATTCTATCGGATGAAGAGATGAGATAGCAGCGATGCGATGATTTTAAAATGCGCGGTGCTTCCGCTTTATGATGCGCTCTCCATCCCGAGAGGACAGCGTAAGCCTTTTTCACTGCTGCATTTACTTTTGAAAGGGGATTTTCCATGAAATGGAAATGTTTGCTTCTCACGCTCGCGCTGGCCTGCGGGATCTCTGCGGGGGGAGAAGCGTATGATATGAATGCCGTCGCGGCCGCTTCGCTTCCCAAAGGCTTCACCTACCGGGAGGCAGCGGGGACGGAGACACTCCATTTTATGGAGAAAGACATTCCTTATCAGATGGGACAGCTGCAGTATACATTGGAAAAACAGCAGAGCTTCTCATCCGGCTATATCATTCGCGCGCTGCTCCCTGTAGAGATGGCGGAAGCGCTGAAGCCGTATTTCAAGATGAATCGGGATGAACATGTTTGGCGCCGGCTGACGCAGATGAACCGCGCGCTCTTAAATCCGGCATCCCCTCTTCGGAAGGGGATCGAAGAGACGGTACTGAGTCTGGCTCGCAATGCCATCGGCCCCGCTGCGGATTCTTCGATCAAGGTAGAGCTTTCTCGGCTGGAGCCTTTCCGCCGCCTGGATGTCGATGAGGCCTATGTCTATACCGCAGGCGGGCTGATCACATACAATGCGGAGGGGATGAAGCTCCCCATGTACTGCCGCTCCTATTTCTTCCCCGGAAGTGAGGGACTCGATGTCTTGATGCTTTTCACCCCCGACGAAGGCAAAGCGCCGCTCCTATATGCCATCGATGATCTGGTGAATGCGGCCGCGAAGGAAGAGCTCAATGGGGCAGCGGGATATAAAGACCTCGGCGTGGTGCTGGGGAAGAATCAATAAGAAAAGGGGCTGCCAGTGACTGGTGACTAGGAATTAACAGCTAGGAATTAGGAAGCTCGAGGGACTAGTGACTTGAATACTACTTTCGGGCATCGCCTCATACATCATTGCGGCGAAGCCGCCACCTGAACCATAAACCTTAAATTACGCATTTCCATACAACCAACCCATTTACAGGAGGACCTATGAACGTATTTGCTGCGCTCGGCGTGAATGAGACGCTGACGAAACTTTTGAAGACACAGGGGATCAAGACCCCGACGCCCATCCAGATGTCCGCGATCCCAAACGCTTTCAAGGGACGCGATCTGATTGGCCGTTCGCAGACCGGGACAGGGAAGACGCTGGCCTATCTGCTGCCGGTCATTCAGCGCGTAGAAACAGACAAAGCCATGACGCAGGTGCTTATCATGACACCGACCCGCGAACTTGCCAAGCAGGTCTTTGACGTGATGCGTCCCTTTGCCATCGAGTGCGGTGTGGATGGAGCAGATATCATCGGCGGACGCACGATCGAGAACCAGCTGCAGAAGCTGAAGCGTGACCCGCATGTCATCATCGGGACACCCGGGCGCCTTCTGGATCATATCCGCAGAAAGAGCCTCGACCTTTCGAATGTGAAGACGGTCATCTTGGATGAAGCCGACCAGATGCTGGCGAATGGGTTCCGCGAAGATATCGAAGCCCTGATCGATGAGACGCCGAAGAAGCGCCAGCTCCTGCTCTTCTCTGCGACGATGCCTGACGATGCGAAGCGCCTAGCCAGAAAGTATATGCACCACCCGGTCTTCCTTGATGTCGCAGAAAAAGCGGCTGCGTCGACGGTCGAGCAGCGTATCTATGAGACGACTCTCCCGCGCAAGTTCAAGCTCCTCGTCCGTCATCTGATGGAGATGAATCCGTACATGGCCGTCGTTTTCACGAATACCCGTGAGGAAGCGCATGAGCTCGCCGGCAAGCTGCAGGAGGAGACGGACTTCATCGTGGATGAGATCCATGGGGATATGAGCCAGAGCCAGAGAAATCAGGTCATTCGCGAATTTGAGAAAGCACGCATTCAGGTGCTCGTTGCCTCCGATATCGCGGCACGCGGGCTTGACGTCGAAGGCATTACGCATGTCTTCAATTACGGGATCCCAAGAAATCTCGAATACTATATCCATCGCATCGGCCGCACCGGCCGCGCCGGTACGAAGGGAATCGCCATCACCTATGCGACGCCAGAGGATGGATTCCTTCTCCGTAAGCTGGAAAAATCCATTGAAGAGACCATTACCCGCTATGATGAGAAGGGAAATGTCCGCCGCGTGAAGGCAGGCAAGCCGAAGAAGAAGGTCGTGACGCCCGGCATGTACAAGCCGACCAAGAAGAAAGAGCATAAAGCACTCGGACACAAGGGGCGGAATATGAGACAGAAACGGAAGAAAGAAAAGAAATAAGGGAAACGGACAGCTGCGGCTGTCCGTTTTTGGGTAATACTATTAAGTCAAGGAAATCGTTAGCTACGTAACGTCTTGCTTCCCCCTTCGGGGGAAGTGCCGAAGGCAATAGGGGCATGCCAGCGG